>FLNZ01003320.1_pt1 | contig 11816 bp, 8 predicted proteins | sample 1140391 | NCBI WGS metagenome assembly FLNZ01 (sample SAMEA3878171, study PRJEB12797) | bioreactor metagenome | biome: Moose rumen | place: Sweden | collected 2011-10
TGATCTCCCGCCGGGGCTGCGCGCGGACGATACCGCAATTGAAGTGGAGTTCACCGCGCAAAAGGACGGCAGCCTCGATATTCACGTCGTGCTCACGGACAAAAACGGTGCCCCCATCAAAGACGGCACCCTCAGCGTTGCCAAAAAAAGCGAATTGGAGAATGAATGACATGGGCAGATTGAAAGACGCAAAAGAATTTTTGAGTCGGCTGCAGAAAGAATACGGTGAAGTGCCCGGGCTCATCGCGCGATTGAGGAACGGCTCACTCCGCAGCAGCCGCCCGCAAAAAAATATCGACTCACCGACAACCCCTCCGCCGTCGTCGACACCAATAAATTTTCCGTCGATGACACAGACCAATCCTCCGCCGTCGGCAAAATATAAGTCGTTCTCGATAAATATTGCGGCGCCTTCTTCGTCGTCGAGCACAACGAGCACTGTCGGCAAAAACAAATTTTCTCCGATCTCGATCGGCACTCTTAGGGATTGGATGAATTTCCGTATGAACGCCGAAAATTTGAGTGAGCTCGAAAAATTTTTCCGCTCTCAAACTAATGAGGAGAGTCCGAAGTTCTTGGATATTATCCGGCAATATAAGACGAACCTCAGCAAAAATCTCGGCAGACCCGCCGGCGACGAGATTGACGAGGACACCTCCTCCAACTTCGCCGAAAAACTTGCCGCCGTCATCCGAAATGAATTTTATACAATTTTGAGTAGCTGCCAATCCAACAGTCGTAGTTATAATACCACCATGAAACTTTATTATCGACAGATCGGAAGGTTCGTCGACATTTATTTTGATCGCATCGGTTTGAAAACGTTCGAGTTGCGGCGCGGCGATCCGATCAGCAAGGCTGAAGGGCACATGGAAACAAACTCCACGCCGACGAAAGATGCTCGGCTCGACAACACTATCGACGAGGTGATCATTCAGCCGCGGTACTTTGAATATCATCAGAACGACGGTCAAGTTGAGCGCCAATGGATCGATGGCAGGTGCACGGTTTATAAAAAAATTTGAGAGGGTGATGATTGATGGAGTTTTGGATACTGATTGCGCTGGTCGCGTTGGTCGGGATATTCGCCTTCAACGCCAAGCAAAGCGCAGACAAAAAATCCGACGGGCTTAAAGAAACGCTCCGGCAGTTGGAAGAGAAATTAGCGGAGTCAGAAAAAAAGTTCAGGGAGTCGGAAAAAAGATTCGAGGAGTCGGAAAAAAGATTGGCTCCGCGCGGAGATATCGAGGGCAAAATCCAAAAAGACATCAATAAAATCGCGGAGGCGTTGAAGTCGACGCAGGACGAGCTTTTGCAAGTGCAGCGCGCCGTCGAAGAACTTTGGAAGTCCCAACGAACGAACGAGGAACGGTTCCGTCAAGAGAACGAGCGGCTTACGGTGTTTCAGAATAACTGCAATCTGCTGATCGCACGATTCAATGAATATCAAAAGCGGCTGGACGAGCAGAGAAGCAGGATCGCTGAACACGAGCGGCGATTGACTGAACACGAACCGCCAACTTCGATCACTCCGCCGACTCCGATCACTCCGCCGACTCCGATCGCGCCGCCGACTCCGATCACTCCGCCGACTCCGATCGCGCCGCCGACTCCGATCGCGCCTCAACCGTTGACAATCCGAAATTTCAACATCAAACGCTCGAAGCAAATTTTTCTCCCCAATGATCGAAAACAAGTGCTCGCCCAACTCAAAAACGCGTCTAATCTCTCTGACATCCTCGACTTCCTCAACAAATCCGATTCCGATAAAAAAATTCCCTTCCTCGAGATCATCAACGCTTACAAAAAAAATATCAACAGCCTCATCACCAAGGTCGAGCGCGGAAAATTCGATGAGGATATCCTTTCGCAGGAATGCACGGAGGCTTTTTTCGAGGTTCTACAAAATTATCTCATCGGCTCCTCCGTCATGACTGCCATCTATCGCGGTCGCAACGAAACGCCCAAATTCTACATTGAATTGCTCGCTCGCATAAACAAATATCTTACCGCGTGCCGCGTCTACACCGTTCTGATCGAGCCGGGCAGAGTCATGCAGTCGAGCGATATAGAAGTGATGGAGGTCAACAGAAACGACACGACAGACCCCGCTAAGGATAAAATCATTGAAGAGGTCGAGCGCCTTCCGTACAAAATCGATTACATCAACGAGGACGAAGAGCTTGCGAGCTTGACGTTCGACGGTCGAATGGTCGTCTACAAATTGAACGGAGGGAAAAAATGAAGACGTACGTCGGCATAGATTTTGGCGCGTGCAATCTCAAGGCGGCAAAAATTAGTGCGCAAGGCGGACGCGTGCAGAAAATCAAACTGAACAAAGACACGGGCGAGTCCGGCGTCGCTCCCAACATCATTCTCTACGACAAGACTGATGATAAGATCGAGATCAAGGTTGGCAACCCCGCGAAAAACAGTCCCGACGTCGAAAACAAAGTGTGGCAGATCAAAACGAAATTGACGCAGCGGGATTGGAAGAAGCACATCGAAAGTCTCGGCAGGGATGTCACCGCCGCGCAAGTCGTCGAGGACACGCTCGCTTGGGTGTGGCGGACGATCGTCGGTAAGGTGTCGAAGCAAACGACTTGGGACGCAGTGATCACTGTGCCCGTTTCATTTTCGGAAATGCAAAAAAATGTTATGAGGCAAGCGGCGCTCAAGGTAGGCATTCCGATATCGGCGATCGTGACGGAGCCGTTCGCCGCGATGTTCTCACTTGAGGATGATCTCAACGACGTGGATGATGCGATGTTTTTGATCTTCGACTTCGGAGGCTCGACACTCGACTTGAGTTTGTTTCGCATCGAGCGCGACGAGGAGCGACTTGAGCTGACGGAGTTGGCGGCAAGCGGACTCAAATACGGTGGGCTCGACATCGACAGAGGGATTTTCGATGAGATTTTCAACGTCAAAAATCCCGAGGCGCTCAAAAATATTCTCGCGGGCGATCCCGACGGTCGAATCAAAAATGATCTGATGGATTTGATTGCGAAGATGAAAGGCAATCTGTTCGACGAGGACGCTGAAGACGAAGTCTCTGACTACGTGGCGGATATCAACGGTAAACTTCATAATTTGAAGCTGACGCGTGAGGATGTCGTCAAGGTGCTCAAAAAGGCGGACGTCAAAAATAAAATTTTCGAGAGGCTCGACGAAATGTTTGACGATGCCGACGTTGACAAGAGCGAAGTGACGGCGATCAAACTTTTCGGCGGGACGTCGGCGATCGACTATTTTTGGGAGATGTTGACGGAGTATTTCGGGGCGAATGTGTTTGACAGCGAAGAAATAAAATCGGATTTTGACGCGGAGGATTCGTACATGGGGGTGGCGGTCGGCGCGGCGCGGTATCGTTCGCTCATCGATGCCGCAAATACTTCCGTGACGATCAAAAATGTTGTGCCGTACAGTCTTGGATTGGCGAAGGGTGCTCAATTCAGGCGATATATCAAGCGCAATGAATTTGTTGGATTCGAGTTGCCGTATAAGCCTTTGAGGGTCGCGGAGCTGAACGAAAACAATTGGAGCATCGCGATTTATCAGAGCTTTAGCAATGAGTTGGAGTTGCCGCTTGACGGTGAAGATGCGGTGTTCATGGCGAATGTCCGGCTCGATAAAAAACTTTATACGGTCGAAGATGCGATTTTGTTTAAAATGAAGATGGACGAGGACGGTCGGCTGGTCATGAAATTTTTCGAGCAACGGTTGAAGGACGGCGAGCCGGAAATTGTACTCGTCGAAGAAAAAATTATAAGGATAGGTGAATGAGATGGACGACAGCAAAAAAACATTGGAAGGACTTCAGCCGTACGGGGCGAAGATGCTGACGGAGTTGCAAGAGGTGTTGACGCACACGTACAATGTTGGAATGCATTGCGCCGACGGTTGGGAGAATGCGGAGCGAATCATAGCGGAGCGGGACAAGACGATCGCGGAGTTGCAAAAAAACCTGCATGATTTTCAAGAGAAGCTCGAGGAATTAAAGAGCGAAATGCAGGAGCAGACGGAAAATCATCAACGCGAGATGCGAGAGCAGGCGGAAAATTATCAGCGTGCGTTGCTCGAGCAGGAGCGCGGGTTCAAAGACCATCTCAAGGAATATGGCAATTATAATATGGAGTTGACGAGGCAGCTGTCGATATTGAAGGAGGAGTGGGAGCAAAAAAAAATTCTGTTCGACAAAGAAAATACGCGCCTTGGAGAAATTGAGCGGACGTTGAATGAGAAAAGTACGGCGCTTGAGACTGAACGTCGAGCGTTTGAAGAGACGCGGCAGTCGGTGGAGGAAAATCAAGAGACGTACCGGCGTTTGCAGGAGGGTGCTGTCAACTTCGACGACGAGCGGCGGAAATTCAGAGGCAAGATTACAGAGCTAAACAATGAGATTGAGAGATATAAGAAAGAGATCGAGCGGCTGACGACAGAGAATGAAAAATTGAAGCAGCAGGTGGAGAATTTGAAGGGGCAACTCTCGTATTATGACTGGCACGAACCGCAAAGTCACTGAATGAGCGGCGGCTCAAAAAAATTGAGGAGGTTGTGTGATATGGAGGAAATATTTGTTGGCATCGATCTCGGCACGACCAATACTCTGGCTTGCTACCGAAAAAAAGGTAAGCCGGAGCTGATCAAATTCAGCGGAAAAAAAATGATCCCGTCGATCCTCTACATCGACGAGGACGGCAATACATTCATCGGCGACTCCGCGCGGAAGTACAGCGTTATTGATCCTCTCAACGCCATTCGTTCGTCAAAGACGTACATGGCCGACTTCACCAAGACGTGGACGATCCGCGGCAAGAAATTTACGCCGACAGACGTTGCGACGGAAATTTTGAAGGAAGTCAAACGCGCGATCGTCAAAAAATTTCAATGTCCGCCTGAGACTAAAATCAACGCCGTCATAACAATTCCTGCGTATTTCACCGGCAATCAGAAGGACGAGACGAAGAAAGCGGGCATTCAAGCCGGCTTTGAAGTGCAACAGATCATCACGGAGCCGATGGCGGCGGCGGTCGCTGCCGGTTACGAGCTCGAGCTTAACGAAAAATTATTCGTCGTCGATCTCGGCGGCGGGACTTTCGATCTGAGCGTGCTCGAGGCGGATCAAAAAGATAAGTCGTATGAGGCAATTGATGTCGACGGCGACAAAAGACTTGGCGGCGACGACTTTGACAATCTCGTCTACGATCATTTTATCGGCATCATTGAGGATGATCTTGGCATCGATCTTTCGACGCCGGAAAAATCCGGGCTGGCGTATGCGGAATATTATTCGATGACGGGGCGGGTGCGAGAGGCCGCCGAAAAAATCAAGAAAGAACTCAGCGATGAGACTGTGGTGAAAAAATATTTGCCCAACCTGTTCAATCACAAGGGCAAGACGTATGATTTTACGGCGGAGTTGACGCGCGAGGAGTTCGACGACATCTGTCAACAGCTCTACGATAAAATCATTTCGCGCATCAAAAAATTTTGTGCCAACAGCGGAAAATTCAAGCTCGACGACATCAGCACGGTGATCCTTGCGGGTGGGAGCTGCTACATTCCGCGCATTCAAGATGAGGTAGAAAAAATTTTCAACAAGACGATCAACACCGAGCTGCCGTTGGAAACGCTCGTTGCGATCGGAGCCTGTTTCGTGGCCAATTCGATCAGCGGCGGGCTTCCCGTCAAGACGCGGGATATTTTGTCGCACTCGTTGGGAGTCGAAGTTCGCTCCGCCGACGGCAAGCGCGATGTGCTGTCGAAAATTCTCAACAAAGGCAAGCAATATCCTTGCGAGGAGAGCAAAGTTTATTCGACGTTCTACGACAATCAGACGCTCGTTCCGATTTACGTCTACGAGGCGGGCGCCGACATGGAAGATGTCGATGATATCAATATGCATGAGTACTACGGCGATGTTTCGCTCAAAAATATTCGTAAGGCGCCGGCGGGCGAGCCGAGGATTCGCGTGACGTTCAGCTACGACAAGAATGGGACTCTCGTAGTTACGGCGCAAGATGAGGACAGCGGCATCCATGAATTTATCGAGATCGAGAAAGGTGCGGAGCGCCCCACCCGTCAGAGGCAAGAGGCGCCGATTGATTTCATGCTGTTGCTCGACACGTCCGGCAGCATGGGCGGCAGACCGATTGAGGACGCCAAGCGCGCCTGCAGTTATTTGTTCGATGACATCATCGATTTCAGTACTCATCGCATGGGTTTTGTCACGTTCGAGACCGAAGCGAAACGGATGGTCGCTCTCACGAATGACGCGAGTAAACTGAAGGCGGTACTTCGGAACGTGACGGACGGCGGCGGCACAAATTTATGGGCGGCGTTCAAAATTGCGGAGGATGATCTGCGCGGCAGCACCAATCGGAAGGTGATAATCATCGTGACGGACGGCGATCCCTACGACAAATATCGGACGTTGGATTACGCGAATCAACTTAAGGCGACGGGGCATAAGATTGCGATCATCGCAGCGGGCAATTATATCGACATGAATTTTATAAGTGATGCGGCGAGCCCTAAACTTTCGTATAAAATCGAAAACATGTCGAAACTGAAAGATGCGTTCGGTGAGGTGGTCGCGCGAATTGTTGAGGCGGAAGGGTGAATGAGGAATGGATATGATCAAATTCAAGGGCAGGCTTCGTACCGTCGATGAGTTTCTGCAAAAAATTTTTAATCAGCCGCTGAAATCCAAGGTGCGATTGAATCTCGTCGACATGAAAAAATATGTGACAGAGAAATATGCGGCGGATAAAGATACGTTTGATGAAGACTTCGTCAAGGCATTCGCAGCGCTGTCGAGTGCAGATGAGCTTCGCAGCTTTGTGCTCAACCCTTCAAATCAAATCAAGGACGTCAAAGATTTGTTGAAGGTCTTCCTCCGGACAAACAAGGTCGACTTCAGTGAGAGCGACATCGATGCTTGCAAGCGGGAGCATGTGGTCGTGTTGCTCGACAATGCGTTTGACTTCGGGAGCTCGAAAGCATCAAAGGTGTCGCAACTGTCGACGGCGTCAACAACTCCGACTCCAACGCCGCCGCAATCGGTGAAACCCATCGAGATCACATTTGAAACGATGCGACGGATCATCGACGGCTGCACGCTCAACCCCGAGCGCTTCCGCGCGGCGCCGGACGATCTCGACGTCACCCGCTTTACTTTGACTGAGAAAATGCCCGTCACCCTCATGAACGATTTTTATATGATGGTACCGAGCAATCTGCCGCTGTACCACGGAGTGATGGCGATCATCACGCCCGAGCGCCCACACGAGATCGCAGCAATCGGCTCGTTGCAATTCAATCGGGATCGGACGCATATTTTGCTCGAGACGCGGAACATCGATTATAATATTTTCGGCGCGCGGGAGAGTTTTTATATCGTCGTATTTCCGAGCGCGGCGCAAAATATTTTCGAGAGCGGCGGCGATTACGAAGGCGAAGTGTACCACATCGAATGCACGATCAATTTCGGCAGGCTCGAATCGTCGCAATCAACCCTCTGCATCGATTTCGGCACGTCTAACACGACGGTCGGCACCTACGGGATCAAAAACCCCGGCGGCAGTAAACCCGAGATCGTTGAGTTCCTCGATGAGACGGGCGACACTCCCGAAAAACGTCCGATGCTCCCGACGGTCGTCTACGTCGACTCCTGCACCGGCGGCTCGATCAAATACAGCTTCGGATATGAGGCGCTGCAGAAAGTCATCGACAACGATTACAATCCGACGGCGTCCGTCTTCTACGAGATCAAGCGCTGGATTAATGACATGGACAGCGAGGAGCCGATCACCGACGAAAAGGGAAAAACTTCCAAGGCGACGCATCGCGAAATAATGAGTGCGTATATCAATCACGTGCTCGATCTCTCCGAGCGATATTTCGAGCGGCACTTCGATAAATTACACTTCACTGCGCCGGTCAAACTCAAAGACAGTTTCATCGAGGAAATGAAAAATATTTTGGGCAAGACGCGCACGGTGCTCGACGCTAGCATGTCGATCGATGAGGGGATCGCGATCATTTACAACCACATCTCCGAGCTGATGGCGGAAAATAAACTTGGCAATAAGCCGCAAAAAGTTTTGATCATGGATTGCGGCGGAGGCACGACCGACCTTGCGAGTTGCCGGTACAGTTTGAGCACGGGCTACGTCAAGCGGCTCAACATCCGCACGAAATTTGAGAACGGCGATTCCAACTTCGGCGGCAACAACATCACGTTCCGAATCCTGCAGCTGTTGAAGATCCGATTGGCGGATCGATTGAAGCGGCAAAACAATCCCGACTTCGGCGAGGAGTGCTCGATCCAAAATTTGATTGACGACGAAAATATTTTGCTTGCCGAGATCGATGCGTCCGACGAGTACGACGCCTATGAAAATTTTGATGCAGCGTATGAAGAGGCGGAGGCTTGGGTGCCGACGAAGTTTCAAAAAGAAAATCTGCAACGCCGTCGCGGGCAACTCAAGCGGAATTTTTATTATCTGTGGCAGATGGCGGAGGCGTATAAAGTTCAGTTCTATCGAGCGAACATGGATTTTGTTTCGGTCGACTTCAATGATGCCGACGATCGCAAAATCGGAATCCCCGACGACGACAAATATTATCTGTTCGTCAGAGAGTCGGAGGACGGCGGGCTGGTCGAGCTGCGCAATCCGATGAGCAACATAAAGATCACCAACAACGACATTCATCGATTGCTCTATGCGGATATTTATTCGCTGTTGAAGCGCGTGCTGTACTCGTACGACGTGAGCGACGACGAGCAGGAGCTGTTGAAATACAATCACTATAAATTGTCGGGGCAATCGTGTAAGATCACGCTGTTCAACGAATTGCTCAAGGAATTTATCCCCGGCAAGTATCTGCGCTACGGCGAGCGGAAGGCGGCGTCGCCGGACAGCAGCGAGTTGAAACTTGCCTGCATCAAGGGCAGCGTCTATTACATGTACGACACCGAGTACGGCGAGATCAAACCGTACATGGAGATGGACACTCCGAATTTGATTTACGACATTTGCAAGCTCGACAAGAATAACAATCGGTTGGTGATGCTCGACAATCGGAGGGTGACGATTGAAGAAACCGCCGACGAGCAAAAGATCAAGCTCGAGCCGACGGTCGATATTCTGTCGTCGGACGCGAGCCGCGCGAAATTCGCTGTGCTCACGCAAACCGGTAAAGAGCAGAACATGATCACGTTCGACTTCAATAACAAGATGGGGCGTCCGATCACGGTGGTCGAGCTTGAGCGCGATCTCAAGAGTCGGACGTACGACGGCGCGACGGATATTGGCAGGTACATTGCGGATAAACTGACAGACATCGATGCAAATCGGGAAGGCGACGACGTGTTTGCGTTGTTCACAATTCCGTCGAAGAACGGCTACGGATTTTATGTCTACTGCATCAAAAAACTTAAGGCGCCGAAAAATCAGCTCGATCGATATCATCTGCAGCAGCCTCCGAAATATTACAGTTTCGAGGATAGCAAGTTGGACACATTTTTCGACGGCAATCGATAAATTTTCCGTCGCGAGGTAAAAAAATTTGATCAGGAGGATTGGAGGTGGGCGAGTGCTGACGAAAACGGAGATGCGATTTCCGCATAAGGCGCTCCTGACGGCGGTGATGCTCGAGGAAATGTATGAATACCCGCGCGAAATAGTGCGGCTCAACTATCGAGATCAAAGTGACGGGATCATAAGCGGGCTCGAGTACGTCATTCGTAATGGTGAGTTGATTTTGACGGAGGGGCTGCTCAAATTCGAGGGTGAGATTTATATGTTGTCGAGCGCGGTGAATATCAGCGAGCTTGCCGAAAAATGCGGGCTGATGTCCTCGGGGATTTACGATATCAATCTTTCGAGAGCGATGGGCATCAAGCGGGACGTTTGTTTGACGGAGGAGCGGTTGGAGATTCGCTTCCTCGATGTCGAGCGGGAGAACGTCGGCGCGGGCGGATTTACGCTTGGCACGATTCATTACACCGGTAGAGATCGATTTACATTGCCCGCCTTGTCCGACGGTGAGAACGCGTTCGAGCATTTTTTTGAGCCGAGTCGGGTCGACGTGACGAAAGTTTTGGTGAGTGCGCGGACGCAAGCGACGTTTCATCCGTTGATCTTCCGCGCGGTCGAAAAATTTCTCGAGACGAAGCCCGATAAAACTTTCATGGATTGCGCGCTCTTGGTGACGTTGCAGACGGTCGGGAGCATAAGCGTCGAGACGCTCAAGGCGTATGTTTTCGCGGAGGGTGGCTCGTCGAAAACGAACGATCGATTAAAATTGTTGAAGGAGTTCTTTGATTGCCTGATGCGCTCGAAATTGAAAATGCTCCGCGCGGAAAATTCGAGAGAAGAATATACAATGCCGAGCAAAAAGAAATCTTCAGGCAGGATGATATAAAAAATTTTTTCGGCTCCGTCAATGGACGGGGCAATTTTTTTTTGATACAATCCGCGCGGAAGGAGAATTACCATGGAAGAAATAAAAGGTAAAGTGACGACGGCGATCTCGTATGCAAAGACGATCGAGATTGAGGCGCGCGAGCAGATCCGTCGGATGTGCAATTACGAGTTCACGCGCGATTCAAAGGTGCGCATCATGCCCGACGTCCACGCTGGCGCCGGCTGCACCATCGGCACCACAATGACCGTCGTCGATAAAGCCGTGCCGAATGTGGTCGGCGTCGACATCGGCTGCGGCATGTACACCGTCAAGCTCAACGAGCGCGACATCGATTTTGCGGTCGTCGACGAGGCGGCGCATTTCATTCCCTCCGGTCGAAACACTTGGGACGGTCGACAGGAAAATTTTGATCTGACGGAGCTGTGCTGTTATCGACAATTGAACGACACTCGACGGCTCGTCCGATCGCTCGGGACGCTCGGAGGCGGCAATCATTTCATCGAGATCGATCGGTCCGACGACGGCACAAATTATTTGGTGGTGCACTCGGGCTCGCGCAATCTCGGTAAGCAGGTCGCGGAGCTCTATCAAAAGTTGGCGATCGATTTGGCGCACGGCAAGGAAGAATTATTCGAGCGGCAGGAAAATTTGATTGCGGAGTATAAAGCTAAGGGGCGGCGCGACGAAATTCAAAAGGCGTTGAAACAATTGAAGGCGGAATTTCAATCGAAAAAGAGCGAAACGCCCGCCGATTTGTGCTTCGTCTACGGAAAATATTTCGAGCAGTATCTTCATGACGTGGCGCTGTGTCAAAAATTCGCGCGGCGCAATCGGGAGATGATCGCGCACATTCTGATGCAGCGCGCGGGCTTGACGGCGGTCGATGCGTTTCACACGATCCACAATTACATCGACACCGACGAGATGATCCTTCGGAAGGGAGCGATCGCGGCGCACGACGGCGAACGCGTCTTGATTCCGATCAACATGAGGGACGGCTCGATTTTGGCGGTCGGCAAGGGCAATGCCGATTGGAATTACAGCGCGCCGCACGGAGCAGGCAGATTGTTTTCGAGATCGGACGCGAAAGAGTTGATCGATCTGGAGGAATATCGGGCGGCGATGGCGGGGATATACACAACGTCGGTGAACGAGTCGACGCTCGACGAATCGCCGATGGCGTATAAATCGATCGATGAAATTCTCGACACGATCGAGCCGACGGCGGACATCGTCGAAGTGCTCAAGCCCGTTTACAACTTCAAAGCATGATTTTTTGCGGCTCCGTTCGGAGTGTTTGTAAGGGCGCCGCCGACGGCCCCCACCCATTATCGACGGCGCCCAACTGAGGACAGCATGCCCACCCGCATCGGCGGCGC
>FLNZ01002957.1_pt1 | contig 11776 bp, 6 predicted proteins | sample 1140391 | NCBI WGS metagenome assembly FLNZ01 (sample SAMEA3878171, study PRJEB12797) | bioreactor metagenome | biome: Moose rumen | place: Sweden | collected 2011-10
CTTCGGCCGGCTTAAAGAACTTAGGCCGGAATACAACACGCTGTATGTGGACATATCGGCAACATCCTCACTCAACAGCTTCTTGAACGAACTGTCAAACTCCATTTTGCAGGCCTTCCCGGAAAAAACGCCGCTTGGGAAGCGTTTCTTATCTTTCCTAAAACAACTCAGGCCTTTCTTCAGGCTCAACGACAGAACAGGGGCAATGGAAGTTCATCTCGAACTGGCGTCACAAACGCAAAAGGAATCCACCCTGAAACAGATGCTGGAGTTTTTGGAGAACGCATCGGCCCCTGTTGTGTTTGCAATTGACGAATTCCAGCAGATAACCGAATATCCGGAAAAGAATGTCGAAGCCTTGCTGCGTTCCCAGATCCAGTTTATGCAAAATGTAAGATTCATTTTCAGCGGGAGCAGGAGAAGAATGATGGTTTCCATGTTCAACGACGCTGCAAGGCCTTTCTATGCCAGCTGTACGTCCATGCATCTTAAAAAGCTGGATCCGCCGGCATATGGAGTTTTCATCCGAAAGCAATTCAATGACTATGGCAGGGATATAAGTGATGATGCCCTGAAGCTCGTTTTGGACTGGACACGCTGCCATACATACTATACGCAGAGGCTCTGCCGGGACCTTTTCAACAGTGGCGTCCGGGAAATAACGACGGATAGCGTACACGATGCCTGCAGTACAATCCTAGAAATGGAAGAAGACAATTATATCCTCCTGAAGGAGATTCTTCCAACACAACAGTGGCGCCTGCTTGAAGGCATTGCAAAAGAACAACAGGTACAGCAGATTACAGCGGCAAATTTCATCTCAAAACACAAAATAGGAAGCGCTGCAAGCGCGCTCAGGGCTGCCGAGTCTCTGGAAAACAAAGAGTTGCTCCTTAAAAGTCCATCAAAAGACAAAACCACCTGCGAAGTGTACGACGTGTTCTTCTCCCGCTGGCTTGAGCAACTGTACTAAAAAAATTCCCCGCCGGAGCCAGGCGGGGAAAATTCGTTTATGAGTGACTTCCGTTAGTTGAAGAAGTACTTGATGCCGATGAGGACCTTCCAACACTCTGCAGTGTTCTTGTAGTATGTGCTGTAGGTTTCGGTGGGATACTCGCCGTTAACCTTGTTCATGGAGTACACGGGAACGTTGTTTTCATTCACGCCTTCGTACTTGAGAGGGCTGATGAAGCCGGTGAAGCTGTTCTTGTTGTAGCAGTCAAGCTTGCGCACACCCCACTTGCTGTTGAACATGTTGCCGATGTTGTCGATGGCGGCGCTCACCTGGATGTTGTGCTTGGTGGAACCAATCCTGAAGGTGAAGTCCTTGGCGATGGAGAGGTCGAAGCGGTGCACCCAAGGGGAACGGGCGGCGTTGGCCTCGGCATACTGACCCTTGTGCTTGGAGAGGTACTTGTCCTGCTCTACGAATGCCCAGAAAGCGTCGCGGTCGGCCTCAGTCTTGAAGGTGAGCTCATCCTTGGTCTTGGGGATGTAGATGAGGTCTGTCTGGAGACCGTCTCCGTTCATGTCATTGGAATAAGTGAAGCTGTTGCCGTAGGCAGAGTAGCCGGTATAGAAGAGGTCAAAGTGCAGGCCCTGGGACTCAAGATAGTAGTCGAGGTTGAGGGAGAACTTGTCGGGAACCACATACTGGCTGCGCTGGAGGGTGAGGAAGTTGGGGCCGTCAACACTGGCAAGTCCCTGATATGCAGACGAAGCTGCGCTGCCGGGCATGCCGGAAATTTCCTTGCTCTCAGTGTGAGTATAGGAAGCGGTGACATTGAGGTTGCGTGCTGGGGTAGCCTTTACTGTGTAGTTGAAGATGTAGCCGTAGCCCTGGTTGGTGTTGGTGAGGATGTAGGCGTTGTTGTTGCCATAGCTATAGTCCACGGCAGCGTAGTTGATGCGCTGATCGGGGCCTGAGAACCTGCTGGTGAGCTTGCTCTCGTTGATGTTCCAGTTCACGAGCCTGGTTCCCCATATGGTCTTGTTGAACATACCTTCAACAGTCATTGTGAGAGGGAAGGAAACGGGGAGCGTGTAATCAAGGGCAAGGGAGGTCTTCCAGATCTGAGGCATGTGGAAGTCCTGGTCTACGCCGTTAACGTCGGCCTTTGCGCCAATCTGGCCGGCCTCGGGGGTAACTGTGGTGTTGAGGCCGAGAATCTTGATATACTCCTCGGCAGTGGTGGCGATGGTGCCGCCGGAAGTCTTGCCGCCGTTGAGTTTGGTAAGGGCTGCGAGAACGTCTGCGGGATAGTTGACAGCGCCGTCCATAATGGAAGAGGTGTACTTCACCGTGGTCTGGATCATACCTGCGTTCTGAGGCATGTTGGTGAAGAATACCAGGGGGAGACGGCCCTGGAAGAGGCCGCTGCCGCCACGGAGGATGAGGCTCTTGTCACCCTTGATGTCCCAGTTGAAACCTACACGGGGAGATACCTGTACGCGGGTCTTGGGCCATTTTCCGGTATCGACGCTCTTTCCGCCGTAGTCGATGGCCTTGATGGCGTTGTTGGTCATGAGGTCATCCTCGTTGAAGGCGAGCATGTCTGCACGGACGCCGTAGTTAACCTTGAGGCGGGGAGTAATGTTCCACTCGTCCTGGAGATATGCGCCGTACTGGTTGTACTTGATGATACCTGCAGGGGCCTCGACATCGTTGTTACCATAAGTGAACACGAAGGAAAGAGGGAGATTCCCGTAGAGGAAGTCCTCTGCACTTGCATAACGGTAGTAACCGGTACCGTTGCGCATGTAGGAGTTGCGGGCCATCTGGTGCTCGAAGCTCACGCCTGCGGTAACCGTGTGTGCACCGAGATAGAGGGTGAGGTTGTCCTGGACGTTGAGAACGTTGTTCTTCACACCGTTGTTGTAGGTGAAGAGCTCGTAACCGAGAGAGGTGTAAGGGATGAAGTTACCGCTGGAGATGTCTCCGTCGGTCATGATGTCGATGTGAGGGAAAAGGGTTGAGTTGGAACCGCGCTGGTCGTTGATTGCGGTGTAAGTTGCAAGCAGGCGGTTGGAAACGGCATTCGAGAAACGGCTGTTGAGTTCTCCGGCCACAGACCAGACATTGTTCTGCTGGCTGTACATATTGTTGGAGAAGGGCTGAGAAACTGAGCTGGCGCGGTTGTAAGCCTTGTTGCGGTAGCTGTCGTCGCAGGAGTTGCCGTTAGGGGCATACCAGAACTTGTTCTTGGTATTGTTGTAACGGAGGCTCAGCTTGTGGTTTCTGGAGATGTTCCAGTCAAGACGGACGAGGAGCTTGGAGTTGTCGGTACCGCCGGGATAGTCCGTAAATGAACCGGCATCGTAGCCGTAATCCTTGCTGAGTTTTTCTGAAATCTTGGTAAGGGTTGCAATCTTGGTGGCATCGGTGGTCTGGTCCTGAATGGTCTGCTCGGGCTTCTTCTGGATCTCGTAGTTCACGAAGAAGAAGAGCTTGTTCTTCACGATGGGACCGCCGAGGGTGAAACCGTAGATCTTGTCCTGCTCGAAGGGACGGTCGCCGATGCGCTCGCCCATGAGCTTGTTGCCGCGGAGGCCTTCGTCGTTATAATAAACGTATGCAGTTCCCTTGAAGGTGTTGGTGCCGCTCTTGGTGACAGCGTTGATACCACCGCCTACGAAGTTGGACTGACGTACGTCATAGGGAGCAACTACCAGCTGGACTTCCTCGATGGCATCCAGAGAGATGGGAGTGCCGCCGCCGGGGAGGTTTGAAGAAAGTCCGAAGTTGTTGTTGAGATTTGCACCGTCAACGGTGAAGTTGGTGGAACGGCCGTCGGAACCTGCGAAGCTCATGCCGGAAGCATAGGGGCTAAGCTTGGTGAGGGCGCTGATGGAACGGCTGCTGTTGGGCAGTGCCATCATCTCATCGTTGGAAATGTTCACGCTGGCGCCGGTCTTGGTGGCGGCGAAGCGGGATGCGGGAGTTGCCACCACGACGGCCTCCATGAGGGACTGTGCGTCTTCGTTGAGGAAACCGTCAAGGACATAGTTTTCACCGAGGGCGAGCTTGATGTCCGTGAACTTTACGGTCTGATAACCCAGGCAGGAAACCTCAACTACGTAAGGGCCGCCTGTACGCATGCCTTGGATTGTGTAACGTCCGTCGGCGTTGGTGACGGCACCGTAAACGGTACCGGAAGGAGTGTGGGTTGCCATAACGGCGGCGCCGATGACGGTTTCACCGTTCTGGTCTGTGATCTGGCCGCCGAGGGTGGCCGTGGTCACCTGAGCATAGGCGACAGTGCCCGCAATCAACGTAGTGAAAGCGAGCAGAATGCTTTTAAAAGCTTTTCTCATAAGGTTGTTGATAAGAATAAATATTGATACTAACTAGAGTATTCTTCTGCACTAACCGGGCGCAAAGATACAACCTTTTTGGGGATAAAAAAAACGAAAACCCTAAGATTTCCGTCTTTTTTGTCACAAATTGAAGGCCTTCTGCACAAGTGCCACACTATCAAGCATTTCCCATCCAAAAAACTGCACAATTTTTTCTTTTCCCTGCACCTTTACAGTCTTTTTGAAAGGCTTTCGGCCCATGTGCCCGTAGGCAGAGGTGGGAGCATAGATCGGGTTCTTCAGGCCGAACTTCCTTATGATGGCCGCAGGCCTCAGCGGGAATATCTCGCGCACCTTCGCGGCAATCTCGCCGTCCGAGAGGCCTGCGGCGGCAGTGCCGTACGTATCCACGAACACGCTCACAGGCTCTGCGACGCCGATTGCATAGGCGAGCTGCACGAGGCACTCGTCGGCAACACCGGCCGCGACGAGGTTCTTCGCGATATAGCGCGCGGCGTATGCGGCACTGCGGTCCACCTTGGAGGCGTCCTTCCCGGAGAAGGCGCCGCCGCCGTGCGCGCCCTTGCCGCCGTACGTGTCCACGATTATCTTGCGCCCGGTGAGGCCCGTGTCCCCGTGGGGGCCGCCGATCACGAACTTCCCCGTGGGGTTCACGTGCAGGATGAAACTGTGGATGAGACGTGAGGTTTCCTCCGGAAGCGAGGCCTTGAGGCGGGGAATGAGAATCTTCTCCACGTCAAAGCGTATTTTGCTTTGCATAGCCTGATCAACGGTTGCCTGGCCGAACTGCTTCACGGCGTCTTCGTAGGACATCCTGCCCAGGCTCTCCGGCACGAACTCGTCGTGCTGGGTGCTCAGAACTATGGTGTGTACCTTCACGGGCTTATGCGTCTCCCCGTCGTACTCTATCGTGAACTGGCTCTTTGCATCGGGCCTCAGATAGGGCATGAGCTCTATCTCGTTATGGCGGATATCGGCAAGTGTTTCAAGGAGTTTGTGGCTCAGGTAAAGCGGCAGGGGCATGTAGTCTTCCGTGTCGCGGCAGGCATAGCCGAACATCATGCCCTGGTCTCCGGCTCCCTGGTCCTCCTCCTTCATGCGCTCGACGCCGCGGTTGATGTCCGGGCTCTGCTCGTGCAAGGCGCTCAGAACGCCGCAGCTGGAGGCGTCGAACATGTACTCGGCCTTCGTGTAGCCTATTTTCTTTATGGTACTACGAACGGTGGCCTGGATGTCGACATAGGCCTCGGCCTTCACCTCGCCCATCACTACCACCATTCCGGTGGAGCAGAAGCTCTCGCAGGCAACCTTAGCCTCCGGGTCCTGCATGAGGAACTGGTCCAGGATAGCGTCGGAAATCTGGTCGGCAACCTTGTCGGGATGCCCTTCACTCACGGATTCGGATGTAAAAAGATAGTTCTTCATATCAAAAAAATTAGCCCCGTGCATATGCGGAGGCTAAAAACACAAAACACTGATATGAAATGTTATTTTAGCATTTTTTAAAGTGGTTGCAAGCAATCCAAATCTGTCCACATATGTTTAGGGACCGCAAAGGTAGTGATATTTTTTTAATTAGCAAGGCCTCGTCCAGTGAATTTTCACCCCGTCGCGCTCCATGCCGCGGAACCAGGTCATCTGGCGCTTTGCAAACTGGTGGATGGCATTGCCAAGGGCTATCACCATGTCCTCGTACGGGAGTTCTCCAAGGACGTACTGCGTAACAAACTTATACTCAAGACCGTAGTACATAAGATCGGCCTCTGGGACACTCTCCAGAAGGCCGCGGATTTCCTCCACCAGGCCTTCCTTGAGGCGCTCTTCAAGCCGCCGGTCTATGCGTGCAACCCTCTCTTCGCGGGACACCAGCGTCCCTATATAATAAGGCTTTGCCGGAAGGGCCGATGAGGGCAGTCCGTTCTCCTTCTCGAACTTGTACCCGCGCGTAACGCTCTCAATGTAAAGCCCGCTTCCTCCGCAGAGGATGGGAATGGCCCCGCGGCGGCGCACGTCTGCCCAAGCATCGGCGAATGCCTTCTGGTACTGGTAAATATTGTATTTTGTACCGGCTGGAACTATATCTATAAGGTGATAAGGCACATCTCCGTACTCCTTCAAATCCTTTCCCGTGCCGATATCCATCCCCCTGTATACCTGCCGGCTGTCTGCCGACAGAATCTCTGCACTCCCCAGCCTGCGGGCCAAATCTACTGCATAGCGGGTTTTGCCGGAGGCGGTGGGGCCCAGGACCACGATGAGGTCCACTTCGCCGGCGCGATATGCATCGGCAATCTCCTGCACGTCAATTTCCTCCGCATCCGGCATTGGAGCCATGGGAGGAATGCCGGGACGGTCGGGGAGAAGCTGAGTCTTCTGGTACATGTGACAAAAATACAGAAAAAACCGTATCTTTGTACCCTCCGTGCACCAAAACACCCATTTTCGTGCACGACAAGGCAAAAACAGGCACCCCGTGCACCAAAACACCCATTTTCGTGCACGACAAGGCAAAAACAGGCACCCCGTGCACCAAAATGCCCCATTTCGTGCACGACGATGGAACAAAAGACAATTATGCCGAAAGCAAAGAGCACCATACAGATAAAGAACCGCAGGGCCTCGTTCGACTACGAGTTCCTGGAAACCTATACGGCGGGCATACAGCTGGTGGGAACGGAAATAAAGTCCATTCGAGCGGGAAAATGCTCGCTGCAGGACGCATACTGCTTCTTTGTGGGAGACGAGCTCTTCGTTCGCGGCATGAACATCTCCACATACCACTGGGGCACATGGAACGCGCATGAGCCCGTGCGGGACCGCCGCCTTCTCCTCAACCGGAAAGAGCTCCGTCATCTGAAGCAGGCCGATGCACAGAAAGGCCTCACCATAGTTGCCGTAAAACTCTTCATCGCCGAAAACGGCTTCGCAAAGCTTGTGATAGCGCTGGCAAAGGGCAAGAAGGAATACGACAAACGCCAGAGTATCAAGGAGAAAGACGTGCGCCGCGAAATGGAACGCAGCGGGTTCTAATCAAGAGACTGCGAGGTCTTCGCAGAAAGATAAAGCATACGGGAATAGTCGTCCGGAGAAACGGATGCAAACACGTAGTTCACGGGATCTACCACCATGCCGTTTTTCCAAACCTCGAAGTGAAGGTGAGGAGCGATAACGGTAGAGGCAATGCCCACAGTGCCAATCTGCTGGCCCAGCCTCACCTTTCGGCCCTTGGATACGGACACTTCGCCCAGGAGCGCATATCTTGTCGAGTAGCCGTTGCCGTGGTCTATCTCGACCACGTTCCCAAGACCCTTGCGGCTGTTTGTAACATTTGACACCCGTCCGGCCGCCGCCGCATAAACCTTTGTGCCCTGAGCGGCAATTATATCCAGGCCAAGATGGGGGGAATCAAGTTTGTACACGGGATTGTGCCTCATGCCGATTGACGCTCCCGTCTGCACATATGACATGTCTTTGATGGGCAGCGACAGGGGCGGAATGCTGTCGGCCTTCTCCTGCATGAGGCGGAAAACTTCGTTGAAATTTGCTTCTATCCTGGCCGCGCGGTTCATGAGGTCTCCGGCCCTTTCTCCGGATGTTTCAACATACTGGTTTTCGGACATTGAAGCATCGTCCGCGTCTGCCATTAGCATGCCGTTCACAACGTCAAGGGACGGCGCCCTTGTGTCAAACAGTTCCTCGTAAATGTCTCCGTCCTTTTCCCTGAGGCCTTCAACCACGTCCCCTATGAGTTCCTCCTTTGCCTTCATCCCCGAGAAGAGGTCCTGGTACAGCCTGTTCTCCTTCTGGAGTCTCTTCTCCTCGCTCGTAGACAGGACGAGTGCAAAAAGGATGTAGAAGCCTATCGCAACCGATATGCTGGCGACAAGGTATCCGAATACCCTGTCCACTGTTTTTCTTGTTTCGGACTTTTTCCTTGCCATCACTTCTGCGGTTTTTTAACCATGAGCGCGTAGTCGTCCGGGGGAATGGAGAGGTCCATGTACAGGGCCGGGTTAACGTAATCTTTCCTGTAAATGATCTCGTAGTGGAGGTGAGGGCCGGAAACCATTCCGCTCCGGCCGGTGAGGCCTATGCAGTCTCCCCTTTTCACCTGCTGCCCTTCCGCCACGTCCAGGCGCGACATGTGTGCATATCGTGTCCTGTAGCCGAATCCATGGTCTATTTCCACGTGCTTTCCATAACCGCGAAGGTCGCTGTCGGCCTTAACCACGACGCCGTCGCCGGTGGCATAGACGGGGTTTCCCGGGTCGCAGGCGAAGTCCATGCCGGTGTGCAGCTTAAGGAATCCAAGGATGGGATGGCTGCGGTAGCCGAAGGGGCTCGAGAGCCTGTAGGTGTTTACGTCTGTGCTTATGGGCGGAATTGCCGGGATGTGAGATGCCAGGTCACCTGCCGTCTTCTGCAGGGCCGATACCTCGTCAAAGGATCTCGACTGCATGAAGGCGCGCTTTTCAAGGACATCCAGCCGGCGGATGACGCTGCTCAGCGCCGTACCTTCCAGGGAAGGATAGGCCGCATCGGCCACGGCCGACCGCCGCACTTCCTGCGGAATGCCGTCGAGGCCATATACGCTGCGGTAAATGCGCTCGTCCCTTTCCTCGACCATGGACAGGATTTCGTCGTACTGGTCCAGCTGGCGGGACATCTTGTCAAGGCGCGTGCTCCATTCGGCATTGCGATGCCTCAGGAGGGCGGTTTTTGGAAGATCCTCGTGGAAGACTGAAGCCCTCAGCCACATGAAAAGGACAAAGAACACGAAACCGCTCACCAGAACGGCGGCGATTTCCCATCCCTGCATGCGGTTTTCGGCATCAATATTCTTATTTCCTTTGACCATAGGGTTTGCAAAGATACTACAAATTCCGTACTTTTGCAGGTTAATATGAATGCTATGACATCTAAGGAAATCCGCCAGAAGTATCTGGACTTCTTTGCTTCGAAGGGCCACACGGTGGTCCCCAGCGCCCCAATGGTGATTAAAAACGACCCCACGCTCATGTTCACGAATGCGGGCATGAACCAGTTCAAAGATATATTCCTGGGCAATACCGCACCCAAGTTTCCCCGTGCAACAGACAGCCAGAAGTGCCTGAGGGTGAGCGGAAAGCACAACGACCTCGAGGCCGTGGGCCACGACGGCCGCCATCACACCATGTTCGAGATGCTGGGCAACTGGAGCTTCGGAGACTATTTCAAGAAAGAGGCCATCGACTGGGCCTGGGAGCTCCTCACAGACGTTTACAAGATAGACCCCGAAATACTCTACGCAACCGTTTTTGAGGGCTCGGCCGAGGACGGCACTGCCCTTGACGAGGAGGCCAGGCAGGCATGGCTGTCCCACCTTCCGGAAGACCACGTCCTCCTTGGAAACAAGCACGACAACTTCTGGGAAATGGGCGACACCGGTCCCTGCGGCCCCTGCAGCGAGATTCACATAGACCTGCGCGCGGACGCAAAATCGGCAAAAATCCCCGGCAGGGAAATGGTGAATACGGATAACGACGAGGTAATTGAAATATGGAACCTCGTGTTCATGCAGTATGAGCGCAAGGCCGACGGCCATCTGGAACCCCTCCCCGCAAAGAACATAGACACCGGCATGGGCTTCGAGCGCCTTTGCATGATACTCCAGGGCAAGAATTCCAACTATGAGACAGACGTCTTCTCCGGCCTTATCGGCAAGGTGGAGGAATTCTCCGGCCACAGGTATGCCGAGGGCGGTAACGTGCAGGTTGCGATGAGAGTTATCGCAGACCACATCCGCGCAATTGCCTTCTCCATTGCCGACGGCCAGCTCCCCTCCAACGTCAAGGCCGGTTACGTGATAAGGCGCATCCTTCGCCGCGCCGTTCGCTACGGCTACACCTTCCTCGGCTTCACGGAGCCCTTCCTCTGCCGCCTCATCCCGCAGCTTGTGGAAGACATGGGAAGCGCATATCCGGAGCTGGTAGCCCAGCAGAAGCTCATAGAAAACGTTATCCGTGAAGAAGAAAACGCCTTCCTGCGCACCCTGGACCGCGGAATAAGGATGCTGGAAGACAATATGGCGCGAAACGCCGCCACAAAGGTTGTCTCCGGAGTTGACGCTTTCGTCCTCTACGACACCTACGGCTTCCCCATAGACCTTACGGAGCTCATCGCGGCCGAAAAGGGCTACACCGTAGACCTCGAAGGTTTCAACGCGGAGCTTGCAAAGCAGAAGGAACGCGCGCGCAACGCCACCGCCAACGAGTTTGGAGACTGGACTGTTTTTGCCGATGCAGACGTTGTCTTCGAAGGCTACGACACACTGGAAGTCGCCGACGCCCAGCTCCTCAAGCAGCGAACCGTGAAGCAGAAGAACAAGGAGCTCTTCCAGCTTGTGTTCGACCGCACGCCCTTCTATGCAGAGATGGGCGGCCAGGTGGGCGACACCGGCGTCATAGAAGGCGAGGACGGCGAGAAGATAGCCATCGTGAATACCGTCAAGGAGAACAACCTCACCATCCACATTGCAGATAAACTGCCCGTTAACGGCACTCAGGCCTTCACCCTCAGGGTGGACGGCGAACGCCGCCAGAAGATAATGAACAACCACAGCGCCACGCACCTCCTGCACCAGGCGCTGAGGGAAATCCTGGGCACTCACGTCGAGCAGAAAGGTTCATTCGTGGGCCCGGACTACTTCCGCTTCGACTTCTCCCACTTCCAGAAGGTGACAGACGAAGAGATCCGCGCCGTGGAAAAGCGCGTGAATGCCCTCATAAGGGCCGACGAGCCACTCTGGGAGAAGAGGGACGCCACAATGGACGAGGCCCGCGCAATGGGCGCCATGGCCCTTTTCGGCGAAAAGTACGGAGACAAGGTGAGGGTTGTCCGCTTCGGAAGCTCCGTAGAGCTCTGCGGCGGCACACACACTCGTTCCACCGGCACCATCGGCCTGTTCAAAGTTGTATCTGAAAGCGCTATAGCCGCCGGTGTGCGCCGCATCGAGGCCGTTACGGGCGAAAGCGCCGAGAGAATGATCTTCGGCATGGAAGATATGGTGCGCAGTCTGAAGGTCGCAATGAACAACGCGCCGGACCTTGTAGCCTCAATCCAGAAGCTGATATCCGAGAATGCCGATGCCCGCAAGCAGCTTGAGGCCTTTACGGCAGAGAAGGCGGCGGCAATGGCGCAGAAATTGGAGCGGGAAGCCGTGGAGGTGAACGGCATATCGCTCGTGCGATTCGACAGTTCCTTAGACCCAGCATTTGTGCGCGCAGTTGCCCTGCTTCTCCAGAAAAAGGTGCACAACCTGGCACTTACGGCGGCGTTTGCCTATGACGGCAAGCCCAACCTCGTCCTCATGTACTCCGAAGACCTGGTTGCAAAGGGCAAAAATGCAGGCAAGGACATCCGCGAAGCCGCAAAGTTCATCCAGGGCGGCGGCGGCGGACAGCCCGGCCTCGCAACAGCC
>FLNZ01005246.1_pt1 | contig 11757 bp, 7 predicted proteins | sample 1140391 | NCBI WGS metagenome assembly FLNZ01 (sample SAMEA3878171, study PRJEB12797) | bioreactor metagenome | biome: Moose rumen | place: Sweden | collected 2011-10
CTTTTAGGCAATTTATAGCAGAACATTGAATTGAGAACAGTCTCCAAATCGTAACTCCAAAATTTCTCAATCCTCTGCATCGGCTTTATACAAAGAAATCCTGCGAATTCTTCCAAAGTTACGAAAAAAATCGATTGTAATTTTGACAAGATATAAAAATAGTTTGTATCTTTGCGCCGCGTGAATTCATACAATGACTAACAGCCTAAGTAAACGCATAGCCCTCGTGCTGCTCACCATCGCGGTGACTGTCATGCCGGCGCGGGCCCAGAAGTTGCAAGCCTCTTTGTCGCATTATTCTACCGACAATGGCCTGGCAAGTAATGCCATTGCCTATATGACAAAGGACGATTACGGATATATCTGGATAGCCACGTGGAACGGTCTTTCACGCTTCGACGGCTACAATTTCTACAACTACAAGACGGGAACGGCCAGCCACATTCCCAACATGCACAACCGTATCATCGACATTGCTGTAGACCAACCGCAGAACGTGTGGATGAGAATGTACGACGGCCGTGTGTTCGTGGTAAACAGGCAGACCGACAAGATGGAAGACCCGCTGGCCGGCGTAGGACAGCAGGACGAACTGCGTACCAACAATCCGCTGGCGGTGACAACAGGCGGCGACGTGCTCGTATCGTTCGGCGCGGCCGGCATCTATCATTTCAGGCTCGACCGCAGCGGTCTGCGCCAGCAGCACATAATGACTGGCGGACTTGTGGTGAACGCTGTGGTGGAGGGATACCAAAGCGACCTCTGGGCAGCGACCAACCAGGGAATTCACCGCATCAATATGAGCAATCTCTCGCTGGAGCGCAAGGGCTACTTCCTTGACGAGGATATCGCATGCCTGTATTCCAACGGCTACAACGTTTTCGGCGGAACGCGCTCGGGCAAGATAGTCCTCTTTGCCTACGGACAGGAACCTAAAGTGGTGAGAGAGGTGGGCGAGGAGATAACCGGCATCTTTGTGGACAGCCACGGTCTGCTGTGGTACTCAGACAAGGGCGACGGAGTGTGCCGCCTGAACATGGACACGAACGACATGAAACGCTACACGCAGCGTGTGCTCGTTCCGGAGTTTACAGGGCAGGGCGCCATGTTCAACGAGACGATGGGATACGTATGGATACGCCTCAACCACGGCGGTTACGGCTACTACAACCGCGAGACCGACGAACTGGAGTACTTCCACAACGACCCCAGCAACCCCTGGAACCTCTCGAACACCGTTAACTCCAGCATCGAACTCGACGAGGGAGTGGTTTGGGAGTCGACAAGTCGGCGAGGACTGGAGAAACTGGAAATACTGAAGAACACGATAGTGCGCAATCTGCTCGTGCCAGGCGCAGAGTCGTCGCTGGAAAACGAGGTGCGTGCAATGTATTACGACCGTGAGCGCCACCTGCTCTTCCTCGGCAATAAAAAAAACAGCCTCTTCGTATTCGACAAGGAGGGAAACCGCAAGGAGATAAACAACGACAACGAGGGACACCCCATAGGGCGCCCTTATGGCATGTCGAGAGACTCGAAAGGCAACTACTGGGTGTCGTCGAAAGACTACGGCCTGTTTAAGATGACGCCAAAGGGCGAGGGCTACGACATAACACGCATAGGCCACGACGACAGCGACCAGATGTCGCTCAGTTCCAACAGTGCTTACGAGACAGTGGAGGACAGAAAAGGCAATATATGGGTGGCCACATACGGCGGCGGCGTAAATATAGTGCGCAAGAACAAGGCAGGACGCTACGAGAGTCTGCACTATAAGAACAAGATAAAGAACTATCCCATCAACTCATATCTCAAGGTGCGTACCGTAGAGATGGATAGTGAGGGAAAGATATGGGCAGGTACCACTGACGGCATACTGATAATGGAACTCAAGGGCAACGAGGTGACTATCGACCGCCTGCGCCAGCCGCAGAGCAATCCCGAGGACGGACTGCAATGCAACGACATAGTATGCATGCGACGCGACAGAAACGGCAACATGTGGGTTGGAACAAACGGCGGCGGACTGAGTTGCACAAAGGGAAAGGATGCCGACGACAACTGGCTTTTCAACAACTACGGCGCTGCCGACGGACTGCCATCTGAGGAAATCCACAGCATTACTTTCGACCTGCAGAACAACGTCTGGTTTGCAACAGACCACATCCTGTGTTCGTACGATGTGAAGAAAGGCATCTTCACTACATTCTCCAATCTTGACGGCGTAGACGACACGATGTGTTCCGAAGGCGCTGCCATCTGTCTGTCGAACGGCAATATTCTCTTCGGCACTATCAACGGTTACTATGTGGTGGACCGCAAAAAACTGTCGACAAGTACCGGTTCGCTGCTCAAACTACGCATCACCGACTTCTATATAGACGATGTGCTGCAGACTCCGCGCCTCACCGACACGTACGACTATTATGTGCCGGAGTCGCGCCGCGTGGAACTGCCCAGCCACGGCAGTGTCTTCTCGTTCCGTTTTGCCGCCCTCAACTATCAGTTGCAACACCGCGTGCACTATCAGTATATGCTCGAAGGCTACGACGACGAGTGGCGCAACGTAGACAAGTCGCGACAGGTCAGTTTCTCAGGAATACCTGCCGGAACATATCGCTTCAAGGTCAAGGCATTCCTGTTGGAGTCGCCGGAAAACTACGACATGCGTGTGATAGATGTCGTGGTGCCGCCTTATGCTGTACTCTCCACAGCGGCAATATGGGTGTATCTGTTTATCGTCTTAGCGGCAGTGCTGTTCGCCATATTCTGGTATCAGGCAAAGATAGCGCGCCAGTATGCTGCTGAAAATGCCGCAGCAGAGACGGAGGAGACGGTGGAAGTGCTGGAAGAGAACAATGCAGTGGGAGAGGAGAGCCCTGCAACAGAAGTCACAGACGATTTTGAGATAATAGAATAACAACAAGATACGGGCCGTACCAGTTCGATCGGGATACTCATCAAATTAAATGAAAACCAGAGTCAACTACTCTTGCCAATGGCGGGCCACACAACTTCCCTGAAGGAGCACTCGTGAGAGCACCGGTGGATTACAACGGAAGAGAGCACTCTAATCTTATAAAAAAGGAGTTTTCATCACATCCCTGGTACGGCCTTTTTTAAAACCTTTATATTATTATGTTTTCCGGAATTATAGAAGAGTTTGCTACTGTGGTGGATATTCGTCACGACAGGGAGAATGTCGACCTTACGCTGCGCTGCTCGTTTGTCGACGAACTCAGTATCGACCAGAGCGTGGCACATAATGGCGTCTGCCTCACCGTGGTCCGCATAGAAAACGGCACCTACACCGTTACGGCGATGCTTGAAACCCTGCAGCGCTCGAATATCGGTCTGCTGAAAGTTGGCGACAAGGTCAACGTGGAGCGTAGCATGCTTATGAACGGCCGTCTGGACGGTCACATCGTGCAGGGACATGTAGACCAGACGGCGCGCTGCACAGCAATGGACGACGCCGACGGCTCTGCATACTTCACGTTTGAATATGACGCCACGCCGGAAATGGCACGGCGCGGTTACTTCACCGTCGACAAAGGCTCGGTAACGGTAAACGGCGTTTCTCTCACCGTGTGCAATCCGACAGAGAACACCTTCCAAGTGGCCATCATCCCGTATACGTTAGAACATACCAACTTCTGCGATATACGTGTGGGCAGCGTGGTAAACATCGAGTTTGACATTATCGGCAAGTACATAGCGCGCCTGCACCAGATAGAGGGAAAATAACTCTCACCCCTTGCCCCTCACCCCTCACTCCTCTAATATATTAATAAGGTGTAGCAGCGGCTGTAAATACATTTTTTTTGAAAAAAAACGCTGAGAAATTTCTGTTTCATGTTGAAAATCAGTAATTTTGCAGTCCGAAAATGAAAACTAAAAAAATTGTATAAAATAAAAATGACAAAAGCAGACATCATCAACAAGATTGTGGAGGACACCGGCCTGCCCAAGCGCGACGTTTCTGCCACTGTTGAGGCATTTATGGAAGAAATCCGCCAGAGCATGGCTGTTCAGAGGGAAAACGTCTATCTGCGTGGCTTCGGCACGTTCACCATCAAGCATCGTGCGCAGAAGACAGCCCGCAACATTTCAAAGAATACAACCCTCGTCATTGAGGCCCATGACTTCCCCGCTTTCAAGCCTGCAAAAAGTTTTGTTGCCAAGATGAAGTAATGTCAGGACAACCGACAGTTTATTAAAGTCAATGTATATATAATTTATCACTATGCCAAACGGAAAGAAAAAGAAGGGTCACAAGATGGCAACCCACAAGCGCAAGAAGCGCCTGCGCAAGAATCGCCATAAGAGCAAGTAAACTGCTCTTTAGAAATCAAGATTAAATGAAGTAATGAAAGGAGTGTGCCAGGGGATCCCCGTTATATGGGGTGACGCGGCACACCCTTTTACTATTGGAAACGTAACCAAGAAAAAAGATAATCACATGACGAGTGAAGTAATCATCGATGTCCAACCGAAGGAGATATCCATTGCGCTGCTCGAAGACAAGAACCTGGTGGAATACCAGAACGAGAAGCGCGAGGCATCATTCTCCGTGGGCAACATCTATCTCGGCAGAGTGCGCAAACTAATGCCGGGACTGAATGCATGCTTCGTTGAGGTGGGCTCAGAGCGCGACGCTTTCCTGCATTATCTCGATCTCGGCACTCAATTCAGTTCTTACGAGAAATATCTCAAACAGGTACAAAGCGACCGCCGCCGTCTCTTGCCATTTGCCAAGGCTACAAGGCTGCCCGACCTGCCCAAGGACGGCAGCGTGCAGACAACGCTGAAACAGGGGCAGGAGGTGCTGGTGCAGGTGGTGAAGGAACCCATCTCTACCAAGGGACCGCGACTGACGTGCGACATTAGTTTCCCTGGGCGCTACATGGTTTTGCTGCCCTTCCAGGACAAGGTGTCGGTGTCGTCGAAGATAAAGAAAGGCGAAGAACGTACACGTCTGAAACAATTAGTACAGAGCATCAAGCCGAAGAATTTTGGAGTAATAGTGCGCACCTCTGCCGAGGGAAAGCGCGTAGCAGAACTTGACGCCGAAATGAAAGTTCTCCTAAAGCGCTGGGACGACACACTGCAGCGCGTGCAGAAAGTCACAAAGGCTCCGCAGCAGGTGTATGAGGAGACAGGGCGGGCCGTAGCCATGCTGCGCGACCTGTTCGACCCGACATACGATGGCATATATGTCAACGATGAAGAGATATGTCAGCAGATAAAAGACTATATCGCGCTCATCGCGCCCGACAAGCAGAACATCGTGAAGCAATATAGCGGACAAGTACCTATCTTCGACAATTTCAACGTCACAAAGCAGATCAAGTCGTCGTTCGGACGCACTGTCAACTACAAGCGTGGTGCCTATCTCATCATTCAGCATACGGAGGCAATGCATGTAGTCGACGTGAATAGCGGCAACCGCACGCGTCCCGAAAACGGACAGGAGGCAAACGCGCTTGAAGTAAACCTCGGCGCTGCCGACGAACTGGCGCGCCAGTTGCGACTGCGCGACATGGGCGGCATCATTGTGGTGGACTTTATCGACATGAATCTTGCCGAAGACCGGCAGATGCTCTATGAGCGCATGTGCAAGAACATGCAGAAAGACCGCGCGCGCCACAACATCCTGCCGCTTTCAAAGTTCGGCCTGATGCAAATCACGCGCCAGCGAGTGCGCCCGGCAATGGACGTAAACGTAGAGGAAGAATGTCCTACCTGTTTCGGAAAAGGAAAAATCAAATCGTCAATCCTTTTCACCGACCAACTCGAGAGCAAAATTGACCGCCTTGTCAACAAGATAGGTATAAAGCAGTTCTCGCTCCACGTGCATCCCTACGTAGCAGCATACATCAATCAGGGCGTCTTCTCGCTGAAGCGCCGCTGGCAGATGAATTACGGCTGGGGCGTGCGCGTCATCCCGTCGCAGAAACTGGCTTTCCTGCAGTATGAGTTCTACGACAAGAACCGCCAGTTTATCGACATGCAGGAAGAAATAGAAAGTCAACAATAATACACCCACAATGACAACACTGAAAGTACTGTTCTGGATATGCCTGTTTCTGGTGTTCTACACCTACATAGGCTATGGTATACTGCTGTGGATAGTGCTGCAGGTGAAGCGTGCGATAAAGGGGCGGCGCATGGCGCCCGTGTTGCCTGCCGACAGTGAACTGCCGGAGGTGACACTGATGATATGCGCCTACAACGAGCAGGACGTGGTTGCTGAGAAGATGGCCAACACGCTCGAACTGGACTATCCGAAGTTGCACGTGATGTGGGTCACTGACGGCTCTACCGACGACACCAATCTGCGGCTTGCCGAATACGACGGCGTTGAGGTAGTGTTCTCGCCAGAGAGGCGCGGAAAGACTGCGGCGCTCAACCATGGGCTTTCGCTCGTAGAGAGTGAGATAACCGTGATGACCGATGCCAATACGATGCTCAACAGGGAGTGCATACGCGAAATCGTGCGCTGCTTCCAGGAACCTCTCGTGGCATGCGTGGCTGGCGAGAAGCGTGTCGCTGCGCGCCATGACGGCCAGGCGGCAGCCGAAGGAGAGGGGCTCTACTGGCGATATGAGAGCACGCTGAAGCGATGGGACAGCGAACTTTACTCAGCAATGGGCGCTGCAGGCGAATTGTGCGCCATACGCACCGCGCTCTACGAGCCGATGCCGGAGAATGCACTGCTCGACGACTTCGTGATGTCGCTGCGCATGGTAGACAAGGGCTATCGCATTGCCTACACGTCGGAGGCGTATGCCATGGAGTACGGCTCGGCGAATATCGAAGAGGAGTCGAAGCGCAAGCGTCGCATAGCGGCAGGCGGACTGCAGAGCATCTGGTGGCTAAGGTCGCTGATGAATCCCCTGCGCCATCCGCTCGTGGCTTTCCAGTTTGTGTCGCATCGCGTGCTGCGCTGGAGCATAACGCCGTTTGCCATGCTGCTGCTTATACCGCTCAACGTGGCTCTCGTAATGCTCAAGGCAGGAACGGTGTATAACGTGGTGTGGATACTGCAGATACTGTTCTATCTCGCTGCCCTTGCCGGCCTGCTGCTCGAACAGCGCGGCAAGAAGAACAAACTGCTGTACGTGGCATACTATTTCCTCTTTATGAACTCCAACGTGTTCCGAGGAATATCATATCTGCGCAGTCATAAGGCGAGCGGAGCGTGGGAAAAAGCAAAAAGAGCATAAAAAGTGGGAAAAACATTTCGCGTCGGTAAAAAAAGTGGAAAAATGTAATCCGCGTATAATAAAAAAGTTATAATTTTGCAACTGACAATATTGTACATGCAGTAATGAATTTGGATGAACGTGAGATACTTCTGCAAAAGATAGCAGAAGCCAATGCAAAACTACATGCTGCCAACGAGCAACTTGACGTAGCAAGGCAAAAGTTGGACGAATACGAGGAGAAGACAAAGAGCGCAGAGAATGCCAGTCGCATGAAATCGCTCTTCCTTGCCAACATGAGCCACGAAATCCGTACTCCGCTCAATGCCATTGAGGGCTTTTCTCGCGTGATGTGCGAGACAGACTCGCAGGAAGAGCGCATGAAGTACATGGAAATCATTGAGAGCAACAACGCCCGCGTGCTTACGCTAATCAATGAAATCCTTGACTTGTCGCGCGTTGAGGCTGGCGAGATTTCCATCAAGAAGAGCATGACAGACCTCAACGAACTCTGTCGCAACATCCGCCTTACGTTCAAGTTCCGTTGTCCTGAAACGGTGAAACTTGAATGGTCTATGCCGAACATGACGGTTACTCTTAACACCGACCAGAACCGTATCACACAGGTCTTTTCAAATCTTATCAGCAATGCCCTGAAACACACGTCGAAGGGAAGCATCACCTACGGCTACCGTCTCATCAACGACGGACAGGACGTAGAATTCTTTGTCACTGATACGGGTACGGGCATTGCGCCAGAGGATGTCGAAACCATTTTCCAGACTTATGTATCGAAGGATGCAGAGACCATGCAGAACGGCTATGGTCTCGGCCTGCCTCTCAGCAAGATTATAGTAGAGAAGTTGGGCGGACGCATCAGCGTTTCTTCTGTCCTCGGCGAGGGCTCCTCTTTCCGCTTCGTGCTACCATTTGAAGGCACTATAGGCGGAATGGCAAAGAACAGCCGCATCACGACAAACTCGCGCACGCTGCGTGTCAGCACAAAGACCGACGTGCAGAACGCACCCCTTATCCTTGTGGCCGAAGACGAAGACAGCAACTTTGAACTGGTGAAGATTGTGCTGCAGAAGCGCTATCGCCTGATGCGTGCCAAGGATGGTATCGAGGCTGTCACTATCTGCGAAGACGAAAAGCCCGATCTTGTTCTCATGGATATCCGCATGCCCGACATGAACGGACTTGACGCCACGCGCATCATCAAGGAAGTGAGCCACGACATTCCTGTCATTGCGCTTAGCGCCTATGCCTTCGACGAGAATATACGCGAGGCAAAGCAGGCTGGCTGCGACGACTTCATGGCAAAGCCATTCCGTGTGGAAGATTTGCTTGACATCGTGCAGCACTACCTCGACATTAAAAAATAAACACTTACTTTTTTTCTAACATCCCCACTAAGGCAAACCGTTAGTACGTCATGGGAAAATTAGCAGTCTATAGATATGTAGCCATCATGTTCCTGGTGGCTCAGATAGTCGTTTCCGTTTTCACTTTTGTAGGTCTATATGCAGGAGCAGCACATCCCGCAGGTAACACAGCACGTGCGCTGATAGTGTTCATACTTCCGCTACTTATCCTGGCCAATCTGGTGTTGCTGGTCTACTGGCTGGTGCGCCGCCGCTGGTTCATAGCATTGCTGCCGCTTGTTACGGTGCTCTTCTGCATACCGTACATCGGCACGATATTCCAACTGCGCTCACAGCCGAAAGGCGTTGATGCACAGAACGGACTGAAGGTGGCTTCGTATAACGTTGCCATGTTCTGCCGTGAGACTTCCGGTTTCATGGCACAGGACATTCTTTCGGAAATGCGCAAGCAGAAAGTTGACGTGCTCTGCATTCAGGAGTATTCTGAGCACAGCGGCGACAAACTCAACTCCAATTCATACAAGGAATATTTCCCTTATATGGCAACGGGACGTGAGGACATGATTATCTACAGCCGCTATCCTATCAGTAAAAGCAAGACCATACTCTTCGACGACACAAACAACAGCGCCATGTGGGCTGATATCGAAGTTAGCGGCCGCGAATTCCGCGTCTTCAACACTCACCTGCAGACTACAGGTATCAACCACTCTCTGCGCCAGGCGCAGAAGGCTGCCGAGCGCGGTCTTGACTTCAGTGGCAACCGCCTGCTGTCGCTCATCTACGGCAACTACGCCCTTGGCATGATAGTGCGCGCCGGCCAGGCTACGCTCATAGCGCAGGAGAAACGCGCTTCCGACAAGCCTGTCATTCTCTGCGGCGACTTCAACGACGTTCCCTATTCCTATGTATACAAGACGATGCTCGGCGACATGGTCGACGGCTTCAAGGAATGTGGCTTCGGATTTATGTTTACATACCGCGGCACTAAGCATGCGCGCATCGACTATATCTTCCATGACAAGTCGCTGCACGGAATTACCTACTACCACGGCGAGCAAACCTACTCCGACCACTATCCTATATACATGAAGATCGCAATGTGACTTCTCACCTCCCACTTAAACCTACACCTTAAATGAAGAAATTAGTTCTTTCGGCCATGCTGTTACTGATGGCCGTGGCAGGTGCCAATGCGCAAACCGACGTGATAGGAAAACACAACATAAAACTCAATAGCCCGTACATGACGCCCGAAGCCCTCTGGGCAATGGGACGTATCGGCACTGTCGCCGCCTCGCCCGACGGAAAGCATGTGGCTTTTCAGGTTGGCTATTACTCAGTAAAGCAGAACAAGGGGCACCAGGTGCTGTGCGTAATGAATGTAGACGGCACGGAGCGCCGCCAACTCACAACGGCGTCGGCCAGCGAGACCGACCCGGCATGGCTTGACGCCGAGACGATAGCCTTCATAACCGGCGGCGAGATATGGGCAATGAAGGTCGACGGCTCAAATCGCCGTCAACTCTCCAGCACGAAAGGCAGCGTAGAGGGCTTCCTCTTCTCGCCCGACCGCAGCAAGGTTATCATCGTGAAATCTATTCCATTCCATGAGGTGATAAAGGAAAATCCCGAAGACCTTCCGAAAGCCACCGGCCGCCGCGTCACCGACCTGATGTACCGCCACTGGGACCACTACGTGGAGAACATTCAGCATCCGTTTGTCTGCTCTGTTGCCGACTTTACCGTGGATGGCGAAATGACTGATATCCTCGACGGCGAGCCTTACGAGTGTCCGATGGAGCCTTTCGGCGGAATAGAACAACTGGCATGGAGCCCCGATTCAAAGACAATAGCATACACTTGTCGTAAGAAGACGGGCACGCAATACGCAATCTCTACCGACTCCGACATTTTCCTTTATGACATAGAGACGCGCTGCACTCGCAATCTCTGCAAACCGGCCGACTATAAAGCGCCTGCATCAGACGCAACACACACGCTGGCAGACCAGGCCGTGAACCAGAGCGGAGCAAACACCGGTTACGACCAGAATCCGCAGTTCTCGCCCGACGGCCAGTACATTGCATGGCAGTCGATGGCGCGCGACGGATATGAGGCAGACCTGAACCGCCTCTGTATATACCATCTCGCTACAGGCACAAAGCGTTACGTCAACTGGAAAAGCGACGTCGAGGCTTTCTGCTGGGCGCAGGCAGAGGTGAGAGGTAAGAAGGCAGGGGTGAGTGGTAAGAAGGCCGACGCTGCGCAGTTCTACTTCCTCAGCGTATGGCATGGTTGCAACAATCTGTACAGCGTCAACCAGAAAGGCGAGGTTACGCAACTTACTGAGACGTGGGACGACTGGACGTCACTGCAGTTGGCAAACAACGGACAGCAGATACTGGCAACTCGCCAGAGCCTTTCTGCTCCTACAGACATCTATCTCGTCACGCCAGGAAAGAATATCGAGAAGACGCGCACACAGCAGATATCTTTTGAAAACAAGCATATCCTCGACCAACTCACGTTCGGGCGCATGCAGCAACGCTGGGTGAACACCAGCGACGGCAGGAAGATGCTGGTATGGATTATGCTTCCTGCCAATTACGAAGAAGGCAAGAAGTATCCCACGCTTCTCTTCTGCGAGGGAGGCCCGCAGAGTCCGGTAAGCCAGTTCTGGAGTTACCGATGGAACTTCCAGATAATGGCAGCCAACGGCTACGTTGTCGTAGCACCTAACCGCCACGGACTGCCAGGCTTCGGACAGGAATGGAAAGAGCAGATATCGGGCGACTGGACAGGCCAGTGCATGGACGACTATCTTGCCGCTATCGACGATGCTGCGCAGAACTTGCCATTTGTAGACCGCGACAGACTTGGCGCTGTCGGCGCATCCTTCGGTGGCTTCTCCGTCTATTACCTTGCAGGCCATCACGACAAGCGCTTCAAGGCTTTCATAGCCCACGACGGTGCCTTCAACCTTGAGTCGATGTATACCGATACCGAGGAGGTCTTCTTCTCCAACTGGGAGTACGACGATGCTTACTGGAACGCCGGTCGCACGCAGCGCGCCGCCAAGACCTACGAAAACTCGCCCCATCGCTTTGTCGACAAGTGGGACACACCTATTCTCTGCATTCATGGCGAGAAGGACTACCGCA
>FLNZ01003321.1_pt1 | contig 11746 bp, 10 predicted proteins | sample 1140391 | NCBI WGS metagenome assembly FLNZ01 (sample SAMEA3878171, study PRJEB12797) | bioreactor metagenome | biome: Moose rumen | place: Sweden | collected 2011-10
ATCGCGCTCACCCGACGGAGCGTGATCTCGTCGAAAATATTTTCGTCGGCATCCGCGCGGACGGTGATCACATTTTTTTCGAGCCGAATTACGATCCGATCGCCGTCGCGACTTTCAATCGAGCCGCCGTCGACAAAAAATTTTACGGCTCCGTCGAAGTTAAATCGGTACAATCCAAGTTCAATCCGATCGATCGATGACGGGATCGAATAATCATAAATGAATTGATCGGCATGAATAATTTTTATGAACGGCGGCAGAACGGAGCGCGGCGACTTCGACGAAAACATTTCGATCTCGCCGATGCCGCCTTCGACGCGCCGATCAACGATCGAAAAATCAGCGCGGAATGTGACGAGCGGTTGAGGCAAGTCAATCACCGTCGGACGACCGCCGCGCTCAACCGCGCACTCGAGCGTCGTCATATTATCAAACGTAATTCGGAGTTTGTCAATCGATCCGTCGAGCGTGCCGTAAATTTTTATCTGCCGAACCGTTTGCGGCTCCGTCCACTCGAAAGTAATTCGACGGTCGGGATCGTCGGGCGCGGGCGTCCAAAAATAATTCGCGAATGTCGGCGGGCTCGCGTTAATGTCCTCAACGTCGAGATATTGAAAGTCGCAGACCTTTGTCGGATCGCCGCTCGTCGATGTGACGGTCGCCTTGAAAGTGATTGAATCGGTTCGGCGCTCGAAAAAAACTTCGTCGGCGTTGATGATCGCAAGGGCGTTGCGTTGAATGCGTTGCGAACGATGAGCGAACACCGCGCGGGCGATCGGATTTTTTCTCAACGACGGCTCCCGACAATCGGGCGGCGTCGGCAATCGAATCCGATCGCTCCAAACGTAATTGAATTTGTCGATGAGATCAAAATCATAAGCCTCGAGCCCCAATTTCGGACGCGGCGTCGACAACAGATTGTCCGACAAAAAATCCTGAGGCGCGGTAAACGCCGTCGCATACGCCAATTTTTTATAAACCGTCGGTCGATAATCGGAGCGTCGAAGGATTGACGCCATGATTTTTTCAAACGCCAACGACAGCGCCCGATGGTCGGCGTGAAAATCGAAGTCGACGCAAAAAATTATATCCGCGCGGAGCTCGACGATCAGCGACTCGAGATCGGAAAAAAAATTTTTTCGAGTGTAAGCGGAACGACGCCACGGCTGAAAATTTTTCGGCGCATAAGTTTCGACGCGACCGGCGGGAGATTGCGTCGGAGCGTCGGCGTAATAAACATGCGGCTTGCCCTTGCCGTTGAAAGTGTCGCCGTAGCCGAGCCAAATGATGTGATCCCGCTCGACGCCGAGAATTTTCAATGACGCAATCGCTTCGTCCGCGCGGAGATTTTCCGTCCGATCGAAGTCGCCGTTCGTCGAGTACGCAACGAAAACTTCAACGCCCGATCGGATCAAGCGAATGATCGTCGAGCCCGCGACGTTGATCTCGTCGTCGGGATGCGGCGCCAAAATCAGTGCTCTCATCAATCAATCAGTCCTTCGTCAACGGCAACCGCAAACGCAAAAATCAATTGACACGGCAATTGCGGCGTTATATCATTTCATCGGAAATTTTACGACACAAACGAAAAGGGGTGAACGACTTTGAAGGCAACGAAACGATTTTTGGTCTTGATGATGTTGATGTGTTTCAGTCTTGTGTTGAGCGGCTGCGGCGAGGATCAGCAGCAAGCCGAACGCAAGGAAGGCGAATACCAACGGATCAAACTCGTGATGACGGTCAACGGGACGAACATCGCGACCGACACGAAGGTTGCAAACCGATTCGCGGAGCTCATCGCCGAGGAGACCAACGGCAACATCGTGATCGACGTATTTCCGAATGATCAATTGGCGGGCGGCAACGCGTCAAAGGGGATCGAGATGATCGCCGACGGCGCGGTCGATCTCGCGGCGTATGCGGCGGGCGTGATGGCGGTGCTCGACGAGCATCTGTTGATCGGCTCGGTGCCGTGGACATTCAACAATTATCAGGACGCGCGGCGCATCATCGACACGACCGGCGGCAAGTACTACGAAAAAATTCTCGCCACGCAGGGCATCACTTATCTGGCGTCGGCGCATAACGGCTTCCGTCAAGTGACCAACGGCAAGCACGCCGTCCGCACTCCCGAGGACGTTGCCGGCTTGAAAATCCGCGTGCCCGGCGGCGAAGTGTATTTCAAATTCTGGCACGCCTTCAACGCCGACCCCGTTGCCATGAGTTGGAGCGAGGCGTTCACCGCGATTCAGCAAGGTACGATCGACGGGCAAGAGAACGGATTCAGCGTGACCAATTCGGCGAAAGTCAACGAGATTCAACAGTACATGACGGTCTGGAATTATACCTACGAGAATTATCTGTTCGTCGCCAACACCGAGATTTTTGAAAGTCTCGAGCCGCAAACGCAGGAACTGATCCGCGCGAAGGCGAAGGAAGCCTGCGAATGGGGACGCGATCTCGTCGAGAATGACGAGGAAAATATCATGAAGAAATTCATCAAGGGCGGCATGGAAGTCACGGTGCTCACGCCCGAACAGCTTAAACCATTTCAGGCGAAAGTGCAAGGCGTTCGTCGCGAGCTGATGGACAAGTACGGTCAGGAAGCATGCGAAGCCTTCCAGATGCAGTGATCGGAGGCGACGCGACATGAGATCAATGTTGGGGAAAATCGAAGACATCATCTGCGCGATCGCGTTGGCGTTCATGACGATCTTGACGTTCGCAAACGTCATCGCGCGCTACGTATTCAGCGCGTCGTTCTCATTCTCCGAAGAGATCACGACGTATTTGTTCGTGCTGTTGAGTCTGATCGGCTCGGCGGCGGCGGCTCGACGGAAGGCGCATTTGGGCTTCACGGCGATACTCGACTTATTGCCTGCGGGCGTCAAGCGCGCGATCTCGATGATGAGCTACACGTTGGCATTTTTATTTTCGTCGGCGCTGTTCTATTACGGGCTCAACATGGTTGCGAGCCAGATGCGGCGCGGACAGGTGACGGCGGGCATGCAGTGGCCGGAATGGATATTCGGAGCGTTCGTCCCGCTCGGGGCGTTCTTCATCGCCGTCGAATTTTTATTCCTGTTGCTTGACACGATGGCAGGGAAGGAGGACGCAAAATGATCGGACCGGCAATTTTTCTGAGCTTCGCGGTGTTTCTGCTGTTGGGGACGCCGATAGCGATCTGCCTGGGCGTTTCGAGCGTGTTCGGAATGTTGATCGACGGCTCGGGCAAACCGATCGAGGCGATCATGACGACCTTGCCGCGTATCTTTTCGTCGGCGACGAGTAAATTCGTGCTGTTGGCGGTGCCGTTCTTCATTCTCGGCGGCAACGTCATGGAGAAAGCGGGCATCTCCGAACGGCTGATCAACTTTGCGCAGAGTTGCGTCGGACATTTGCGCGGCGGCTTGATCGTCGTGATGGTGTCGGTGGCGTGTTTCTTCGCGGCGATCAGCGGCTCGGGACCGGCGACGGTGGCGGCGCTCGGAATGATCTTAATCCCTGCGATGGTCAACGTGGGATATCCTCCGGCGTTTGCGGCGGCGCTGATGGCGGCGGCTGGCGCGACGGGAATTGTTATCCCGCCGTCGATCACGTTCGTCGTCTACGGCTCGGTCGCCGACACATCGATCGGAAAATTATTCTTGAGCGGCATCGTCCCGGGGCTGATGATCGGCTTGGCGCTGATACTCGTCTCGATGTGGACGACGCGAAACATGCAGATCGAATTGCTTCCGAAAGCGACGGCGGCGGAGCGTTGGGCGTCATTCAAAGACGCGTTCTGGGGATTGCTGATGCCGGCGATCATTCTCGGCGGCATCTACGGCGGCATTTTTACTCCGACCGAAGCGGCGGCGGCGTCGGCGGTCTACGGGCTGTTCGTCGGATTTTTTATCTACAAGACGCTCAAGCTGAAAGACCTCTACGAGATTTTTGTCAACTCGACGACGACGACGGCGGTGGTCATGTTCATCACGGCGACGGCGTCACTGTTCGCATACATCTTGACGCGCGCGCGGCTCGACCTTGCGATCAGCCAAGGCTTGACGGACATCACCGGCGGCAATTATATCATGTTCCTGTTGATCGCGAACGTGATTTTCCTGATTGCGGGCTGTTTCATGGACGCGACGTCGGCGGTTTTGATTTTTACGCCGCTGTTCTTGCCGGTGGCGTTGTCGCTCGGCATCGATCCGATCCACTTCGGCGCGGTGATGGTGCTCAACCTTTCGATCGGATTGGTGACGCCGCCCGTCGGCATAAACTTATTCGTCGGGTGCGGCATCGCAAACATTTCGTTGAAAGATATCTCGTTGGCGGTCATCCCGCTAATCATCGCGTGCCTGATCGTCTTGTTGCTCGTAACCTACATTCCGCAACTGCCGCTTCTGTTGGTATAAAAATTTTGTGAGGTGTTATCCATGAAGAGAACCACAGTCGAAGAATTGAAGGAGATCGCGAAGGAACTGCGCAAAATCGTCGTGACGATGGTCTACGAGGCGCAATCGGGTCACCCGGGCGGGTCGCTGAGCGCGGCGGATTTCGTGGCGGCGTGCTACTTCCGCGAGATGAACGTCGATCCGCAGAATCCGAAGTGGGAAGATCGCGATCGGTTCGTGCTGTCGAAAGGACACGTTTGCCCGATCCAGTACGCGGCGCTCGGCAAGCGCGGATTTTTCCCCGAAGAAGTTCTGCACACGTTGAGAAAAGAAGGCTCGCCTCTGCAGGGGCATCCGAACATGAAATGCCCGGGCATCGACATTCCGACGGGCTCGCTCGGACAGGGATTTGCGTGCGCGGTGGGCATGGCGATCGGCGCGAAGATGGATAAGAAAGACTTCAGAGTGTTTGCGGTGCTCGGCGACGGCGAATGTCAAGAGGGCGAAATTTGGGAAGCGGCGCAGACTGCCAACAAATATCAGCTCGATAATCTGATTGTTTTTGTCGACGACAATAATCTGCAGATTGACGGCACGACGGACGAAGTGATGCCCAATCTCGATCTCGGGGAAAAATTCAAGGCGTTCGGCTTTGAAGTGTACAACATCGACGGCAACGACATGGGGCAAATCGTTCGGGCGCTCGACACGATCAAAATGCACGCGCACGATCGCAAACCGAAAGTGATCATCGGGGCGACGACCAAGGGCAAAGGCGTTTCGTTCATGGAGAATGTGGGCAGTTGGCATGGCGTGGCTCCGAATAAAGAGCAGTACGAGCAGGCGATGAAAGACCTCGAAGAAGGCATCGACTAAAAAATTCGGCGCCGCCGACGCGGGGTGGGAACCGCGATCTCGGTTGGGCGTCAAGCACGGTGGGTGGGAGCGTCGGTGGCGCCCGAAAAAACGTTGCCCACCAAAAAACCGTCGGGATCAAAAAATTTTTGGGAGTGAAGTATATGAAGAAGATAGCAACGCGCAACGGCTTCGGCGAAGAACTTGTCGAGCTCGGACGCAAGAACAGAAACATTCTCGTCGTCGACGCCGACATCGGCAAGTCGTGTAAGACCGATAAATTTGCGCACGAACTCGAGGATCAGCACATCAACGTCGGCATCGCCGAGCAAAACGCCGCGGGCGTCGCTGCCGGACTGGCGACTTGCGGCAAAATCCCGTTCGTCGTCACCTACGCGGTGTTCGGCTCGTTGAGAATGTGTGAGATGATCCGTCAAGAGATCGCTTATCCGAAGCTCAACGTCAAGATCGCATGCTCGCACGGCGGATTGACTCCCGCCAACGACGGCGCCTCTCATCAGGCGATCGAAGACATGGGCGTGATGCGGACGATCCCGAATATGACGGTGATCATGCCTGCGGATTATTACGCGGCGAAAGAACTCGTGCGCAAAATCGTCGACTACGACGGTCCGGTGTTCATTCGCTTCACGCGCGACGCGATCCCCGTCATTTACGACGAGAACATTTCGCTCGAGATCGGCAAGGCGCACATCATTCAAGACGGCTCGGACGTGGCGCTGATTGCCAACGGCGATACGGTTTGCCTTGCGATCGAGGCGGCGAAGATTCTCGCGGGCGAAGGCATCAGCGCAAAGGTCGTCGACATGCACACGATCAAGCCGCTCGATGTGGATTGCGTCAAAGATTGCATTGAAAAAATCGGCAAGATCGTCACGTCGGAAGATCACAACATCATGAACGGGCTGGGCTCGGCGGTGTGCGAAGTGGCGGCGGAGCTCGGCAAGGGCAAAGTCAAGCGGATCGGCATTCAGGATCAATTTGGAGAGTCGGCGCCGTACGAAAGATTGATGGCGAAGAACGGGATCACCGTCGAAGGGATCGTCGCGGCGGCGAAAGCGCTGCAAGGCAATGCGTAATGCATAATGCGTAATACGTAATTAGAAGACGGATTAAAGGGGCGCCGCCAACGCTCCCACCCACCACCGGCGGCGCCCAACGAAGGACGACCTGCCCACCCGCGTTGGCGGCGCCCAACCGTCTCAACCGGTGTCGTCGACACTCCGAAGGTCGAAGGATGAAAACCGTCGGCGCCCGCCCTTCGCCCTCATCGGCACTCCGAAGGTCAAAGGACGCGTAGTCCTTCAGGGCGGGTGGAAAAAAAAAAGATCGGCACCCCGAAGGTTGGGGAATCAATAAAAAGAAAGAGGTAAAAATTATGTTGGATTTTAACGGTCAGGTCGCGATCGTTACAGGATCGGGATCGCCTAAGGGCATTGGTCGAGTCATCGCCCGCACTTTCGCCAAGCAAGGCGCTCAAGTCATCGTCGCCGACATCAACGAGGCGGGCATCAATGAGACCGTCGACGTGATCAAGGGCGAAGGCGGCAAGGCTGAAGGTTTCAAGCTCGACGTCACCAACGAGGAGTCCGTCAAAGACTTTGTCAAAAACGTCGTCGACAAGTACGGGCGCATCGATGTGCTCGTCAACAACGCCGGCATTTCGCAGAAGGTCACCGTCGACGACATGACGCTCGCCGATATGAAACGCATTTTCAACGTCAACATGTTCGGACTGTTTTTGATCACGCAAGCGTGCGTCCGCGTGATGCGCAAACAAAAATACGGTCGCGTGGTGAGTCTGTCGAGCGTGAGCGGCAAGCGTGGCGGCGGAGTCTTCGGCGGTGCACACTACTCGGCGTCGAAGGCGGCGGTGCTCGGCTTCTCGAAAAATCTCGCGCGCGAAGTCGCTCAGGACGGGATCACCGTCAATTGCGTTGCGCCCGGTTTGATCAACACCGAAATTTGGAAGTCGCTGCCGAAGGAAGACGCCGATAAAGTTATCGCGGGCATTCCGGCGGGGCATCCCGGCGAAACGTCCGACGTGGCGAACGCGATTGTATTCTTGGCGTCGAAGGAAGCGGGCTACATCACCGGTGAGGATATCGACATCAACGGCGGCTCTCACATGGATTGATTTTCGATCGGAGGCAAAATTATGTTGGATTTTAATGGTCAAGTGGCAATCGTGACGGGCTCGGGCTCGCCGCGCGGAATCGGACGCTGCATCGCCCGCACATTCGCTCGTCAGGGCGCTCAAGTCATCGTCGCCGACATCAACGAGGCGGGCATCAATGAGACCGTCGACATCATCAAGGGTGAAGGCGGCAAAGCCGACGGCTTCAAACTCGACGTCACCAACGAAGACTCCGTCAAGGAATTCGTCAAGAACGTCGTCGACAAGTACGGGCGCATCGATGTGCTCGTCAACAACGCCGGCATCTCTCAAAAGATCACCGTCGACGCCATGACGCTCGAGGACATGAAGCGCGTCTTCAACGTCAATATGTTCGGGCTGTTTTTGATCACCCAAGCCTGCGCGCGCGTCATGCGCAAACAAAAATACGGTCGCATCGTCAGTCTGTCGAGCGTGAGCGCAAAACGCGGCGGCGGAGTCTTCGGCGGCGCGCACTACTCGGCATCGAAGGCGGCGATCCTCGGCTTCTCGAAAAATCTCGCGCGCGAAGTCGCCGAAGACGGGATCACCGTCAATTGCGTGTGCCCGGGCGCGATCAATACCGACATTCGCAAGGCGATGGAAGGCTCCGAAGAGGACGACAAGCGTCTCGCTCAGGATATCCCGATGAAACGGATCGGATTGCGTGAGGAAGTCGCCGACACGATCGTTTTCTTGGCGTCGAAAGAGGCGGGCTACATCACCGGTGAGGACATCGACATCAACGGCGGCTCGCACATGGATTAATTAGGAATGCGGAATTAGAAATTAGGAATTAACAGTTGGGAATTGGGGACGAGGGACGAGGTTTTAATTCCTCATTCCTCATTCCCAATTCCTAATTGCTTTTTGGGGGCGATGTTTTTTGGAAGTAATTGCCGGAAGTATTTTCGTGATAATGTACGCGGTGATCGTGTCGGAAAAAATCCATCGAACGGTCGCGGCAATGATCGGCGCCGTGCTGATGATGTTGCTCGGCATCTTGAGTCAAGAGACGGCGCTGCATCACATCGACTTCAACACGCTCGGATTGTTGACGGGAATGATGATCCTGGTCGGAGTGACGAGTGAGACGGGGCTGTTTGACTTCGTAGCAATCCGCGCGGCGAAGGCGGCGAAAGCCGAGCCGAAAAAAATTTTGACGTACCTCGGAATTTTGACGGCGGTGTTCTCGGCTTTCCTCGACAACGTGACGACGGTGCTGCTGATGGTGCCGGTGACGTTCTCGATCACAAAACAGCTCGAGTTAAATCCCATGCCGTTCCTATTGACGCAGATCATGGCGTCGAATATCGGCGGCACGGCGACGTTGATCGGCGATCCCCCGAACATCATGATCGGCTCCGCCGTCAAGGAGCTGACGTTCATAATGTTCATCGAGCACCTCACGCCGATTGTCATAATCCAAATGGGCATCGTCATTTTCATTTTCGAGCACATCTACCACAAAGAATTGACGACGCGTCCCGAACTCCAGCGCGAACTCATGAAACGCAACGAATATGCGGCGCTGAAGGATCGCGCGTTGCTCAACAAATCGCTGTTCGTGCTCGGTCTGACGATCCTCGGATTCTTTACGCATCAAATTCACCACGTCGAGTCGTCGCTGATGGCGTTGACGGGCGGATTTCTACTGTTACTGCTCGCGGGCGGCGGACATCATCTGGTCGAAAACACGATGAAGATGAAAGTCGAGTGGGCGACGCTGTTCTTCTTTATCGGATTATTCATCGCGGTCGGCGGCTTGATCGAAGTGGGCATCATCGGCGAATTGGCGAAGAAAGCGATCGAGATCACCGGTGGCGACGTAACGTTGACATCACTGCTTGTTTTATGGTTGAGCGCAATCGTCTCGTCGGTACTCGATAACATTCCGTTCGTGGCGACGATGATCCCGTTGATCAAAGACATGGGCGCGATGGGCATCAGCAATCTCGAGCCGATCTGGTGGTCGTTGGCGCTGGGCGCATGCTTGGGCGGCAACGGGACGCTGGTCGGAGCGTCGGCGAATTTGATCGTCGCGGGGCTGGCGGCGGCGCGCGGCGTCCGAATTACTTTCATCGACTACTTCAAAGTCGGTTTCCCGATCATGATCTTTACGATCGTGCTGTCGACCGTCTACGTCTATCTGCGTTATCTGATGTGAGGCGATTGCAATGCAGTATAAAAACGTTGCGCCCGATTATCCCGGCTTCGGGCAATCCGACATGTCTCCGCGCGGAGCATTCGAGTACACCTTCGACAACATTGCCGATGTCGTTGACGAGTTCCGTCAAGCCGTCGGCATCGAAAAATTTTTCATGTACGTTTTCGATTACGGCGCGCCGATCGGTTTTCGATTGGCAGTCAAACATCCCGACTCGATCCTCGGCATCGTCAGTCAAAACGGCAACGTCTACACGGACGGGTTCGGTGCGAAATGGGCGGCGCGCGCCGAATATTGGGAGCACCCGACAAAGGAACTTCGCGAGCAATATAAATCGGCGTTCGCGCCCGAGACGATCATCGGGCAATATACCTTCGGCACTCCCGACGGGGCGGTGTCGCCCGACGGCTATTCGCTCGACATTTTTTACAGTCGGCGCGACGGTTACGACGAGATTCAATCCGATTTGATTTTCGACTATCAATCGAACGTGCGGCTTTATCCGACATTTCAAGCGTATTTGAGGGAGCATCGACCGCGCTTGTTGGCGGTGTGGGGCAAAAATGATCCGTCGTTCATACCGGCGGGCGCGGAGGCATTCAAGCGCGACGTTCCCGACGCCGAAATTCATTTTGTCGACAGCGGACATTTCGCGCTCGAAAGTCATGCCGTCGAGATCGCTCAACTGATCAAAAAATTCTTCAACGATTGAAAGGATGATTATCGATGAAAAAAATTTTTGTGTTGGCATTGGCGCTGTGCTTAATGGCGACGACGGCGTTTGCGGCGTTGCGCGGCGGAGTGATCTATCAAGTCGGTCCGATGCAGTCGCTTGCAAAGGGCGGGCTCGAAGGCTCGATCACCGTCGGCGAATTGAAACAGCATGGCGATACGGGCATCGGTACGTTCGACGGGCTCAACGGCGAGATGATTGTGCTCGACGGCGTTGTGTATCAGGCGATCGCCGACAGCTCGATCGTGCGCGTCGACGATTCGGTGACGGTGCCGTTCTCGAACGTCGCGTTCTTCAATGAGGACTTCAGCAAGAAATTGCGCAATGTGTCGACGAAGGCGGAGCTCGAAAAGCAATTGAATGCACTCGTCGAAAAAAACGGGCGCAATTCTTTCTACGTGATCAAGCTCGAGGGGCTGTTCAATTCGATTCATTTTCGGAGCGAATACGCACAGAAGAAACCGTATCCGACGCTGTTGAAGGCGCTCGAAAAAGATCAGACGGAGTTCACGCTCGACAACATTGACGGGACGATCGTCGGCTTGTATTGCCCCGCGTATATGAGCGGTTTGAATGCGGTCGGCTGGCATTTTCATTTCATCACGGCGGATCGTCGACACGGCGGACATGTGATGGAGCTCAATCTCAAAAACGGTGTGGCGTCGCTCGATGAAGTCAGTCGGATTGAGATGATCGTTCCGGACACGAAAGAATTTCATGCGCGCGACTTCGCGGTCGACATCAATCAGGAGATTCGCAAGGCGGAGCATGGCAACGTGCGTTAATGAGGAGTGAATCAGATGCAAAACCTGTTTAACGAACTGCTTGACGAATACCGGCGGCAGGGGCTGCACTTTTTGAATATCAAGACGCGGCACCGCGATTTGTTTTTCGTGCTCGACGACAGTTATTATCTGACGTATCGTGACGCGTCGAAGGAGATCGTGTTCAGTCTGCCGATCAAGCCCAAGCCCGGCTCGGGCGCAAAAGTCGTTTATCAGTACAACACCAACAACCGTCCGCTCGACAATTGGTATGACGACGTGGTTTGCAAGGAATATGCGGAGATGGACGACCGCGACAAATATTTTGAGCCGAATTTCAACGACATCGAGATCAGTTATATGAACGAGGATCAGAAGGTGCCGCTGAAAAAATTTTTGGCGTTGCTGCCGCGGACGAAATTCAAAGTGCTCGGCAACATGATTTTTTTCGAGCGGATCGGATCGGACGTGAAGAAAGTGGAGCGTGCGTATCAGACGGAGGAGCGGAGCATCAATCCGTTGATCCGATATTGGCTCAAATCCGATGAGATCAAGCCGTCGGTCTACGAGCTGGTGAATCCGGTCGAGGCGCTGACGATCAACGTCGAAGACATTGAAGAAATAACGGGGCGACCGACGAACGCGCGGTTTGTGTTCGACGACGGCTCG
>FLNZ01000121.1_pt1 | contig 11721 bp, 7 predicted proteins | sample 1140391 | NCBI WGS metagenome assembly FLNZ01 (sample SAMEA3878171, study PRJEB12797) | bioreactor metagenome | biome: Moose rumen | place: Sweden | collected 2011-10
AGCGCTCGACGAAGGCGAGCCCATGAACCTCATGGACCGCGCCCGCATGGAAATGCAGAGCCTGGAATCTAGCGGCAAGAAGGCGACCTTGAGCGAGCTCAATCCCGAAGAGGCGTTCGGGACGACCGGCGCGTTCTTCGACATCGCGGGCAAGCGCTACGAGACCCCGTACGAGGCAGTGGGCATGGTCACGGGCAACGGACGCAGCGTCTATACCCTCACGCTTACCGCAACCGACAACGTGCCCGGAAAGGACATGCTCAAGGAGGAATGGAGGGAATTCTTCAAGGGATTCACCCTCAACGAAATCGCCGAGGAACAGGGCCCGGAACTCTCTCCGGAACGCATCCAGAGCCACACTTCCGCAGCGCTCGGCTACACCTGGAGCACAAAGGACACGCTTTGGCACTTCTGGAACGGCATCGCGAAGCAGAACAACGACCCCGACCTGGTGCTCACCGACAAGTCTGAGGAAGTCTCGCTATTTGTATATGGCGCCATCCTCCCGCCCGACGTGATTAACCAGCAGGATATGTTCAAGGTGCTCCTCACCCGCCTGGGCGTGGACCCGAACAACCGCACGCTCGATGCACGCCGTACGAAAGTCGGCGACCGCTACGCCCAGGAATTCACGCTCACCCACATGGTCGGGAATTTCGATTTCGCCTACAAGGGACGGTTCTTCTACGAGAACGGACGCGGAATCCTGATTGCGGCCTGGACGCAGGGCGCGACGCAGAAGAAATACGCGAAGGCAATAGACAACGCCATCGAAGGGCTCTCCGTGGGGGCCAAGCCCGCGCAGGCGACCGATGCCGAAAGCACCAAGAAGCAGAACAAGTTCAATGCCGCCGTCATGAACCAGGTGGGCATCCTCCGCCTTGTGGAAGATCAGCCGCTCGTGGCTCTCAGCTACTTCGAGCGCGCGAACAAGATGGACCCCGAGGAACCGCTCTACCTCGTGAACTGCGGGTTTATCTACCAGATGAAGGAACTCTACGGCCCGGGCATCGCCTACTTTACAAGCCAGATGCCGCTCGTACGCAAGAACGGGAAACTCCTCTCGATTCTCGGAGAAATGTACGAGGTGCTGTTCGACTACAGCCACGCCCGCGAGTGTGCAGAAGCGGCGCTCCAGTTCACGCCGAACAATCCAGAATACGTCATCAACCTCTCCGACGCGCTCTGGGGACTCGGACAGCGCCACCAGTCGCTTGTTGTGGTGCAGCGCCTCTATGACACGCAGCCGAGCAGCCGCCTGGGCGTGTACCTCGCAAAGACCTACATGGGCCTTGACCAGTATGCCGAAGCCGTCGAAATATTGTATGGGGTACGAGGCCGGTTCGGGATGAGCAAGGATTTGGGCGAAACCCTCATGGACGCCCTCGTGTTCCTGGGTCGCTACGAGGAAGCACGCGCCATCAGCGAAGAGACCCTCCAGAAGGAAAAGAACGATTACAAGCTCTGGACCATGCACGGGAAGATTCTCTTCTACAGCCACAATTACCGCGACGCCGAAAAGGCGCTCACCAAGGCGCTCTCGCTCAAGGCCGACAACGAAGACGCGAAGAGCTTCCTCAGCGCCACAAAGGCGTTCCTCGGGAAGGCAGACAACCGCACATTGCAGAAGCCCATCACGCCCGTGGAAGAACGTACCGGCAACATCAAGAGCCTGCTGAGCGCGAAGGCCAAGCAGGAAGCAATCGAGGGCGACTTCCCCGCCGTGGTGCACTACCGCAAGGAATGCCTGAAGGCCGAAAAGAACCAGCCGTGGAGCAGGAGCGAGGAGATGCTCATGGAAATCCTCGACGTGCGCGGTGCAGCCATCTACCGCGAGTTCACCTTCGATTTTCTGCCGGGTTACGACCGCATATTCCTCAACGCGCTCGAAGTGTACGACAGCAACTGGAACCTGAAGCAGAAGGCAAGCCTCAACGGCGCCTACATCACCTACGCGACCGAAATCGGCGGCAAGAACGAAAGCCAGATGGCGCACTTCCCGCTCTCGGAACTCGCGCCGGGCGACTTCATTTATCTGCAGTTCAGCCGCACCGCCATCGAGGCGAAGGGCATGATTCCCTACACCGACTTCGTGAGCAGCAAGGACGTTCCCGTGGGCCAGTCCATATTCCGCGTGTACGCCGACACGAACGCGTTCACCACCGAGGAATACGGACCGCTCGAGCGCGAAAACATCAAGGGCGGGCGCGAATGGAAAATCGAAAGCCCGGTCGTGACGCGCAAGGAACTCTACATGCCCGTGTACCGCGATTTTGGCGCAGGCCTGATGCTCACCGGCAAGCAGCAGTGGAAGGAAGTAGGCGAAGACTACCAGAACCTCATCAAGCACCAGTTCAAGCAGGCTGTGAGCGTGCGCGAGAAGGCGTTCGAGGTGAAGGGCAACAAAATTGGGAACGAGGCCGTGAAGGCAATCGCGAACTTCGTGCGCCACGATATCCGCTACCGCGATATCCGCTTCGGCGGCCATAGCCTTATCCCGCAGACCGCCGAAGTGACGCTCAAGGAGCGTCGTGGCGACTGCAAGGACATGGCGCTCCTCCTCAAGGAAATGCTCGCGACCATCGGCGTCAAGAGCTACCTCACCGCAATCCACCTCACGGAAGAAGGCTTCTCGCAACTGCCGACCATCCAGCAGTTCAACCACATGATTCTCTACGTGCCCAAGCAGGACCGCATAAGCGAAATGTGGATTGATGCGACAGACAAGACGGGCAACGACCGCCCCGTTCCGCTCGACATGGAAGGGAAAGTCGCCCTCATCATCGACGGCGAGAACAGCCGCGTGACGCAGACGCCAATACTCGAAGACAACCAGGAACACAAGATTGCGATTGACCACAGGCTCTTTATCGGGAACGACGGCACCTGCGAATTCCGTGATTCCGTGACGCTGGAAGGCAAGTTCGCTTCGGCGATTCGCAACAAGTTCTACGGGCGTGAAGTCAAGGAGCAGGAGAAGCTCATGGAAGACTTCATGGCGCAGGGCGTACCCGACGTGAACATCTCGAAGGTCGAAATCAAGAACCTCGACGAGTTCAACAAGCCTCTCGTTCTCGTTACCACCTACGGGTCGAAGGCGTACTTCGGGCAGGGCGGCGAAATGAAGGGGCGGTTCCCCAACGTTTGGGAGCGCAGCCTGTTCAAGATGCCCAAGGTCGCAAAGCGCCACCACCCCATCCGCATGCCGCACGAGACGCAGTTCCAGTACAGCCTCACCGTGAAGGCTGCCGACGGCAAGAGCGTGAACGTGGTCGGCCCGAAGGCGCTCGCCCGCGACGCAGACTACGTGAGTTTCGAGAAGGGCGTAAACGCCGGGGCGCAATCTTCCATCAAGTGGACGACGTTCGCGCTGTACGCCGACCCGAGCGAATACAACAAGATCCGCGAGGAATGGGACTACCTGCTGAGCGAAACGAGCCCGATGATTACGGTGAAGTAAAGAACATCGCGGGTTGCGCGATATTTATTGCGGGTAATAGACGGTCAACACGTCGGGGCCAAGCATTGCCGACTCGCGGGCAATTGCACCCGAAGGGACTCCGGGAAAGGAAAGCGGGGCGCCCCCATCTAGAACTTCCTCGACATGCGGGTCCGTGGAATGCCACAGGTCCAGTCGGTTCCAAAGGGGGCGATTTTCGGGCGCATCGCCAGCATCCCCATCAAACAGGAGATGCGCAAGCGTCGCGCCGGGTTCGACCATCAGGCGGTGCATCCCGCGGCGGGAAAGTTCCGCAAGCATCTCGCGCCATCCCGAACCAAAATCGCCGGAAGCCAGCACAAAAACCTCAATCCCGTCACGAGCAGCGAGGGCATCCTGCGGGACATACGAAAACACGAGCGTCTCTCCCGCCTGGAAAACCTTCAAGGTATCCGCTCCTTCGCAGGTAAAAACGCGGTGCCCCGCCCAGAGGACCTTCACGGGATTGTTCCCGCGGGCATACCGCACATCAAGCGAGGGATTGTCCGCAAGGAGCGTCCCGGCACCCACGAGAACCGCATCGCTCATCGCCCGCAGCTCATGGTTCCAGCAGTTCGCACCCTGACCCGTTATGCAAAGCGGGGCATGCGAGCCATCGGGCCGTGCGACCCCCATGAATCCCGATTCCGACACGGCGCACTTTACTTCGACAAACGTCATCTTGTTGCGCACAAAGTAATCATACGCTTCGAAGTAGCGCTCGATTTCCGCAAATACACTGCGTCCCTCGATTTCTGCTTCTGAAGGCGCGCGCATCCCAGCACCCGAAATAGAACCAACATTCCCGGCACCCGAATTAGGCGCGCGCATCCCGGCACCGGAGATTGGCCCAGCATACCCGACACCCGAGAAAGACACAGAATTGCCGGCAGTTCGTCCGGAAGCATCGTACCCGAACACGCGGCAACCGCTCCCGCAATCGCCTTCATCCGCCTCCTCGAAAGAAGCGGCAATGCAGGCATCAACACCCTCGAAAACGCGGACTCCCGCCTCCTCGAGAACCTTGCGGCTGTTGCCGCGAACTACCGGATTCGGGTCCGCGTGCGCGAAATAAACTTCCTTGATTCCGGCATCGATGATTGCCTTGGTGCAGGGGGGCGTGCGGCCATAATGGCAACAGGGCTCGAGCGTCACGTATATGGCCGCGCCGCGGGCGAGTTCGCCCGCATCACGCAGCGCCATCACTTCGGCATGGGCGCTCCCGGGGCGCTGCGTACGCCCCTTCCCCACCACAATCCCGTCTTTAACGACAACAGCCCCCACAGCAGGATTAGGACGGCTAACCCCGATGGAGAAAAACGATTCTTCAAGTGCGAGCTGTAAGTAATTCACTAGTTCTTCGGGAAGGCCATGAAACCGCCGACCACGTTGAACACGCGCTCGTACCCGTTCTGGATAAGGATGTTCGAAACAGCCATGCTGCGCTTGCCGCTACGGCAGAAGATAAGCAGGTCCTTGTCCTTCGGGAATTCAGCGAGGCGCTGTTCGGCTTCTTGGAGCGGAATGTTGATGGAACCCGGGGCAGTACCCTCGGCAACCTCGCCCGGAGTGCGCACGTCAATCAGCACGCCACCGGCCTTCTGCATCTCGAGAGCCTTCGCCCAGTCGATGTTGGTAATCTGCGCCTTCGGGGCTTCCGGAGCCGGAGCGGGTTCTGCAGGCTTAGGGGCAGCGACAGCAGCCGTGGGCTGTGCGGCGGGAGCTCCCTTCGCAGTTGCAGACTTCTCGGCATTCGCTTCATTGCAGGCACAAAGCATAAACGCAGAACAAATCACAAGACCGAATAACTTTTTCACAATATCTCCCTTTGATTAAACGTTTTCTTCGTCTTCTACAAAGTCGCTCTTGTCAAGTATTATGTACACGCCCAAAACGGAATGGAGCACATTGTCCTTCGACTTGAGCGGAACCGCGTTGAACATGAGCAGGCTGTTTTCCTTCATGAAGCCGCCCTTCCAGGCAACGCTCCTTCCGGTATCGAACACTTCCGAGAATATTTTCGACACGTACGGCAGGATTCTGTTCGTAAGGACCGTATCCAGGTTCTTCCCGTAGATATCCTTCGGGTTCACAATCTGGAAGTCGGCCGCAAAGGCCTGGTTGCAGCCCTGGATGGTAAAGTTCCTGTCGATCCACAGCACGCGCACATCGGGGAACGAGAGCACCGCCGAAAGCATGGCTTCCTTGTCGTCATCGTCCGAAACGGGGTTGTCGAGTACCATATCCATGCGGCGTGCCGAGCCCTGCAGCACAAGGCGGTTGTCCTCGTCGTTTACGAGCCTGCAGCGGAAGCAGTACCACACCTTAGCCCTGTCGGCACCATACAGACGCAGCTTGATTGTCTCGAACGGATCGCCCCTGGAACCGTAGGTATGGAAATCCTTGACGCGCGCATTCACCACGGAATCGAGAAGGTTGTAGTCGGATTCCGGCATCATCTTGCGGATATCCACATAGCCCGTAGATTGCGGGATAACGCGATGTTCCTCGTCCATAAGCGGGGTAAGGAGCCTGAACCTTCGGTCATTGACCTCAAAATTCCAGAGGAAGTCGCCGGTATTCTGCAACAGGTTATCGAGCCGCACCTGGATGCGCTCGCGTTCCTTCCTGTTCTCGTTTTCGCGGGTAAAGTTCTTGATAAAGCAGATGTAGCGGTATTCCTGCACGGATACATAATCGAGCACCGTCTTCATTTCGTACCACTGCACACGGCTCTGGTCGGAATTCGCATTTGTCGGGTCTATTTCCACGGAAAATACAAACAACATGTTCTGGTGTTTTTCCACCTCGTCAAAGTACAGCTTCATTCGGGACCAGTCCTTCGAGCGAAGCAAGTCCTGGAAAATATTGCCCGAAGAGAGCCTCGCGAACAGCGGGTCTGACGTGTACATCGGAAGCCCGTACAGGAACTCGAGCCTGCGCGACAGCACGACAATAAACTCGTTGACACTGCCCTGGAACTTGTCGTAAAGCCTCTGCTTGTGAATGCCCTCGCGCAGCAGGAACACGAAAATACAGCACGCCACCAAGAGGATGACGCACGTAAAGGCTAGCACAATGACCCAGTTTATTCCGAGTCCGGCAACGGAAATCGCAGAATCCATACCTACAAGATAAACAAAATATCGCGCCGGGAACATCTATTCCTGTAATTAAGTTCACTTTTTTAGCGATTTGGACACCCAGAGCCCTTCCCACGGGCCAAGAGCGCCGCCCGTACCGTATTTTGCCCCGATTCCATACCCGGAGAAGGCGAACGAAATCCCGAATGCAAGCGAAAAGCCCGGAAAACTGTACGAGGTTTCGATACTCCCCCACGCAAAGCGAAGGCTTGTGCCGACGAAAACAGCCTGCATGTCCGTCGCGACATAGGCACGGAAGGATTGCGAGGCGTCCCAGAACACGCCCACACGCGGGTACTCCCGCCATTCGTCAGTAAAGCCCTGCCACCAGGAAGCAAGCGTGAAGCCCCTCGCCTGCGCGGAGATTCCGAACTTGAGCCTGTAGCGAAGCCAGGCGGCATCGCCCGGAACCCACTGCGTTATACCGCCGAACCCGAGACCCGCCACAAGGAACCAGCGGGAAAACGACGCCTCGATGGACGCACCCGACTCGCGGAACAGGGAATCGAGCGCGTAGTAGCCGTAGAGAAACGCGACTCGGTAATGCGGGTTGCCCCACTCCCCCGCGGCAGAGAGCACCCATTCCTCGGGAGAATCCGAACGCATGTAGCCCGAAATGCCGAAAGCGGGAGCTGCCCTGCGCGCAGGAGTGGAGTTCCAGCCCGGGAGGCCCTCGGGAGCGCAACCGAAGTCGCCGACAAAGGCGACAGGAGCATCGAAGCAGAAGGCCTGCGAGATGAAACCCGAAAGAAAGCCAACAAGGAAGATGATGGTGGCAAGGCGACGCAGTTCAAGACAGGAGTTTTGACAGCACGGAATCAAGCCGCGCGCGATTAAACGGCCCTGAACTAAACGGCCCGCGATTTTAGACAAACTAAGGACGCAATACAATTCCCACCACCTTTTCATAATCGCCCTGCCTCGCCGCCACGTAGTTCACGCCGCGGCTCCCCAGGCTTTGCACGGGTACGTCCATCCACTGCGGGGAACTCGCCTGCGCGACGGCGTTCCACACCTCCCTGCTAGCCGAATCGAGCAGGCGGAGCTTCACCTCGCCCTCCCCCTCGACCCGAACCCGCAGGGGCACGCCGCGCGCACGCACCACCCGGCTGGAAAGCGTCAGCGTGAACGGGGCCTCCGTCTTTTTGCCCGCCTTGCGCACAAACCCGGGCGAATCGTCGGTAGCACCCGAAAGCGGGCTGAAACCTGCGGGGCAGACCGCAGTCCCCTTGCCCCAGCTAACCGAGTCTATAACCTGCCCTCCGTAACACAGGGCGAGCGACCCGCCGGTGTTGTTCAGGTACCCGAGCGCCACCTGCGCAATCCGCACGTCGGGAAACCCGACCTGCCTCCTCAACTCGAGCGAATCTCGCGTCACGAGAAGCGCCTGCAGGGGGTATAGGGAATCCCCGCTACCGCCCAGCACGCCGCCCCTGCCGCAGAAACCCACCTGCGACAGCGGCACCGCCGAGCGCGACGCGTTGAACACCTCCACCCACTCGGGAACGGGCTCCTGCGGGCAGTGGTGCACCTCCGATATCACGAGCGGGGCCTTGCCCGGTACCACGAGAAGCGTATCGATTTTGTCATTCAGCGGGTACTCGTCTTCCGGGAGCGAGACCTGCAGCAGCACGCTCCCTCGGGCGGTAAACCCGAATCCGAACCGGCCCGAAACGGCGAGCGTATCGAGCCGTCCGGATTGCGCTACACCCGCCATCAGGTCGAGCCAGCCCGCATGAACCTGCGCGCTGTCGCAACCATCGAGAACGCCCTCCACCCGGAATTCAAACACACCCGCGGAAACCTCCCCGGGCACGACCCGCAGTGCGCCAATCCCGCAGTCTGCGATTCCCTGCTCGTAACCTGCATTCGCGAAACCCGGCGTGGCGGCGGAGAACTCCCAGTCGTCGGTACCACCGCGCCGCTGGTACGCCTTCCCCGCCTTCGAGGCCGGCACCAGCACGGAATCCGTGCACGTGCCCGCCTCGAGTTTCCACAGACTTTCCCGCGAATTCGGGAGCGATTCCTTGAATACCGCGCAGGCAACATTCTCACGCACGGGGCAAAACGCGCTGTCATGTACCAGCACCAGGCGGTTCCCCTCCGGGTACGGCACCCGGACAGCCGCCTTCCCGTCCATGAGCAGCGTTAACGTGTCCGCCCGGAACGTAACATCCAGGCGCACCTCGACAAACTCCCCGTCCTGGTCAGGTACGTCCGTCGGGTCCGGAAACACCTCCACAAGCATTGGGCATGCGGGAATGGTTACCGCAAGCCAGGGCAATAATTTCATGTAGTCCCCCGAAGGGGTTTATCCCGCCCGCCGTCCCGAAGGAACGCCACCTAACTGGAGCAAGCCAGGATATCAGTCGACCGAGTAGTCGCCTGGAAGAATATAGGCAACGGGGTTTACAGGACGGTCGCCGACCCAGACCTCGTAGTGGAGGTGCGAGCCGGTAGACATGCCGGTAGAACCCATATAGCCGATGATCTCGTAGCGGTGGACCAGCTGTCCAGGCTTGACGAGGAGCATCTGCATGTGACCATAACGGGTACGAATCCCGTTTCCGTGGCTTATCGCCACAAAGTTACCGAACGACGGATTGTTCATGGCGTTTTCCACCACGCCGTCCGCCGTCGCAAAAATCGGGGTCCAGCGCTCGTTCGCAATATCCACACCCTGGTGCATGCGGCCAACTTCGCCGGTTACCGGGTGGACGCGCGGGCCGAACCCGGAACCGAGCCTGCCTCGCGTGGGAGCGATAGAAGGTATATAACGCCAGCGGGACTGCTGCTGCCCCACGTATTCGGAGAGCGAGGAGAACGCGGCGTTGTTCATGTCGAGCTTGTTCTGGATGCGCGCTGCATTCTCGCGAAGGAGCGCCATGCGTTCAAATACCGGGGAGGTTCCGCGCACCAGGAGCGACTCGGGGCCGATAAAGCCACCGGTTCCCAGTTCACGGGCCTGAGCATCGGGCGGGGTAAGCGCGAACTTGGAATGCACGCGCTGTTCGTCCTTGAAAAATACGCCGGAAGTCCCGTCCAGGTAGTCGAGCGTACCCTCGATCTGCACCATCTGGCGGTCAAGGTACTGGCGCGACTTGATGACATGCTTCAGCACGGCATCGTGCACGAAGGTAGCGGAAAACTGGACTACGAGAAGGAGGAGGCCAACGACGACGAAGGCGCGGACCGCCCAGTGCCCGCGGAAAAGGAATTCCGGCAAGTTGAGGGTCACCGACTTCGATGAATTCTGGTAATGGATGTTGGCCTTTACGAATTTCACGGGCAAGAAGATAGAAAAACACCCCTAAAAAGAAAAGTAAAAACCTCTATTATATTGTAAAATCCGCATTTTTGCTTAAATTTCGCAAAAAACGGCACCAAAATAAGAAAAAAGTAAGAGGCCGCCACGCGGGCGGCACTGTTCACTAGACCGGGTTGTCGATATCCACGAACTTGGCGTGTATCTTGAGGTCGTTCTCGATTTTCCGGGCAAGGGCGCGCACACCAAAAATCTCGGTGCGGTGGTGCCCCGCAGAAACCAGGTTGAACGCGAGTTCCTCCACGGCGATGGGCACGGCCTCCTTGATTTCGCCGGTAATAAACGTGTCGCAACCGAGGGACTTGGCCTCCTCGATGCCGCTTGCGCCGGAACCGCTGCAGACGGCAACCTTCCGGACAGTCTCGCTACCGTAAAGGAGGCTGTGCTGAACCCCGTGCTCGAAAACTCCGCAGGCAAGGTCCACAAAGCCCTCGCGCGAAACAGGCTCGGCAAACTCCCCCACGACGCCCACGGTGCGTTCGCCCTCGCGCATGAAACCGTCAATCTTTTCCAGGCCGAGCGCACGGGCAATCTGCACGTTGTTCCCGATTTCCATGTGGCCGTCGAGCGGCAGGTGGTAGCCGTAAAGCGAGATGCCGTTTTGCATCAGGCGGCGCATGCGCTCGCCGAACTTGCCCACGAGCACGCGGTTCTCGCCCTGCCAAAAGCCATTCGGGTGGTGGACAATAATGCAGTCCGCATGTTCCTCGATTGCCGCATCGATAAGCCTGTCACGGAAGGATACTCCCGTCACGATGCGGGTCACCTTGTCGGACGCCTCCACGCAGAGGCCATCCACACAGTAGTCCTTGAACGCGTGCGGTTCAAGAAGGTCGTTCAGCCAGCCGGAAAAATCAGATATGTTCATACCCAGAAAATAGAAAAAAAGAGAAAAATGACCGAACCGAACCTCACCCGCCCGTCCGGAGTTGTCAAACCTTATGCGTTTTTGTAGATTTATGCATAGAAAAATTTTTAACCCTCAGGAGCCATAATGGCACATTACCTTTTTACCTCCGAATCCGTGTCCAAGGGCCACCCCGACAAGGTCGCCGACCAGATTTCCGATTCCATCCTCGACGCCTGCCTCGCACAGGACCCGAAGAGCCGCGTGGCCTGCGAGACGCTCGTGAATACGGGCCTCGTCGTTATTTCCGGCGAAATTACTACCAAGGCCGTTGTTGACTTCCAGGAAGTCGCCCGCAACACCATCAAGAATATCGGTTACGTGAACCCGGAACTGCAGTTCGACTACAAGGGCTGCGCCGTGCTCGTCGCGATGGACAAGCAGTCCCCGGACATCGCCCAGGGCGTTGATGCCAAGGCCGCCGAAGGCAAGGAAGACGACAAGCAGGGTGCCGGTGACCAGGGCATGATGTTCGGCTACGCCGTGAACGAAACCCCGGAACTGATGCCGCTGCCAATCAGCCTCGCCCACAAGCTCATGGAAAAGATCCAGGAACTCCGCGAACAGGGCAAGATCAAGTGGCTCCGCCCGGATGCCAAGTCCCAGGTGACCGTCGAATACGACGAGAATGACAAGCCCGTGCGCGTCGACACCGTCGTGATTTCTACCCAGCACGACGAATTCGTGAATGGCAAGGAACTCAAGCACTCCGTGATCGAAAAGGAAATCATCGAGAAGCTCATCAAGAAGGTCATCCCGGCCAAGCTCTTGGACAAGAAGACCCGTTACCTCGTGAACCCGACCGGCAAGTTCGTTGTCGGCGGCCCGCACGGCGACTGCGGTCTCACCGGACGCAAGATTATCGTGG
>FLNZ01000122.1_pt1 | contig 11712 bp, 5 predicted proteins | sample 1140391 | NCBI WGS metagenome assembly FLNZ01 (sample SAMEA3878171, study PRJEB12797) | bioreactor metagenome | biome: Moose rumen | place: Sweden | collected 2011-10
GTGTCCATTGCCCGCGCTCTCGCGATGAACCCGAAGATTCTTTTCTTTGACGAACCCACCTCTGCGCTGGACCCGGAACTCACCGGCGAAGTGCTCAAGATTATCAAGAAACTGGCCGAAGACAAGATGACCATGGTCATCGTGACTCACGAGATGGCTTTTGCCCGCGACGTGGCCGACAAGGTCATCTTCATGGATGGTGGTGTCATCGTGGAGCAGGGTACTCCCGACCACGTGTTCCGCAAATCGGGCAACGAGCGCCTGGCACAGTTCTTGTCCAGGTTCTCAAAAGCTTGATTTATTGACAATTCGTTTTGCTGCTTAGAACAGCATCTTTATGCCGATGGCTTCGTTTCTGTGAACACCGGTGCCGCTCCTGAAGCTTCCACTATCCCGGTTCCCAAGGCTGATGCCGACCGCGCCTTCGACGCTGCCGCCTGTATCGGTTGCGGTGCCTGCGTAGCCGCCTGTAAGAACGCATCCGCTATGTTGTTCGTATCCGCCAAGGTTTCTCACCTCAGCTTCTTGCCGCAGGGCAAGGTCGAGGCCAAGAAGCGCGTTCTCGCCATGGTCGCCCAGATGGACAAGGAAGGCTTCGGCAACTGCACGAACCTTTACGAATGCCAGGCCGCCTGCCCGAAGGGTATCACCGTGGATTACATCGCCAAGATGAACCGCGAATACCTCGGCGCAACAGTCACCTACGCCGAAAAGGTGTACGGAAAGGATTAATAAGTTCACTGAGCTTGCCAAAGTGAACTGAATAGTCGGTTCGGCAGGCTCACCGACCTTTCCTGAGTCATCCTGGAGGGGCGTAGTCCCGATAGGATCCAAAGCATTAAGAGAGGACTGTCCCAAGGGCAGTTCTCTTTTTTATACGACGGGGATGAAAAATCGCTTACTTTTGATTGATTTATGAAAACAATGTCCGTTCGGTAAAAAAAAGATTATATTTAAATTATGAAATTGTTTATTCTATCTTTAATTTTTGCGACAATCTCTTTTGCGTCAACGGATTCCTTGCGTGTTCAGGCTCCGTTGCCTGATTCTGTTGTTCAAGAGATAAAAAAAGAGCAGAGAATTGAACAATTGAATGCCCAAATCGCAAAGATGAAGAATATCTCCGAATGCAATAAGATCAAAAAGGCTAACGCAAAGGAAAAAGAGTATTGCCGTACTCGTTTTCTGATACTTCATCCGGAGATTGAAGAAGAATGAGTCGTTTTCAAAAATTTATATTATTGCTTTGCCTTGTTCCGTCTTTGGTGTTCGCCGACGACGCTTCTAATTCTTTTTTGAGATTCATTAAGCGTATAATTTCTAGGGGCCTTTCTAGCTATAGAAGCACGACAATCGCTCATAGTGAATTTGAACCATCGCAGGCATCCGGCGAAGTCGTTTCCAATGTGAATATCTTTAATGGTCAACCATATTATAGTATTCCCTTAACATCAATAAATGCTAGAGGAATTCTGTCTTGGTCTTTAAGTCTGAATTACTATGGTGGTATTCAGCCCATCCTTCAATCTTCAAATGAATCAGCCCCATCGGGAGCTTATGGCTTGGGTTGGAACCTGTCTACACCCTATGTCGCCATAAATCATCAGGGAACGGTAACGACAACAGATGATTTTATCTATTGCGACTTGGGTCCTTATGGCGGCGGACAGATTTTACAGAACGATGCCGGTGATTACTATGTGTCTACAAATCCATATATAAAGGTTTTGCCGACGGTTTCTGGTAAACAGTTTTCAAAATGGAAATTCATCATGCCCGATGGCACGGTGCTGTTTTTTGGTGAATCGAGCAATGCCAGAAGAACACAGTTAAGCCGAGGGAACGTTGTTGCCGCATTCCCTGCGGATACTACGGGACTTGTACCTTTTGTTTATCGCTATGACTTGTCTAAAGTGACTGATTTTAACAATAGTACAGAACTCCATTTTGGATATTCTAAAGTCGGAGAAATTGCCGCTCCGGGAAAGTCCTACACCCGCGAAAGTGCTTTGTCCAGAATTTATTGGAAAGACGGCGACAATACGGTTGATTCCATAGCGTTTATTTACGCCCCGATGGGTGCTGGCGAATATCCTGGATATGGAACAACTGAGCCTAAGGATTCTCAAAGGCTATACGAGACACGCTACCTTTCTAAAATAAGAACCTTTGTACAAGGGAACTTTTACGAAGAAATCTCTCTATCTCAGGAAATTCGCCATGTGTCAAATCTTGCCGGTAAGCGATACCTTCTGTCAGTAAGGGACTCCGTAATAGGTGGAGAGGCTCGCTCCTGGACTTTTGATTACAACGAATCTAATGGATTGTTAAGTCAGGTTGTTCTTCCTGATAATTCTGCCGACCATTTCAACTATTCAAATGTTGCTTTGGATTCTTTTTCTGATGCGAAGTCCCCTTCTGAACCTGACACTATGCGCAACATATCAGGGGGCCAGGTGCAGATTCCTGTTGCAGATAGGGAAAACTATCTTAATGGTGTATCCTGCTCTGAAGAATTTTGCTATGCAACATTGATTAATACACAAGCGGGGGATAATAAACAGGATCTTTTCGTGCAGATTTATCACAATGATGGAAACTATTTTTCGGACCCGTTCAATCTTCAGATGACAGGAAAAGAAGCTCCCCGTTTATTCAGTTTTTCCAACTATCTTATTATAGCCGATGCGGGTGGTCGAGATATAGATTTTTATGAATGGAATGGTTTTAGGTTCGTACAACAGGATTCTGTAGTGGGTGATTTTTTTGTCACACCTACAGAACTCTTGGGAACTATTGAAAATGTCGTAACACAGGAAAACTATTTCCTGGTTGTCGAGAAAGATGGCGACACTCGTAGAATTTATCCCGTTGTCCGTCATCCGTCAACAGGAAATTGGACTCTATTACCAAAGACAAAGGATTTATGCGGTTTTCCAAACACTTCAAACTATGGGGAGCCAATCCGTAGCGGCAGTTCCAACGCCTGTCTCGAATGGTCATATCCTATAACAGTTGATGCGTCATCAACAATGTTTATTGTTGGAGAAAGTCACAATGATGTCCTGAATGTATTCGCTTTTAAGGATGGCGATTTCGATGAACTGACAAGTTCTACATCTGTGTTTCCTGACTTTGGAATACAAAAGACAGACAATAGTATCACATATACTATGAATTTCCAAAATGGACTTGATGGTCTTACATTATTAGGGAATACGCTGTTTGTTACTTTGAATAAGAGCGGGACGGAATATATTGTTGCCATGTATTTCGATGGAAAACATTTCCAACAGATGGCGAACGAACACTGGGACGATGGGGCATATCAATGTAATGGGAATGTGTTTTGCGGGGACAAATTTGCCATTATGGATAATTATGTTGTCGAAATTTCGAAGGCAAAAAATAACGTATTCCTCTGGAGAAAAAAAGTTGACAATGGAACTATTGTCTATGAACTAGATAAAAATGGAATTTTCCCGTTTAACGGTACAAGTAATAATGTTTTTGTATCAGCGACCAGGGATGCGCTATATCTTGAGGAACGATATGAATCAACTCGTCCTGTAATCCAGAATGGCAGGTATCACAACTTGTTGCTTCATGTTCCCCGTGATCCAGCCAGCCCAGTTTCAGACCATACAAGTGAACTGGATAGCAATGTGTTCGATGTGCAATTTTCGCAAAGTGACCCGATAGTTTTTTATCAGACGGGATTGACGGAAGATGGTGCGTTGTGTCCGCAAGGAGGCCTGTGTCGAGTACATTCATATAGCCGTAGGAGCAATTATGTTCCAAGCCCATTTTTCATGTCAGCAAGTTTTGATGAGCTACCTTTAAATTTTCCATTTAAGTCCAAACCTTACCAAAATTCTTATTCAGCTCCAAATCGTCTGGTGGCGAAGACTGTCGTGGATTCTATTTCTGGCAGAAACTTGATCGGTTTAGCCCAGTATTCCGGCCAGAATTTCTGGAAACCGCAATCCTATCCAGTAGTAGACCGCTATTGGATGGCCGATACTTCAGATTCCACCAATCGCTACACCAAGTTCACGTATGCACAGCCGGGCGGCATTGTTGAGTTCAACGCCCATACGCAGCAGGCGCAGTTTATTGCCCCCGTAGTGAGTACAGTTGCTTTCGTCAGTAATGATACGGTGACAAAGGCTCGTTATGATTTTATCGCCGACCTCAAAGATAAGCCTCTTGTCGGATACCAGAAGAACCTTCAGGGAACTCTTAAAAAAACTCGTCGCTACGACAGGTCGGGAGCATTGCGTAGTCTGTCCCGCAACGTGTTTGCCTTGGACTCCGGTGCCGGACGTAACTGGCCGAATGGTCTCGTGGTGAACCTGCTGGATTCTACGATAAATGTTTCCGTCGATCCGAACGGTAACAAGATGCGCACTGTCGATAAAAACGTATTGTTAGATAACGAGTCTGGACAATTCATGGGAACGTTAAGACAGTCGGGGCCGTATTATTTATTCAGTCAGAAAATCCTTGAAAAACAGGTGCTCGAAAGCAATGCGGACAGCATGGTCTTCAAGAATCCCGTCGAGCAATACTCCTATGTCCCGTTCACGTCCAGTCCGTTGACGGCTATCGAGTCTTCCAATCCCGCGCAAGTGTTCCTGGCCGACAGCGTCGCATCTGCATCCAGGGCGGCGTATTCAGTCAAAATCCCCGGAATGGCGGCTTCGCGCTATGTGTGGCAGGCCCCGGTTCGTGTCGGAAAATCCTTCCCGATTTTAGCGGGATGGGAAATGGCCGACTCGGTGATTTTTACCGACAGTTACGGTCACGTGACTGAGGCAGCTCAGTTGACCAATGTTGGCATGCGTTCCAGTTGCAATGTGTACGAAGGCCATCGGTCACTCTTGGCGGGAACATTCCCGGGGGCCGCCTGCACCGATGTTGCTCTCAATACGGCCGAACATGGCGACCCGAATGGATGGGAAATGGCGCAGACAGTCCTTGACAGTGTCCAGGTTTATGACGGGCTTTATTCACTCAAGGTTACGGACGGCTACGGCCCCACCAGGAATATAAGCCTGAAAGAACTCCGCCGGTACAAGTACAGCTATATAATATCCGCCTTTGCGTATTCTACGGGTGTGAAACCCATGCTCATGGCGGAATTCCGCAGGGCGGACAAGACTATCGCAAGGTCAATCGCAAGTTATAATCCCGTGAATGAATCTTTCAAGGCTAACAGGTGGCAACGCTATGAAATAGAGATTCCATATTCTGAACTGGTTGCAGACGGAATGTTTGCGGATACGACAGCCGACGACCACCTGCGAGTTTGGCTGGGAACCGGAACTCCCACAGGCAATGATTCCCGGGTTGTCTATGTGGACGATTTTATTGCCTATCCATCCTCGGCGGCATTTACCATTACATCTTATGACAAGGCGGGACTTCCGCTTTCTACGATGGGTATGGATTTCCAGAAGGCGGAATTTGTCTATGACAAGAACCATCGCCGCCGCGCCACAAGGGACTCGAAGGGTAGAATCTTCACGGACAATGCAAAACATCGTCTGAATGAAAATGCGGGAGGGACAAATGAATAAACTATTCACTCTCCTTTGTGTGCCTGTTCTTGCGGCTTTTGCCTTTGCAAACCCTCCAAAAGCGGTAGTCCTCGAGAATACGGAGCATGCCCGCGACTACGGATTCTCCTTTACGCACGGCAACCTTCTGCCGAACTGGAGTTTCGAGGACGGTTTCTATGCATGGAACGGAAAGCGGCTTTCCCGTGCGGAAATAATGTCGGCCTACGGCCAGGACATCCGGCCAGTTTCTGGCAGTTATGTTGGCGTAACATCCCCGACGGGTGGGCCGGTGTCCGACTTCGTGCCGGTTGACGGGGATTCCGTCTTTACATTGAGTCTTTTTGCATACAATGTGAACGGGGCGGTCGTATCGCCGAGAATATATTTCTACTCCGACAAGAACACGCAGGCGTCGTATCTGGACGGAAAAAAATACACCCGTGCAGTCCAGTGGAGCCCATATTCTCATACATTCAACATTCCAGACGGTATCAGGTTCATCAGAGTCTCGCTTTCCGGCACATCTAATGCGACAATGCTCTTTGACGACGTAATCTTGGAACCGCGCAAGGAGGCTAGTTCCCGCGGAACAGTCGGCATGGGAATATCCTTTTCCGACGGGCTCGGTCGTGGTCACATGTCCGAGGCGTTGGTCCACAGGGAATTCGCAAGCGAACTTTTGCCCTCGGAATGTATGAACGGCTTCACTGCCTATGCGACGGAGAAACTCGAAGTCAGGGCGAGAAGCAAGTCCCATGGCGGCAATCTCGGTTCCGGTGATTCCGTCTTCATAGACAACGACGTGACGATTCGCGACACGTCCCTTTCGGAACTGCGAGTTGTCGCGAAAAATTCAATGCGTATGGGAGACCGTGATTCAGTCTTTGCGATGGTCAATTACGGGAGCGGCCTTTGGACTGGCAACCAGACTTTCGTCCAGCAGTCCGAACAAAATACCGAAACCGAAGCCTGTTCGTTCCCGCCAGAAGATTTTCCTGTAGGAACATCAGATGTCTCTCTCGCTAATGATGCGGATTCGACCCTTGTTCCAGGCAAGTACGGAAATGGATTGATTCGAGCAAGGAGCGTTTTACGCCTTTCTGCGGGTGACTATTATTTCGACAGTTTCTATGTCGAGCCCACGGCGACGCTGCGATTCGACTTGTCGCAGGGAAATGTCGTCATCCATGTCCGTTCGTCTCTTTCTATTAGCGACAATTCCATCATGTCACATGATTCCACCGCCCGTTACTTTATCGGATGGCGGCTAGGCCAGTCATCTACATTAAGGTTGGGGACAATTTCCGGCTTGGCGGGCGTATTCGTTGCACCGAATGCAAAAATTGAACTGGGACACCAGAGCGCCTTGTATGGTCTAATCTATGCGAAGAACGTGGAACTGATGCAGGAATCCAACATCACTGCACCATCGTTTTTGTTCTTTGATCCCGCTATGCGTTTTGCCGTCAAGGAATCTCGTTATGACAACCTGGGTCGAGCTTTCCAGGAAGATTATTCCTATGTCGCAGAACTGGAGCGTGAAGGGTATGTAGATTCGTCTTTGTTCCATGCAAACGACTATTTTTCGCAGGACGGCGACGGTCCCGATGCAGCTGGTTATGCCTATACCGAAAACCAGTATTCCTTGCAGGATGGCCGATTGCTCAGGCGTTCCTTGCCCGGCGAGCCGTGGAAACTGGACGGTGCGCATGTAGGTTCATCCGATTACGCTTATGTTGCAGACCTGAACATTCCTCAGTCATTGAACTTCGCGAAAAACAATACCCAGAAAAATTACACTCTTTCGTACAGCCGCGATGTTGAAGGCCGTATCTCTCTTTCCTGGAAAAATCGTCTTGGTCAACTTGTGCAGACGGCTTATGCCCTGGACACGACAGGGACAAACATGCGAAACTGGCAATGGGCGGTAAAGAAGTACGAATATACACGCGAAGGAAACTTGCGCCGGATAATCACTCCGCTCGACGTGGACCAGAACGATTCCGCCTTTGCCGTGGTGTCGGATTACGATGCTGCCGGGAGAAACGTTGCGTCCGACGGTCCCGATGTGGGAACGGAAAAATTCTACTACACAAAGTCGGGCAGCACCCGCATATCCGTTACGGAAGAACAGCGGGGGAGGAATGCTGTTTCCTACAAGGAATACGATGCACAGGGTCGCATTGTCTCCGTCGGCGAGAGCGTTCTTGACCTGGTTACAGATGCAAGGCTCAGGGAAATTGCAGAAAGCCGGTCGCCCGTTCCGGGAGTAAAGACGGAATATTCGGGCTCCGCATACGACAGCCTTTCCGCCTGTCTTGACAGAATCGGCAATGAAAGGCTCGAAGGTTATTTTACTGACAAGATTCTGAAAAACACTCGCGGAAAACTCGCCTGTAAATGGACCCGCAACCCTCTTGCGGCTTCCCGTATCGGGGCGGATGCCGCGCTTGTGGCGGATTTCTTCGCCTACGATTCCTTGGGGCGCAAGACTGTCGCAATTCGCTACACCGGAGCGGAACGGGACTCTACAAGAAACATTGTCTCTAAACAATATGAGTATGACGACATTTCCCGCCTTTTGAAGGTATCTGTTTTTGACGCGAATGGAGCGCTTTTCGATACTCGTAGATATGATTACGATGACAAGGGACGTGTCAAGACGATCCTTGATGGCGAAGGGCTGAACATTGTTAGGTTTACCTACGACGATCTGGGGCAGGTTTCGGCCGTGACGGTCGGCGATAGACTCAGGACCGATTATGCCTACCATCTACATGGACAGGCGACAGCATTGAATATCCTGAATACGACATCGGGCGATACGCTTTTCCGGCAGACCCTTAATTACGAAGATGTCGCCGCTTCGACAAATGAACGCCCCCGTTACGACGGAATGATTGCCAAATTATCCACCACGTATGGCATTGCGGATTCTTCGGGTAACAGGGTGTCAAGCTTCCTCTATGACATGCCGGGCAATTTGGTCAAGCGGAGCGGAACTGCTCCGGAAGCAACATTTAGTTTCGACAAGAACGGTCGAACTCTTACGCAGGGGTACGATGGGAGCTCACTCGGCTACAACTATTACGACGATTCTTACAGGCTCAACAGAGTTACTGGCTCTATCGCTCTCGATTCCGCAAGGAATGCTTCAAGGACAAACAACTTTATCTATGATGCGTCAGGGCGAATGATTGCGGACAGTTCCAAGAACCTGTCGGTGGAATATGACCCGTATGGAATGCCGGTTTCCTTCGTGCAGACGTCGGACTCGTCGATATGGCGTGAACTGATGGTTTATGACCCTTCCGGTTGGCGCGTCGCCGCCTTTGCATACGAAAATGATACGCTGCAAGCAATCCGCACCGACATCATGGTGGGAGAAAAAAAATCCCTTGAACGGCATCGGGTATACGTTGCAAATGATAGTTCCGTTGCCGAATATAAAATGATTCAGGGAAAATCGGGAATCGTAGGTCGAATTCTGCCCGACTCCTCGAAGGAATGGTATATCAAGGACTACCAGGGCTCACTTATGATGACACTTGTGGAAAACGGAACAGGCAATGTATTTGCCTATGAGCCTTACGGTGTTCAGCAAAAAATTCAGGTGTCTGGCGACAGTCCTGCCGAACAATATACGGGTAAGGAACTAAATGAGCGCGTGGGCTTGTACTATTATGGGGCAAGGTTCTTTGATCCGGTATTTGGTGTATGGAATAGTCCAGATGCTGCAAAACAGTTCGACAATCCTTTTCATTTCGGTGGAAATCCTGTAAACTACGTGGATGTGGATGGAAATATTGCCATACCAATCGTTATAATTCCTTTTTTAACGACAATCACAATATATATAGCAGTTTATCAAGAACTGATATTTAATTTTTTCACCGGTTTTGTTTCTGGATATAACAGCGGACATGGCCCTGGATTTGATGGCAGCATGAGTTTGGAAGGACTTGTCGGGGCGGAAATTGGTGCAAATGTGCATAATGTTGTTAATCCGAAAGAAAGACCTCATGGAACATTGTTGGGTATAGTCGCAGATTATACGGTAAGGAGTTTAAATTCTCTTGTCAAAGGTTGGAATCAAGTGGGGATGGCCATGGAAAATGGCATAACATTTATGGGTGAATCTGTAGTTGAAGGAGGACAATGGCTTGTAAATGCAGGGGAAACATTGGAAAATGACTTCAACATAGCAGTAAATTCATCGATAACTAATTCTATTTCAGTTCCTCAATATCAAACGAGGAAATCTACGGGGGCTTTAGCGAATAATCTGATAATTGGCGCTGCTGAACCAAAATCAACTAACAACAACGCGTTATATACGAATTATTCTTTTGATTATGAAGGAAACTTTAATAACACAAATTATGAATCAGGTAATTCTATGGAACAAGTTGAGCAAAGTATTAATCAAATTCAAAGTATAACAAATCAGCAAAAACCAACAACAAACATTGATGTTGAAATACCAAAAACAGAAATTGATATGGATAAAATAGATGAAGATTATCAAAACATTATGGATGGAATAAATACGGACTTAGAAGGTATCCGACATCCAAACAAATGTTATGTTGGCTGTAATGGGTATACAAATTTTTAAAGGAACATATTAATGATTTGTCCAAAATGCAATCGAAAATACGATGATGATATGCCTCGCTGTCTGTGGTGCGATGCATTAAATATAAACTATGAAATGAATGTGAATAAACGGCAAATTAATGAGGAGTTGAAGACGGATGCTTTGAAAAAAAATGTAGAATCCTCTAAGGGAACAGTTATTTTTTTGCTTACTGCTTTAGGTGGAGAATGCGGATTGCATCTATTTATGACGGGATACTATTTAAGAGGGTTCGCTTATCTTTTTTTGGGAAGTTTCACTTATTCTCTTCTATGCGGCTTCTTTGGTATGTTTGTTTTCCCTTTATATTTCTATTTCTTGGCACCTGCGTTCGTTGTGACAATCAGGTTTCTATGTTTTCGTGATTTGTGGAATATTTGTCGTGGAAAATTTTTTAACAAAAAAAAGAAAATTTTGTACAGTTCAGCCAAATGGATGAATGTGTTGCTCCCTTTTGTAGGTTGTGTTTACCTGCTAATTTCTGGGTTTGAATGTGTAAATCAATTTGCCAATTATTCAATGATTGGTCAAAAAAGGTTGAAATCTATTATGCAAACGTATGTTGATTGTCAAGAAAAATATTTTATGTTGAATAGAAAAATAGGGACTGTCGATGAGATAAATTTTGATTCAATCGTTGATATAAATTCTAACTATTTCACGTATAATGAAATCACAAACGGGATTGAAATTGAAAATCAAACATCGTACGGATCATGTCAAAGTCATACTAAATGGAGAATTACTGCAAATTTTGAAAAAAAATTGAATTGGAAAATTGATTTGCCAGAAGAAAAATTTTGCAAAAAAATTTTCCCAGAACTAAAAGAGCTGAAAAAAAAGATTCAGTCACCCTAAATGTTAGCGAGAATTCATCACTCATTTGAAGACTATGAGTACTTCTAAAACCCCTGTTTTTTTTTGAGAGAACGAGAATTTTTTTGTAATAAGGACGCCTTCGAGGCATACGTCTTTTCGTTCATAATATTGCTCCTGCCTGATATAAAATCAGGCAGGAGTTTTTGTTTTACAGGGCGTGGCCGATTAGGCCGTGCCCTGTGTTGCGAGGGGGAGGGGGGGGACCCCGCAGCGTTAGGGATAGTGACCCCTTGGGGCCGAGACAGTGGTCTCGGTTTTATGAGGTTGTGCGGGAACGGAGTGAACCGGGCAACCCATAAAATATAGCCCGACCCACACGACAGTGTGGGGAACGCTCATAGCAAGCAATCCGATGCCGCGTTCGAAGACTGCAAGAAGCAGACCGAAGAACGCATCCACAAGCTCCTCTCCATCAAGGGTCACCGCACTGTTAACGATATCCATCGTGAACTCGGTAACATCATGTGGGAATACGTGGGCATGGCCCGTAACGAGGCCGGCCTGAAGACCGCCCTCGAGAAGATTCCGGCCCTCCGTGCCGAATTCTGGGAAAACGTCAACGTGCTCGGCTCCGAAGGTTCCTTCAACCAGAACCTGGAACGCGCCGGCCGCGTGGCAGACTTCCTCGAG
>FLNZ01004151.1_pt1 | contig 11655 bp, 6 predicted proteins | sample 1140391 | NCBI WGS metagenome assembly FLNZ01 (sample SAMEA3878171, study PRJEB12797) | bioreactor metagenome | biome: Moose rumen | place: Sweden | collected 2011-10
TACATCTTGCTATCTATTGATTTACAATCACTTACGATTATTCAAAACACTTCCACATGAATTCTCTCGAGAATTCATGGCAAAAAGGCACCTTTGGCCGGGCTTTTAGTACCCTTTTCTCTTCAATTCTCGAGAGAATCTGATGTTGCCTAGCAACAAATGGAATAAGAGCCCCCCTCTATCCCCCCGAAGGGGGGAAGAGAAAAAAGATGTAATTATCGCTAACAATCATCATTTCAATAACTTTCCTCCCCTCCTCGGGGGAGTTAGAGGGGGCTCCATTTGTGACAGCCTCGTGACAGCCTGTGACAGCCTCAAAAAGGTTGCACGCCCTTTGCTGCAGCGGGATGTGTCAACCTTACAACCTTTTTTGCAAAAAACTATAGTATATAAAAATAAAAAGGCATCACCACATGGTTCCCATGGTTGCAAATAAATAGGGGCGGGAAAAATTCCGCCCCTAAATAGTTTCTTAGAATCCTGGATTCTGTTTCCAGTTGGTGTTCTTGTTAAGAACATCCTGTGGAATCGGGAATACACGACACTCCTTATCGAAGCGAGCTGTGGGGAATCCCTTCCGATGGAACCCGTACTCATCCTCGAAGTGACCGTAACGGATCATATCGTTACGACGCCAGTTCTCATCGAAGAGCTCACGGCCGCGCTCCTGATAGATATCATTCAAGGTCGGTGTGCCGCTGACAGTAGGAGCATTGACATAAGAACGAATCTGGTTGAACAGACTTTGAACGGACTGACCGTTGGTTGCGTTGGCACCACGAGCGATAGCCTCTGCCTTGGTGAGCAGGATGTCCGCATAACGGAAGATCGGCAGGTCGTTAGACTGGTTACGTCCGTTGATGAAGTCCTCACGGATGACGAAGTACTTCACGCTCTTGTAACCCTGACTCCATCCTTTCACGTCCTTACCCGTATTCAGAATAGAACAATCTGTCGGGTATAATGAAGAAGGATTCTTTATTCCGTCTGCATACTCGATATAATGAGCTACGTTGTTGGCATCGGTATATTTCAGACGGATGGTCTTGTCAAGAGAGATAGCCTCCCCTTTATATTTATAAGGTGTGGAAGTCTTGGCATAGGTGGTGGCATCAAACATGTAGATCTGACCAGCCAAGATATTCTCCTGACGATCATCAGTAGGAAGTGCCATCAGGATATCTGCGAATTCCGGGCAGATAGAGAAGTTTCCACCGGTAGAGTTGCCGATATCACTTCCGAAGTAACCTGGGCCACCATTACCGTCGTTACGTCCCTGACGCCAGATACGCGGACGACAATATTGGAATCCTTGTGCTGTGATGGCATCGAACGGCATAGCATAAATAAAGTCCTTAATCTGATAACCATTGTTTGGCCAGAACTTAGAACGATAACCTTTGGCACCCTCAGATAAACTGAACTTACCACTTTGGATAATATCGTCACAGAGCGTAACGACATCATTGAGATGCTCATTGCTGTAGTTGGCTGCATCGTAAGCTGTCACGCTGGAGGCGGTATAAACCGGCCAGTTGATGTACAGCTTCACGAGTAATGCCTCGGCAGCATAGCGTGTCGGTTTGCCATAGGTGCTGGCATCTACATTGGTTGGTAGCAGGTCGATGATAGCCTTCAGCTCACTCTCAATCCAGCGGGCAACGTCAGCACGTGGTGAACGGTCTATCAGCTCACCGTCGGCAGCCAGATGGTCGAGGATAGGAGCGTCTCCGTAGCTATCCATGATAATCCATGTATAATAGGCACGCATATATCGAGCCTGAGCCGTAGCATCATTCTCTTCTCCACCCATGTCAACAATAACACGGTTAGCCTTGGTGATACCAGCCGTCACATCCTCGTACCATCCGATGGATGCGCTACTGGGATTCCAGTTGTGTAATGAACACTGGGCATAGATACCACCGTCGGCATAGTCACCGTCGAAAGAGATACCTACCCACTCATCAGACGAAAGTGCCTGTGCCTCCATATATCGACGGCCGAGGGTGCCACGCAGATGGAAATAGACATCGGCCATCTTTGCCTCCACAGCCGCTTCACTCGTGGGATATTCCGTGAACTGTGCTTCAGGCGTTACGTCCAGGTCTGTACAGCTGGTAGCTAATGCCATCAGCCCAGCTGCGAATAATAACTTTATATTTGTTTTCATATTATAATCTATAATCTAAGTTATTTTACTTCTGAGATAATCACCGAGCGACTCAGTTGTGGGTCGTTGAGGAACATAGTGTCAACACCACCCTTAGCATCCATTGTCAGCTGACTGGTGGGAACACCATACATAATAACCAATACGTCATAGACGTTCTTTGCACGCTGCTGTGCCAAAACAGCATTGCGCTCAGCGCTACCGGTCTGCTTGTCGGCATAGCCTACCACAGAGAACTTCTTGCCGGGAACCGACTTGATCATCTCTGCTACATATTGCAGGTTCACCTTCTCGCGATCCTGTACGTTTGTCTCGTTGATATTGAAGTTCACGAAGTGAGGATAAGTAATCAATTCCTTCGTCTTGACAATTTCTTTCTCTGTCCTTACTTCCGGCTTGCGGTTCTTCAGTTGGTCGTTCTCAGCGATCAGACGGTTGATCTCACCGTTCAAGCGGTCTAACTCAGCGTTATTGGCAGCATACATCGGAGCAACAGGAGCTTTCTTCTCAGCTGTTTGGTTGCCGAAGTTAACCTTTACACCAACGATGAACGAGCGGGTGTGGGGGTAGAATGTCTCACGATAGTCGATACCGGGATCCAAACCACCAAGGTTCACCTCTGGGTCGATACCCTTGTAGCCTGTCAGTGTGAACAGGTTATTGCAGGTGCCATAGATCTGCAGAGACTCTGCCCAACCTCCGAGGCTCTTGATGGTGTAACCCAGTGTCAGGGAGGACAGACGCAGATAGTCACCCTTCTCTAAATAGTTGTCACCTGGGATATGTGCATTGGCGTCAGCCTTCCACTTTGTATCGTCGACACGCTCTGCCAGGACGTTCTTGCCACCTGCCAGATGTCCTTGGAAGCTGTAGTGTGCCCTGGTGGCATTCAGGATCTTGTTTCCTACGACACCTTGTATGAACGCGGATAGACTCCAGTTCTTCCAGTTGATGGTGTTGTTCCAACCGTAAACGAGCTTAGGCTGTGCGCTGCCCACCTTGGTCTTGTCGCCATAGAGAGGATTGGATGTTACCCAATTGCCGTCGGCGTCTTTATAAGTATCTGCCTGTATGTTACCCTCAGAATCCTTGTGCGCATCGATGTCGTGTACATAGAATACGGAGTTACCGTTGCTGTCGTAGCCTGCATGCTGGTATGTCCAGAAAGTACCGATAGGCTCGCCTTCCATGATGCGCTGAACCTCAGCGTTGGAAGAGATACCACCGATATTCGGATTGCCCCAGTTGACATAATCCACACTGTAAGTAGAGTTAGACAGTTTCTTCACAACGTTCTTGTTATGAGAGAGGTTAAGCGTTGACTGCCACTCGAAATCCTTTGTACGGATAGGGATCACGTTCAGAGAGAACTCGACACCCTTGTTGGAGATGTCACCTACGTTAGCACGAATCCAGTTCAGTGGATAGATGTTGGTAGAGACGGCATAGCTCCAGATCAAGTCGCTGGTCTTCTTGTCGTAGTATTCGATGCTACCATTGATACGTCCGCCGAGGAATGCGAAGTCGAGACCGACATTCAGCATGGCGGTGCGCTCCCACTTCAGGTCTGGGTTCGCATTGTTTTGTGCCTCAATACCATACAAGGTCATGGAGGTGCCATCAGCGAGTGTGTACTCGAAGGAGTTTGTGTTCAGGCCGAAGGTGGCGATAGCGTCGTATGCACCGAAGCCCATGGCATTACCGCTGACACCATAACCCACACGCAGTTTCAACTGGTCGAACAGGTTCTGGTTCTTCATGAATCCTTCCTCGGTGATATTCCATGCGATAGAAGCTGATGGGAAGGTACCCCAGCGGTGATCCTTTCCGAATACGGAGGAGCCGTCACGACGGATGGTTGCCTGCAGCATATAGCGGCTCATGTAGGAGTAGTTCAAACGACCATAGAAAGAGATGTTGCGGATCTTTGTACGGGAAGAACCTGTTACGTCGGTAATACCATTGATATTGTTGGCATAACGGAGGTTCCAGAAACCGGTCACGTCATTATAGAAGTTATTTACAGTGACACCGAAGCCGTCGTTGTCCACACGCTCCTCCCAAGAGTAACCGGCCATCAGACCGAGCTTATGAGCCTTGTTGATGGTAACGTCATAGTTACCGTAGGTCTCGAATGTCTGGTTGTGGCGGATGTATGTATCACGGTGTGCGCGTCCGTCGTAACCCTTATCCATCTGTGTCTGGTGTGTCTGATACCAGCTGTAGGTGTTCTGACCGCTATCATAAGAATAGTTGGCGTGCCATACCAAACCCTCGAAGAGTTTCAATGAACCCTTGGTGATATACTGGATGCGGCGCCATTCGTTCTGGTTGCTGTCCTCATAGATCATCGATAGCGGGTTGTAGTTGGCGGAACCGATATATGACTCATACCAGCTGCCGTCGGCATTGCGGACAGGGTTGGTGGGTGAATAGTAGTTCATGGCATCGAGGACACTCTTACCGGCATCAGTACCTGTTGAAGAAGCCTGAGGAACACCCTTGTGCTTGCCCTGCATGGCATTCAGTCCGACAGAGAGTTCCAGACGATCCTTCAGAATGCTGGTGGTCAACAAGGTACGTGCGTTAACTCGATTCATACCTGTGCCCAAGACAACACCCTCACGGTTGAGGTAGTTGATAGATCCCATATATTTCGTCTTGGCATTACCGCCGGAGATGCTTACATTGTGATTGTGACTCAGACCGGTACGGAGAACTTCCTCCTGCCAGTCGGTATCACCGCCGCCATCCTGTTCTGAACCAATCAGACCGGATGAGCGCAGCTGACTTGCGGAGGCCATATCCAAAGTCTTCAGCACCTTGTCGAAAGCGACATAGCCGTTATAAGTTACGTTGGTACGACCTTCCTGTCCGCTCTTGGTAGTGATGATGATTACACCGTTGGCAGCTTTAGAACCGTAGATAGCGGTTGCGGAAGCGTCACGAAGCACGTCGATGCTCTCAATGTCATCAGGAGCGACCATAGAGATATCCACACCAGGGATACCATCGATGACATAGTAAGGCTGCATAGCATCACCGGTACGCAGTGAGGAAGCACCACGCAGAGTGATGGAAGCGCCGCCGTTCGGGTCACCTGTAGTAGTAACGGTCAGACCGGCAACCTTACCTTGCAGCATGGATGCTGGATCGGTAAATACACCTCTGTTCAGGTCTTCTGCCTTCACTGTCGTGATAGAAGAGGTGACATCCTTACGACGCATGGTACCGTAACCTACGACAACCACTTCGTTCAGGTTGGTGTTCTCTTCCTCGAGAACTACGTTGATAACATTGCCACGGACAACGACAGACTGAGGCTTATAGCCGATATAGCTGAAGTTGACCGTCTTTCCTTGGGCAACAGTGAAAGAGAAATTACCATCGAAATCGGTAACTGTTCCATTGTTGGTTCCTTGTTCTAGGACACTGACGCCGATGAGCGGCTCTCCGGTCTGGTCTTTCACATTACCGGTAACCACACTCTGCGCAAACATCAATGTACTGTTCAATAAGAGCAACGCAAGAACGAGCGCTCGCGTGATACCCTTTTTCTGAAATTGTACGTTCACCATAGTTAATTATTAAATTGATTAAAATGTATATTCTCTCTGTGAGATAATTAGGTTATGCTTTATTATTAAGGTAAAATCATGCAAATATATACATATAATTTTATTTTTGCAACTTTTCACAAAAAAATCTGTCGTTTTACAGCAGTGTAAGACTGTAAATATAAACTACCGCAGCAGGAAAAGCCATGAGGGAAGAGTCAAAGCGATCTAACATACCACCATGACCGGGCAGGATATTTCCACTGTCTTTAATGCCGATGGTACGTTTGAAGAGACTCTCCACGAGGTCGCCCCAGGTGCCAAATACACATACCACAAGGCCCAGTCCTATCCATTGCCAGAGCGTCAGGAGTCCTGTCGTCGAGGGAGCGACAGCTGTCGATTGGTCATACATGCCGATGAGGATGGCTGCGATAATCACAAAGATACCGCCACCGACACTGCCTTCCCAGCTCTTTGCCGGTGATATACGGGGGAACAGCTTGTGCTTTCCGAACAGACTGCCGCAGCAGTAAGCTCCCGTGTCGCTTACCCACAGGAAGATAAACACGCTCAGCGGTAACAGCATATTATAATGGATGTTCCCGTCGGTGCCACCATTGAAAGCCAAGACGCTGATCATAGAGAAGGGTAGGGCGATATACATCTGTGACAGCGTGGTATAAGCCCAGTCGTTGATGGGGTTCTCTTGCTTGAGATACAGCTCGCTGATAAAGAGATAGATGATGGTCAGCAGATAGGGGATGAACACACCCGCTGACGAGGTGATGCCACTGCAATACCCACTGATAGCGAGGAAGAGATAAACACCGGCGACAGTACTGATAAAACGGTTGACGGTCGTAGCCTCCACATGGTCATTCACTAATCCGCAAAACTCCCAAGTGGTAAGACCTGTGACGATGGCGAACAGGAGGAACATTGCCTCGGGTCGCAGGAAACAGGCAACGATGGCTGTCACGAAGATAACGCCGGTAATGGCTCTAACAATCAGGTTCTTCATGCTTATCAATGGACAATTCTGTGTCTTTCTCTATTTCCTTCACCTTGTTGTTCTCTTCCATCAACTCCTGAGAACGACTCACCCAGGGCCGCTTGCCAAAGATTTTCTCCACATCCTCAGCAAAGATCACCTCCCGCTCAATCAGCAGTTCTGCCAGTTTTGCATGACCGATACTGTTCTCTTGCAGGATTCTCTTTGCCCGCTCGTATTGCTCGTTGATCATCTTCAGCACTTCATCATCCATGATCTTCGCGGTTGTCTCTGAGTAGGGGCGCTGGAAGTTGTACTCGTTATTGTTGTAATAACAGATATTGGGCAGTTTGTCGCTCATACCTGCATAGGCAATCATACCGTAGGCTTGTTTGGTGACACGCTCCAAGTCGTTCATGGCTCCGGTAGAGATCTTTCCTACGAACAACTCTTCTGCCGCACGCCCTCCTAAGGTGGCACACATCTCATCGAGCATAGCCTCTTTGGTCTGGATGACATATTCCTCCGGCATATACCAGGCCGCACCGAGGGCACGTCCACGCGGCACGATGGTAACCTTCACCAGGGGATTGGCGTATTCGCAGAACCAGGAGATGGTGGCATGTCCTGCCTCATGGATGGCGATGCTGCGCTTCTCTGCGGCGGTCATCACCTTCGTCTTCTTCTCCAGTCCACCGATGATGCGGTCAACGGCATCGAGGAAATCCTGCTTGTCAACAGCCTTCTTGTTATGGCGTGCTGCTATCAGGGCTGCCTCATTGCAAACATTAGCGATATCGGCGCCGGAGAATCCCGGAGTCTGTCGGGCCAGCTGATCCACATCCACGGTGTCGTCCACCTTCACCGGACGCAGGTGAACCTCAAAGATAGCCTTACGCTCACTGAGATCGGGCAAGTCCACATGTATCTGCCTGTCGAAACGCCCGGCACGCAGCAGCGCGGAGTCGAGCATGTCGGCTCGGTTGGTGGCTGCCATGATGATGACGCCGCTGTTAGTACCGAAGCCATCCATCTCTGTCAACAAGGCATTCAGGGTGTTCTCGCGCTCATCATTTCCACCCATCGCCGGGTTCTTGCTTCGTGCGCGACCGACGGCGTCGATCTCGTCGATGAAGATGATACAGGGAGCCTTCTCCTTGGCCTGCCGGAACAGATCACGCACGCGACTGGCGCCAACTCCTACGAACATCTCAACGAAATCCGAACCGCTCATAGAGAAGAAGGGGACACCTGCTTCACCGGCGACAGCCTTGGCCAACAGGGTCTTACCTGTTCCCGGAGGTCCCACCAAGAGGGCACCCTTAGGAATCTTTCCTCCTAACTCCGTATATTTATTGGGGTTCTTCAGAAACTCCACAATCTCTTGCACCTCTTCCTTGGCTCCTTCCTGTCCGGCAACATCCTTGAAGGTGATTCCCAGTTCTCCACCTTTTTCATACATCTTGGCCTTGCTCTTTCCGACGCTGAAGATACCACCGCCACTGGCGCCGCCACCGCCGGACATCCTTCGCATGAGGTATATCCACACGCCAAAGATGAGAACCCATGGCAACACTCCGATCAGGATATTCCACAGCTCATTGTCCTGCCGGTTCTCATAACTGTAGTCCCCGGTGAAATGACCGGCTTCACGCTCAGCGTTGATAAACGCCTCTACCTGGTCGATACTTCCTATCTCTACGGTGACATAAGGCTCCTTTCCCGTCTGGTCCGTTCCTTTCTGGAAGACCTCACGGATATGCTCCGACTTGACAAACATCTTCAGCTTGCTCTCGTCTTTGTTGGTAACAATCTTTGAGGCATAGCCTTTCGTCACCATCTGCTGAAATTCGGAATATCCTACGGGTTTACTCATACTGCCTTTCGACTCGCCATCAGAAGTAAACCACATGGCAAGTAAAACTACCAAAACCGTAATATAGAGCCAGTTCATGTTGAAACGTGGCATCTTGGGCTTATTATCTTGTTCCATCGTTTTTAATCTAAATCGGGAATCTCTGTTATCTTGGCATCTTCCCAAAGGTTCTCCAGGTGATAGTAGTCTCGCATCTCGGGCACAAAGACATGCACCATGACGTCACCATAGTCCATGGCCACCCATAAAGAGTGTTCCCTGCCTATGGTACGCAAAGGCTTCTCTCCGGCGTGTACTCTTGCGAACTCCTCCACAGAGTCGGTGACCGCATCTACCTGTGAGGGTGAGTTTCCTTGACAGACAACAAAGTATTGACAGATGGCCCCCATCATCTCTGTCATGTCAACAACAACAATCTTCCGGCCTTTCTTCTCCTGTATGCCTTTAACAATAGTTTCTACGAGTTCTTTTGTCTTTACCATTAATAATATAAATTAGTTCACAAAGTTACACTGATTTCTCGTAAAATCCACATAAATGCGTATTAATTTGATTTTTTTTGCAAAAAAACCAAGAAAAAAGTTGGTAGTTAGAAAAAAAGCAGTACCTTTGCACCCGCATAACAAGGATTGATGATGCATCTTTATTGGGGTATGGTGTAATGGTAACACTACAGATTCTGGTCCTGTCATTCTTGGTTCGAGTCCGAGTACCCCAACAAGAGAATCGCTAAGCAACTGGATATCAGTGCTTAGCGATTTTTTTTGTCTATCGGAGTAAAAAAGGCCGCAACGAATGGTTGCAGCCTTTTAAACTATAGAATAGCGATTTACTCCTCTTCTTTATTCTCCTCGTCGATCGCCTTGATTTTCTGACGTACCAGTTCACAGTCGTCTTTCAACTTCTGCACCTTGCGGTTCATCTCGTCTATCAAGCTGTTTCCTTTCTTGCTGGCGGCATTCAGGAATCCGAGGTTGTTCTCGTACGTCTGAATCTCCTGTTTAAGACTCTCGTAACGACGCATCAGTCGCGTGCGCTCATTGTCAAGGGCATCCATACCGCGGTCAGCCATGTTTTTGATATTGCTCTTGAAACTATCCAGTCGGCGGCGTGAGGTGGTGATGTGCAACTCGTCGTACAGACGGTCGAGTGCCTCATGATATTCTTTGTAGAGTTTGTCTTTCTCCTTGAAAGGCACATGGCCGATACTCTGATATCTGTCAACCAACTGTTGTACTTTCTCCTGCAGATCCTCACCGGTCTCTTCTGTGATGGCTTTCAACTGACTGATGATGCTGCGTTTCTGAGCAAGGTTCTCCCGCTCGGTGCTCCGTGTACCTGCGTTAGCGGCGTTACGGGCCTCAAAGAATTTGTTACATGCACCAAGGAACTCGTTCCATAATTGGTCACCCAGTTTCTTTGGTACCATACCGATGGTCTTCCACTCTTTCTGAAGGGCGATGAACTTATCACTCGTTGACTTCCAGTCGGTGCTGTCCTGCAGTGCCTTCGCCTGCTCGATGAGTGCGCGTTTCCTGTCGGCATTCTCGGCAAACTGTGACTTCAGGTTCTTGAAATATTCCGCTTTCTTACCGAAGAAATCGTCGCAGGCGGCACGGAAACGCTCGAAAATCTTCACATTCATTTTCTGAGGAGCAAAACCGATGGTCTTCCACTCTGCCTGAATGTCGATGATCTGACGGGTACGTTTCTCCCAATCGCCGGCACCCTTATTCTCTTCCTTGGCGATAGCCTCTACCTTTTCGCACAGAGCCGTCTTACGCACGAGGTTATCCTCTTCCTTCGAACGGAGGTTGTCGAAATGCTGCTGGTGTTTCTTGTTGATAGCTGTCGATGCGGCTTTGAAGCGAGCCCATACCTCTTCGCGTAACTCCTTGGCTACAGGGCCTGTCTCGCGGAATTCCTGATGGAGCTTCTGTAACTGGTGGAAAGCGCTGATCACATCCGTCTCCTCAGCCAGTTTCTCAGCAGCCTCACACAAGCGTGTCTTAATACCGAGGTTCTTCTTGAAATCGTATTCACGAGCCTCGCTGTTCAGTTTCAGCAGGTCATAGTACTGCTCTACATACAACTGATAGTTACGCCACAGTTCGTTAGCTTTCTCTGCCGGCACGAGCTTGATATCTTTCCACTCCTGTTGGAGCCTCTTGAACTCCTGATAATTCCTGTTAGCCTCTTCAGGAGAGGTTACCATGCCTTTTATCTTGTCGATGATTTCCAGTTTCCGCTTCAGATTCTCTTGTTTCTGGCTCTCCTGCTCCAGGAACAGTTTGGCGCGTCTTTCCTTTATCAGTCCTAACTCGGCCTTGAAGGTCTCCTCATCCAAGTCGGGGGTCACTTGATATTTCTCCGGGTCGCCACCACCATCGATATACTCCTTGTAGTTGGCGTCACGTTCGGCGAAGTGAAGCTTGTAGAAGACAGTCTTCAGATGATCCACCTCTTCTTTGCTTGGCACCTCCTCGCCGTGGGCCAGTTCTTTCATGCGCTCATTGATCTCCTGCTTGGTCTTATAGATGATCTTCGTCTTATTCTCAGCAGGCTTCTCCTCCTCCGCGGGTTTCTCCTCGACAGGCTCTTCGGAAACACTCTCTGCCGGAATCTCCTCCGTAGCGGGCTCCTCTGAGGTGGCCTCCACTGCCTTCTCCTCCTGAGGCTCTGGCTTCTCATCGGCGGGTTCTTCCACTTTCTTCTCTTCCGCGTCTTGTTCCTCTACAGCCGGCTCTTCGACAACCTCCTCCTGAGGTGTCGGTTCCTCAGCCGATGGCTGCTCTTCCACGGCAGGAGCCTCCTCCGCGGGAGCACACTCCTCTAAAGGAGTGACAGTCTCCTCGGGGCTTTCTACTTCTGGGGTGATTTCCGGGTTAACTACGTTTTCCTCAATTTTTTTTACTTCTTCCGTCGCCTCATTGGCAAGAATGTTTTCTTGAGAGTCCATCATCTACTGATATTAAGTTCAAAATTCAAAGGTATATAAATCGTTGCAAATTTAATAAAATAAAATAAAAAAACATAACTTTAAGTGATTTTTTTT
>FLNZ01000123.1_pt1 | contig 11653 bp, 13 predicted proteins | sample 1140391 | NCBI WGS metagenome assembly FLNZ01 (sample SAMEA3878171, study PRJEB12797) | bioreactor metagenome | biome: Moose rumen | place: Sweden | collected 2011-10
GACGCACGCGGGGGCCGTGGCAAGCGCGGGAGAAGGTAAACAGGAATCGTTATGGCAGCATACAAGAAAGTCGCTCTCTATGCAAGTTACCAGACCGGGGAAACCCTCCCCGGTTACGTGAGGTTTGCACTCTCGCACCTTGCACAGACAGACTTTCACGTAGTACTGCTGACAAACGAGCGCCCCCTTTCGGAAGAATCGCTCAAGTTCATCGCCGACAACGACATCGAACTCTTCCTCACGCAAAACCACGGGTTCGATTTCGGGATGTGGCACCGTTACCTGCAACTCAAGGTACAGAGCCCGGCTTCTAACGGGTCACAGGGCGCCATGGGAAGCCTCGACCGCCTTCTGGTCCTGAACGACTCCATCGTCTACTTCCAGGACAACTTCGCGAAGTTCTTCGCCGAAGCGGAAAAGCGCGATGCCGAAGTGGTATCGCTCACGCAGAGCGACGAGATTGCGCCGCACCTGCAGTCGTTCTTCCTGTATATGAAGCAGCCCGCACTCGGGGCATTCTTCATGCACCTCTTCGAGACGCCCGAGCAGGAGGACTTCGGGAATACGGTAAGGCTCATGGAAGTGGGCCTCAGCGAAAAGTTCGCAGAAGCTGAAGTCAGCATCGACAGCATCTACCGCACCAAGGATAAACCGCTATTCGCCTCGCAAGAACTTATCGAGCAGGGGGCGGGATTCATCAAGCGGAAACTTTTGCAGCGCCGGTTCACCTTCAGCGAAAAGAAGCACTTTATCCGCATGGGGTACAAGAAACTGCTCAATGTGGACTATGCCGGCATCATCAAGAGCGCCGGCCTCGCACCCGATTTCGACGAAACGTGGATTCCTGCCCCGATTGATTCTAGCCTGAAGCACGGGGCAGACCTCGTGTGGGAAGGGGCTTTCGACAAGGTCGGGTGGCCGCTGCTCCGCACCGCCATCAAGGCGAAGTACAAAATGCTCGGCAAAACCCTCGAAGGTGACGAGTACAGATAAGACAAGGGAGGGGGTCCACCCCCTCCCTAAGACTCTCCCGGCACTTAATAAACCGCATCATTCAAATCATATACCTATGGTATAGCGGATTATTTGCGTGGGCGCCTAGCGGCGCGGTTTATCGCCGGACTATTGCTTAATTACTTCTTCTTGACGATTTCGGCGTCTTTCACGTCCTTGCCCTTCAGTTTGTCGGAAGTCTCGCCTACGGGGGCAAGGTTACGGTTGATCAACTTGTACTGGACAATGCCCCAGATGTTCGAGACAATCATGTAGATTACAAGGCCCGAGGGCATCACCGCGCTGAACAGGAGCATCATCGCGGGCATCATCCAAATCATCATCTTCTGCTGGGCCGGGTCCATCGCGGCATTGCTGCCCATGGTGACCTTCGTCTGGAAGTACATCGTCGCCACCATTATCCACGGGAGAATCGCGAGGCCCGAGGGCATGATGATAGGAATGGAAATTCCGCTCCACACCACGTCGCTACGGCTCAGGTCCGTCACCCACAGGAACGCATGCTGGCCACGCAGTTCGATGGCGCGCCCGAGCACAAAGAAGAGGCCCATGAATATCGGCATCTGAATGAGCATCGGGAGGCAGCCCGTGCAGCTCTGGAGCGGGTTTATGCCATTCTTCGCGTAGAGTTCCATCATGGCGGCCTGCTTCTTCTGCGGGTCGCTCCTGTACTTCACGTTAATCTCGTCCATCTGGGGCTTGAGCGCAGCCATGCCGCGGGTCGCCTTCATCTGCTTGAGGGTGAACGGCGTGGTCACCGCACGCACGATAATCGTAAGCAGGATAATCGCCACCGCATAGTTCGGGATAAGCCCGTAGAGGAAGTTCAGGAGCTTGAGGAGCATCTTGCAAATCCATACGAACCACACGTCGGCACCGCACCACTGCCAGCCCGTCACGATAACCTTTTCGTACTGCTGGTTCAGCGCGGCAAGTTCATCCCACTTGAGCGGAAGCACCATCACGTTGTAGGCAAGCGTATTGCTTCCGCGCAGATCATCCTTGAGAGAAATCTTGTAGGTACCCGGGTCGCCCTCGTTGTCCTTCACTTCCATGCGCGTCGCATCGATGACGACAGGCACAGCTTCGTCGAACTGCACCGTCATGGCCACGTACTTGCGGCGAAGACCCGCCCAGGCAATCTTGCTCTTTTCCCCGTTGAACCTCTTGAGGGAATCGCGGCTCATTTCGCGTTCCACAGAGTTGTCCGCATTGAAAATCACTTCGCTGTAGTAGTACGTTCCGCCGGAACCGATTCCCATGAAGCCCTTGCTCTTCGGGATGGACTCAGTTTCCTTCATGCCGCCGTTCCAGGCGAGTTCGTACTTCGAGGGGGTAAACCCGACAAACTTGTTTTCCTGGCGCACGGCCGGGCCGTCCTTCGTAAAGCCATAGCTGCGGACAACCTGGCTGCCGTGAACGTCGGTAAACGTGAACTGCACGCTGGTATCGCTATCCACCGTAATCCATTCGGGAGCGTCCGTCGCAAACACGGCGTCGCTCAGGTTCGCACCGTCAATCGAGAGGTCGAGCGCGCCTTCCGCCGTATCCAGGAAGAGTTCGGGGTAGTTGCCCGCAGTATCCTTCAGCGCCTTCACGATGAGGCTCTTGATCTTGCCGCCCTTGCCATCGAGGGTCATCACGAACCTGTCGGTCTCGACCGTCACCGTACGGCGTTCGGGCGCCTTCGGGGCAACCGCGGCGGCACTGTCGGCTACGGCAGAATCGGCAACCGCAGAATCCACGGCAGCAGGCTCGGCAGGCGCCACCGCAGAGAGCACCGGCGCGGCCTTCTCTTCGGGAGCCACATTGGACGGGAGTACCAGGTTACCGGCGGGCTTGGCGGCCGCTACGGAATCCTGGACGAGGGCCGCGGCCTTCTTCGCCTTTGCCTTCGCCATCGCCTCTTCGTTCGGCTTGTTCATGTACATCCAGCCGAAGACAATCAGGGCCATCAGGATGGAGCCAATAAGGGTATTCTTGTTCATTTCTTTTCCTTTCTGGGCGGGACCGGGTCGATACCGCCCTTGCAGAAGGGGTTACATCTCAGAATCCTAAAAACCGCAAGATAGAAACCTTTGAAGGGCCCGTGGACCCGGAAAGCCTCTATCGCATACTGGGAGCATGTCGGGTAGAACCTGCACACTCCCCGAAAAAAGTAGGGATGTATCCGCTGGTAGAGCCTTATCGGGAACACCAGCGCCTCCACCACGAAATCCCTAGCCTTCGACATCCGGAGCTCCCGCGGCATCGGTCCGCCATTCCATCTTGCGGAAAATCTTGAATGCGGATTCCCGGAGGCGATCCGCCGTCATCACGTCCGAAGGGTCGGTCACGATGACCATCGCCCAGACGGGCTTCTTTATCGAAGGTACCATCCCGAAGAACAGCGGGCGCAAAACCCTGCGGCACTTGTTGCGGTAGACCGCGTTACCGTTCTTCTTTTTCGCCAAAAAACAAAAACGACAAAAACCGTCCGGGCTTTCAATCCAACGCATCGAGAGTGATGGCGTGCGGACGAACTTTCCCTGGACGGCTACTTGCCGATAAGCCGGCTGACTGGGCAGCCGATAAGAACGCAGAGCGGCCATTAGGCCAACCCCGGCTTACTTCTTGTAGATGGAATCGCTGATGGTGAGGCGCTTGCGGCCCTTGGCACGACGACGGCTCAAAACGGCACGACCCCAGCGGTCTTCCATACGGGCCATAAAGCCGTGCTTGTTGACGCGCTTACGATTGTGAGGCTGGAATGTTCTTTTCATGATAAAACCTTTTTAGTGCAAAATTTTGAGTCCCAAAAATAGTAAAATACCCGCATAAATCAAGGGGTCGAGAGCCACGAAATGCCCTTTTCGCCACCGAAACGGGGATTACCACAGGGACAGCCCCAACTAATCAACAATTTATCAACACAGAGGGGGCTTGAAGGCGCAGCCCGCGGCCCCGGCTAACCGACATCCATGAAAATGCGCACCTGGTTCTTGCCGCGCGACTTGAACCCGTCCAGCAGGGCATCGACCTTCTTGAGCAGGCGTTCGCGGTCGAACTCGTTCTCGTCGCGGCAAGGCACTATCCCCCCGCTAATCGATATGCGCACATCGGGCGTGTTGTTCCAGATGAACCCGCTTATCTTCTCGCGGAAGGCGTCCGCCCGCATGAAGGCGTCCACGTCGGAATCGGCAGCCATAATGAACAGGAAGGTTTCCTCGCCATATCGCGCACCGCATTCCCCAACGCCCTCGTTTACCGTTTCCCAGAGGGCATGCGCCACGTTGCACACGATATGGTCGGCCACGACATGCCCGAACGAATCGCCCAGGGCCTTGAGGTCGTCGATCGTGAACATGAACATGTAGTAGCGGTCGCGGCTGTGCCACACGATATTCTCGAGGTACTGGATTACAAAGCGGCGGTTGTAGAGTTCAGTCAGATCGTCGTGCTTGGAGAGGTAATCGAGCTTGGCCACCAGACGCTCGCGCTGCACGCGTTCACGAACATAGGCATTGATGGCGAAGGAACAGATGAAGAAGATTGCTCCACCCACAAGCACGAAGTTGGCCGAGAAGTCCAGGTACACGATTCCCTTGCTCGGGGGCGGCATCAGCAGGTGCGGGAAGAACCACGCCAAGACATAGAGAGTCACGCCTACAAGCATGGTCAACACCGCAGACGTGAACCGTATCTTGCGGTTGCTGATAAAGCTGCTCAGGAACGGGCCCACCAGCATGTAATAGGGCATGGCGCTATCGACCCCCGAACAGAGGAAAAACAGGAGAGGTGTCGAAACAGCCGTGTAGAAGAATATCAGCAAGAAAAAGCCGACCGAATAAAGCGACGTGCGCATCACGAAAAGCGCAACCAGGATGCAGATCACGAAGTCAATGAAGCACATCAGTTCGGCGAGGTTGCTCACATCCTCGACCACGGTGATGAGTGCGCCCGAAAAGGACACCACCGTAAAGATGACGTGGATAATCCAGAACAGCTTCTGTTCCAGGGTTTCGAGGTTATTCCACTTCTTTTTCAGAACCGCAATCATGGGCCGCTCCTTTCTAACCCCATAATATAACTTGAAAAACATGTAATTGCCATATAAAATCCTGAAAATTTTATATTTTTCCCTGTAGAAACGAAAAACGGAAGGCTTTCATGGAACTCACACCGCTCGATATCCGCAACCAGACATTCCACAAGAAATCCCTCGGTGGCATCGACGCCGAAGAAGTCAAGGCATTCCTGGATACGGCAGCCACCGCATTCGAACAGCTGTCGCGCACCCGTACCGACTTGACCGAACGCCTGAAGATTGCCGAAGAACGCGTGAACTACTACCGCCAAATCGAGAAGACCATCCAGGACGCGGTCATCACGATGCAGCGCACCGTGGACGAGGTAAAGGCGAGCGCCGAGAAGGAAGCGGAACTCATCATCGCCGAGGCGAAGGCCAGGGCGGTCCGCGAAGTGGAGTCCACCAAGAAGCAGGCCGAAGACCTGCGCGCCGAAATCGAGCAGCTGAAGCAGCTCCGCAGCAACTACTTTATCCGTTGCAGGGCCCTTATCCGCGGGCAAGAGGAACTCCTCGCCGCCATGGAAAACGACCAGCGCGAATTCCAGGCCCCCGCACCGCAGCGCAACCAGGGCAGCGAGCCTCCCCAGCCGATCGGTTCCATAGGCAACGTGCTCGCCTAACGGTCACACGCCACCCATGCGCATAAACATCAAGGTACATGCGAGAAGCAAACGGGAGAGCGTAACCGCCCTCCCCGACGGCAGCTACAAGGTCGAAGTGAAGGCGCCCCCGGTCGAAGGGGCGGCGAACGAGGCCATCTGCGAACTGCTGGCCGAACACTTCAAGGTGCACAAGCGCGACGTGAAGGTCGTGCTCGGTTCTACGAACAACAAGAAGGTCGTGGAAATTTCCGGACTCTAGCGGTTCTTCTTCAAAATGCCGACGACACTGCGGTCGCGGACGAAGGTCGCCTTCGCGACTTCCTGCACCTGCGCGGGAGTCACCTTCTCGAGGGCGTCAGCCCAGTTGAGGAATATGTGGTAGTCGCCGTACATCTCGTACCAGGCAAGCATCGTCGCCACGTTCTCCATGTCGGTAAAGCTACGGATTAGCCCCGCGTAGGCGTGGTTCTTCACCTTCTGGAAATCGCGTTCGCTCACGGGCTCGTTCTTGAGCCGTTCAAGTTCTTCCCACACAATCTTCTCGACCTTCGCGACATCCGCATCGAGCTTCATGCTCACCATCACGGAGAATTCGGAGACATACTTGTTCGGGCTGTTGCCCGCCTTTACGCTCACCGCGAGCTTTTCCTCTTCCACCAGGCGCTTGTACAGCCTGCCCGAGCGCCCGTTCAGCACGCCTTCCGCGATATCGAGCGCATACAGACTCGGGTCGCCCACTTCGGCCGTCTTGAACACGAGCGAATACAGGTTCGGCGCATCGGGGCGCACCTGCGTAAAGCGCTTCTCACCCACCTGTTCCGGGTCACGTACCGTAATCGGCGGGAACGCCTCGCCCGCAGGGATATTGCCAAAATACTTCTTTACCATCTCCATCGTGGAGGCAGTATCCAGGTCGCCCGCCAGCACGAGAATCGCGTTGCGCGGCTTGTAGTACCTGCGGTAATGCTCGTCGGCCATCTCGCGGGTGAGGTTCATGATATCGGACGGCCACCCGATGGTCGGCACGCGGTAGGGGAACGCCTCGTAGATAAGCGAATTCATCGTCTCGAAGAAGCGGCCCGTGGGCTTGTCGTCGTAACGCATGCGGCGTTCTTCCCGCACCACGTCGCGCTCGGAGTAGAACTCGCGCAATACCGCGTTCTGCATGCGGTCGGATTCAAGCCACATGAAAAGTTCAATCTTGTCTTTCGGGAGCGTCACGATGTAGGCCGTCATGAGGTCGGTCGTGAACGCATTGAGGCCCGTTCCGCCTGCGGACTGGTAGGCGCCCCAGAGTTCATCCTTCACAAAGAGCTTGCGCTGTTCATTCAGGAGGGAATCGTGCTCGGCGGTGAGTTTCTTTACGGTAGCGGTATCGCCCGCGAGCCTTGCCGGACGGATAAGCGCCTGCAGGCTGTCCTCGCGCGCCATGAACGCCGCATCGGCAATACTGTCGGTAACGCCCACCTTCTTGGTGCCCTTGAAGAGTTCGTGCTCCAGGATATGCGCGAGGCCCGACTTGCCCGGAACCTCGTGAACCGAGCCCGTCACGTAGAACAGGCGGCAACTCACCGTGGGTGCCTGCCTGTTCGGGTGCAACAGCACCGTAAGCCCGTTGTCGAGAACCTCCTTGTGGACAGGGAGATTCACGCCCGCCTGTGCGGGCATTGCAAGCGAAACGACAAGCGCCGGAACCGAGGCGCATTTCAGTGCATATTTCAAGATGGCGTTCATGCCCTAAATTTACACATTTTTTGCAGGGAGCCGGGATTATTCCTCCATGAAAATCCCGATGGAAAGGTTTACCGAGGAATACGCCGAACTCTTGCCGGTAAGGGTCGCGTATATGGACTTGCCCGCATCCATCAGGTTCGCAAGGACAATGTTGTTCTTGCGCGGGATGTACCCGAGCTTGTTGCCCGCGCCGTCCTTCACTACGATTGCATACCTGTCGTAGCGGTTGTCCGGTTCCCGCAACAGGGTAAGGCGGTCGCCCTCGCGCAGTTTTTGTGCAAGGGATTCTATACCCTTCACAAAGAACGTGCCCGTCACGAAGGAATCCAGAAGGCGTATCGACCTTGCGAAGGGAACCGGAATCGAGAGCCCTCCCTCGCCGTGCAACAAGGCAAGCATGCCGCCCGCCGTTCCCGCATTTACAAGTTCTGTCGTCATAATGCCTCCTATACGGCGCCGTTCAGTTGTTGCAGGTGAATTTCGCACGCGGCGATGCGGTCATCGAGCTTCGCGCATTCCTCTTTCAGGTCCTGAATGCGTTTCATCACGTTCTCTGGTTTCGAGAGCAACTCCGCCTGGTCAAACGGGAAGGAGGAACGCACCTTCTTCAACCGCAGGGCGAGTTTCGAGAGCGTGTCGCGGTACTGCTCGCAACGCTTGCGCAAGGAATCGATGCACGAAGGTTCATCGTTCTTCTTCTCGCCGCATTCCACAAGCACGGCGATGGCCTCGAGGGTAGCGAGATCGCCCGAGTTGTAGGCCTCCACGGCCTGTTGCAGGCAGGCGATGTCATCGGGAGTCGCACCCGGGTGCAAATCGGGGTGCAGTGCGCGAACCACCTGCTGGTAGAGTTTCTTGGCTTGTACCGCCTCCTCGTCGCTGTACTCACGGAACGTCATCTTGGAAGCCCGTTCCGCATCGGCGGCCTTCCTGCGCAAGACCTGGTTGTACTCTTCCGCCTCGGCATCGAGAATCGCGTCAATCGCCTCCATGTCGGGTTCTGCACCGCGGTTCAGGTACGAGCGCACCAGGTCTATGCGGCGACGGAGCAGGCGGAACCTGTAGTACTTGCGCGTCAGTTCCAGTTCGAGCCTACCGAACCGCTTGCCATATTCTGCCTTCAAAAGTTCAGTTTCCACGCCGGTCGCACGGTCCAGCTGCGTACGCACCACGACAATCTCTTCACGGAGGCGGGCAACCTCCGCCCGTACCGATTCATATTCAGGATGTAAAATCAAGTCGTTCATACCGGCCTCCTGTTGATTTCTTCATATTCAAATCTAAAATAATTTAGTGTCATAAAATGTCATTTTGATAATTTCAGCAAAATATTTTTTCAGTTCCCGTTTTTTTGATGTATATTCTAGGCATGGCAACAGTAATACTCAAATGGAACCCCACTATTTCGAGCTACACGCTCGGGCGTAGCGACCACGGATTTGAACAGGCCCGCGAAGAAAAGAACTACATGCTCAACTGGAGCATCTGGGAACACGAGCAGGTCCATGCCGGTGACAGGTTCTTTATGCTCCGCGTCGGGGACGGCAATACCGGAATCGTGATGAGCGGCCAGGTGGTATCGGAACCGTACCGCGACGAGGACTGGAGCGGGAAGGGACGCATCACCTACTATGCGGACATCCTGCCCGACTTCATGATAGACAGCGAGCGGGGGCCCGTGCTCGAGACCGCAACCCTGCAAGGCGAAATCCCCGACTTCCAATGGGACGGCGGGCATTCCGGAATGATTCTCCCCGAAGGCCATATTGAGCAGTTAGAATGGCTCTGGTGCGACTTCCTGTTCCGCTGCTACTACCAGGCGTATAGCGAGGCGCTCGTGTGCAACGTGCCCCGCCTCCCCGCACCTGAAGTATTCCACTTCTACAGGAACTACGCCCCGATTCCCATGCAGCTTTCGCTCATCCAGGAACGCGGTGGTACCTGCGAGATATGCGGATACAATTACGGAGAAATTTTTAAAGACGGGCTCGGCATGCACCACCTGTACCACATTTTCGAGGGTGACGGGAATATCGAAAACGACGGCCCGCGCAAGCATTTCCACTGCGTGTGCAAGAACTGCATGAACTACCACGAGAACATGCCGCCCGCAGAAATCGGGGATGACAGGGAGATCCCCGCCTATTTCGAGGACCTGCTGGCCGCCCGCGCGACCTAGCGCTCAAGCGTCTTGATTTCGCCGCGCCTTACGCGCTCTTCGCTGTACGGGTCTATGTGCACGAGCGCATCCACCACGTTCTCGCCCGCGTCGATGAGCCTGCGTTCCACATCCTCGGCCAAATCGTGCGCCGCAAGGAGGGTCATCTCGGCAGGCACCACCACGTGCAAATCCACATGCAGGTCAGATCCCACGTAGCGCGTGCGGAACCCGTGTATGCTGATGACGTTCGGGCAGGCAAGCGCCACTTCCTTCAACTTCTGCGCGACCTCCTCGCTCGCGCCCACATCGGCGACGCGGTGAATCCCGGGCCAGGCAATCTCGTAGCCGGAATGCAGGATAAAGCAAGAAACGATAATCGCGCCGACGGAGTCCGCGAACCAGAGCGTCGGGAAAATTATCCCGAACAGGACCGCAATCAAAACAGGAATAGAACTGTACGCATCGCTCCGGTGGTGCCAAGCATTCGCTTCCACGGCCTCGCTACGCATGGCACGCCCCTTCGCTCGCGTATAGCGGAAGAGGGCCTCCTTCACGACGATGGAGACCGCAGCCATCACGGCCGCAATCCACTCGGGGTGCGACTGTTCGCCGTTTACAAGGGCCATTATGGCATTGTAACCGAGCCCGATACCCACCGCGCATACGGCAAGCCCGATACCCACCGAGATGAGCGTCTCGAAACGCCTGTGCCCGTACGGGTGGTCCGCATCGGGGGGCGCGTTCCAAAACCTGGAACCCACGATTATCGCGATATCGGTAATGAAATCCGAGGCACTGTGGATGGCGTCGGCAACAAGCGCCTGGGAGCCACCAAAATAGCCCGCGAAGAACTTGCCCACGGAAAGAACCACGTTCCAGACAAGCCCTACCAGCGTTACGCTGCGGACCTCGGAGCTGTCGTCTTTCTTTCTGATGCGCGTCATGCGACCTAATATAAAATTTATTTTATAAGCAAATGAAGGCGTTTTTCGCTTCCCATGCAACCTTTTTGGCCCGCCGGGCATCAAAATACCTGAAAAAAGGGCAATACTTTCTATTTTTAGGCTGCATCTATGAAAATCTTGAAGAAATTGCTGAAAATCGCCATCGTGCTCGCGGTACTCGCGGGCATCGCCTACGGCGTGAAGTTCTTCTTCTTTACGGAGAAGGCAAGTGACGCCGCGGGCCCGCTCGTGAGCGCGAAGGTCACGCAGACTACGATTTCGACGACAATTTCGGCAACGGGAACGCTCGAGCCGGTCGACCAGGTGGAAGTGGGTACGCAGGTCTCGGGCGACATCGCGAAAATCTACGTGGATTTCAATTCCAAGGTCAAGAAAGGCCAGGTGATTGCCGAACTCGACAAGTCGAAGCTCAAGGCGACGCTCACGCAGGCAGAAATCGCCTACCGGAGCGCAGAAAACGACTACAAGTACAAGGAATCGACCTACAACCGCGTGAAGAAACTCTCGGAGAGCAATTCCGCGAGCGCCGTGGAACTGGAAACCGCCGAATACAACATGAACGCGGCAAAGTTCGCCGTGGAACGCAGCAAGAACGAGGTGAACCAGGCAAGGCTCAACCTGAGCTACGCGACCATCAAGAGCCCGATTGACGGTGTGGTCCTGAAGCGCGCGGTAGAAGTGGGCCAGACGGTGGCCGCCTCCATGAGCACGCCCACCCTGTTCGTCATCGCGAAGGACCTAAGTCAGATGAAGGTGATGGCCGCCATCGACGAGGCGGATATCGGCCAGGTGAAGCAGGGCCAGAAAGCGACATTCACCGTCGACGCATTCCAGGGAGAATCGTTCAACGGCGCGGTACAGGAAGTGCGCCTGAACCCGACGACCACGAGCAACGTGGTGACATACACGGTGGTAATTACCGCAGAGAACCCGGAACAGAAGCTTTTGCCCGGCATGACGGCGACCTGCACCATCGTGACGCAAGAGGTGAAGGATGCCATCGCGATTCCCGTGAAGGCACTCAAGTTTACTCCCGCAGACGGGACCCCGATGGCCGACCCGAAGGACATGCCGCGCCCGCCGCGCATGGACCGCGACTCGCTCGCAG
>FLNZ01002604.1_pt1 | contig 11634 bp, 7 predicted proteins | sample 1140391 | NCBI WGS metagenome assembly FLNZ01 (sample SAMEA3878171, study PRJEB12797) | bioreactor metagenome | biome: Moose rumen | place: Sweden | collected 2011-10
CTTTGCATCGTGTTTTTCATAGTATTAGATTTAAGGTTAACAAAGGTTGGAGTACGGCGGTACTCCTTTTTTTTGTCTAATCCTTGGGGAACAACACGACACCCTCTTGTTTTTTTCCGTCCATCATAATCTGCAAAGGTCTATCCAGCCTCACATGACGTACATATCTTGTCTCCTCCACAGCAGGCATGGCATCAAGTAGGTCTTTCTGCCAAATACCACCACCAATATGGGTATTGATGGTGAAATAACCAACGCCAAAACTGGTGAGGTTTTGAAAGAAGTGTGTTCCCTGACTCGGGTCGATATTGTAGTTTTTCAATGCCACCTCAGCAATGAGTCTTGCGGCGCTGATATGAGGCCACTTCACGGGGATTCCCAGCCAATAGTCGCTCGACCCCCAACGTCCCGGACCTACGAGAACATATCCGCGGCCCTCTTCCAGGAAGCGTCGGTTGATACGTTCGATCTCCATTGCTATTTCCGGATTGTTGGAGGCAGTGAAGCTTTCATCGGTCTTAACATATACCACATCACACACATCCTCGCTGATACCATGTCCCAATGAGCTATGCGACCTCAGCATGCACTGGTCATCGGGGATAGAACTCAAATCCACCTCAAGCATCTGCTTGGAATCGACGATAGGCCGTATCTGAAGCAGGTAAAAGTCAATGGTGCGATTGGTATTGACATTGCATGCAAACTCTATTTCCACCGGACGGTGCATAGCCTCAGCGCCAAGCCGCATACACATTTGCATAATCTCCGGGAATGGGAAGACCCCCTGCTGCAACATGCCGGCAAAGGTGATAACCTTGCGCCCGCCCTCATAAATACCGTCTCGTATAATCTGGTCGTAAGGGTCGTATGTGGAGGCCAGGAAATTCAGTGAATTATCTTTGTCGGCCTCACGTACACGCAATTTGAGGATGTTGAAGCCATCATCCACCTTGAAATCTTCACCTACATTGGCCAGATCGAGGGCATAGAAACGTGTCTGTGTCTCACGCAGCGCCATCTCCATCTCACTGGTCTGAAGCACTTGATGGGGATGGTATGGGCTGACGCGCAAGGTCTGTCCACCATCGACGATATATTTTCCCAGCCCAAGAGCCAAGCTGGCAATTCCGTCCTCTGCGCATTCGTCACCAATAGGATAATAATTGAGTGAGCGCAAAACGCCACTGATATTGGGATAGAAGTGCGTGCCATAGGTATTGCCGACCACCTCCTGAAGGATGACAGCCATTTTCTCTTGGTCGATGACATTGCTTGTTGCTGTCATATAGGCCTTGGAATCACGATAGTAGACAGAGGCATAGACACCCTTGATGGCACAAGCGAGCATCCGTAGCATTTCATACTTATCATCAAGGTATGGCACCATATAAGTGGAATAGATACCTGCAAACGGCTGATAGTGGGCATCCTCAAGGAGTGACGAGGACCGCACGGCTATCGGACACTTGGTAGCCTCAAAGAAGGTGAAGAAATCCGCTATCAGCTTGTCGGGCAACTGTGCACGAAGGAAATGCCTCAAAATCTCCTCATCAGAAGCATCACTGAGTGCCACCTGATACAGGTTGTTGGCATCCATGAAACGATCGAAGATGTCGGTACACAGCACCACTGTCTTTGGTATGGATACTATTGCATTGTCATACTGATTGAGTTCGGGATGCCGCTTGATGACATTGTCGAGAAAAGCCAATCCCCTGCCCTTTCCACCTAACGACCCTTCGCCGATACGTGCAAAATGCGCATACCGGTCGTACTTACCCCGGTCGAAGACAGCTACGACACCCACATTCTTCATCTTGCGATATTGGACAATGGCATCAAAGATAATCTGCCGGTGAGCATCCACATCCTGCAGCTTATGCCATGTGACAGTCTTAAGGAACTGTGACACAGGGAAGATAGCCCTGGCACACAACCAACGGCTCACATGGTTGCGGGAGACATGATAGAGCATAGAATCCCTGGGAATATTGAACACATTGTCTTGCAGTTCCTTCAAGGTACGCACACGAGCCACTTCACTTTTAGTGACTGGGTCACGGAAGACGAAATCGCCAAAGCCCATGTGCTCAGCCAACAAATTGCGGAGGTCGATGTTCATCTTCTTGGAATTTTTGTCCACATAAAGGAATCCCTCAGCGCAAGCCTTTTCCTCATTCAATGTCTCTGCGCTTTGCATTATCAGGGGCACATACTCATTGCGGCGACGTATCTCACGAAGCAGTTTGAAGCCAGCCTCAGGGTCTTTCACACCATCCTTCGGGAAGCGCACGTCACTGATGACGCCCTGTGTATAGTCGGCATATTTCTCAAAATATGCCATGGCCTCCTCATAACTCCTGGCGAGCACGACCTTGGGGCGTCCGCGTTTCCGCTGAGTGGCTGCATGTGGGTTGAGAGCCTCTGTAGAAAAATGCTGACTTTGAAGCAGGATATAACTATATAGATTGGGGAGCACTGAGGAATAGAAGCGGATACCATCCTCCACCAAAAGAATCATCTGCACGCCAGCCTCCTGAATATCGTGCTCTATGTTCATCTTGTCCTCCAGCAATTTAATAATGGAGAGAATCAAGTTGGTGTCGCCGAGCCAGCAAAAGACATAATCAAAAATAGACATGTCTTCATTTTGTATACGCCGGGTGATACCATGCGAGAAAGGAGTAAGCACCACACAAGGAAGTTCGGGGAAATTGGCTTTAATATCCCGCGCCACATCAAAGGCATCGTTGTCGGCATTTCCAGGCATACAGATCACCAGATCGATAGCAGTACTGCTGAGCACCTTTTGTGCCTCCTCTGTCGTGCTCACCTGGGTGAATGATGGCGGATACCGCATGCCGAGCTCCATATACTCATCAAAAATCTTCTCATCGACGCGTCCGTCGTCCTCAAGCATAAAGGCGTCGTATGGATTGGCCACGATGAGCACATTGAAAATACGATGTGTCATCAGGTTGACAAACGATACATCCTTTAGATAGAATTTTGTCCACTCTTGTGGTATGATATTCTCCATTGTCAATATGTTTAGCCTTGTATTATGTGGTTTTTGAGACTTTCCACAAATAAAAGTGAGCACAAATTTACACATTTTTTCGGGAACATGGAAATTCTTTCTGAAAAGTTTGGAGGTTACATATTTATTGCATAATTTTGCCTTACGATTATTCAACAAGATTGATTTATAACCTAAAGTTAATTACTATGAAAGTTGAGAAAATTATGCAGTCCCTGGAGCAAAAGCACCCAGGGGAGTCAGAGTATCTACAAGCTGTGAGAGAAGTGTTGTTGTCAGTGGAAGATGTGTACAACCAGCACCCAGAATTTGAGAAGGCAAAAATCATCGAGCGCATCGTAGAGCCCGAGCGCATTCTCACATTCCGCGTACCATGGGTGGACGACAAGGGAGAAGTACATGTCAACCTGGGCTACAGAGTACAATACAACAGCGCCATTGGTCCATACAAAGGTGGTCTGCGCTTCCATCCGTCAGTAAATCTATCCATATTGAAATTCCTCGGCTTTGAGCAGACATTTAAGAATGCGCTCACCACACTGCCCATGGGAGGTGGAAAAGGTGGCTCAGATTTCTCCATCCGTGGCCGTTCTGACGCCGAGGTCATGCGTTTCTGCCAATCCTTCATGCTGGAGCTGCACAAAGTAATCGGTCCAGACATGGATGTGCCTGCCGGTGACATTGGTGTTGGCGGACGTGAGATAGGCTATCTCTTTGGAATGTATAAGAAACTCACTCATCAATACCAGGGTGTGTTGACTGGCAAAGGACTGGAATGGGGAGGTTCTATCCTCCGTCCTGAAGCTACAGGATTCGGCGCCCTTTATTTCGTCAACCAAATGCTTCAGACCCATGGTATCGACATCAAGGGCAAGACGGTGGCCATCAGCGGTTTTGGCAATGTGGCATGGGGTGCCGCCAAGAAGGCTACCGAATTAGGTGCCAAGGTAGTGACCATCTCAGGTCCTGACGGCTACATCTATGACCCGGCAGGTCTCGACGATGAGAAGATCGATTATATGCTGGAGCTTCGCGCAAGTGGCAACGATGTATGCCAACCCTACGCTGAGGAGTTCGAGGGTTCTGAGTTCTTCGAAGGCCGCAAGCCATGGGAGGTAAAGGTAGACATCGCACTGCCATGTGCCACCCAGAACGAGCTCAATGGTGCTGATGCTGACATGCTGCTTGCCAACAAGACACTCTGCGTGGCAGAGGTATCCAACATGGGCTGCACTGCTGAGGCTGTGGATAAATTCGTAGCTGCCGGTCAGCTCTTTGCTCCTGGCAAGGCTGTAAACGCCGGTGGTGTGGCCACTTCCGGCCTTGAAATGACCCAGAACTCTATGCGTCTGTCGTGGAGTGGCGAGGAAGTAGACAAAAAGCTGCACACCATCATGTCTAACATCCATGAACAATGTGTGAAATACGGCAAAGAGCCCAGTGGTTACATCAACTATGTAAAGGGCGCCAACATCGCAGGATTCATGAAGGTAGCCAATGCCATGATGGCGCAAGGTATCGTATAATCAGCATACCATATCACATATTATAAAATCAGCCCGCATCTCTTTCAATGCGGGTTGATTTTATTTCTACCTAATTACGAAACTATCTCTGTGTACGGATTTTGAATTCTGAGACATCCGACATCACCGTACTGCCCTGAAGAACGGAAATACAGAAATTAGCGAAGCCCTCTTTCATCCTGCCAGCCTTTACCATGGCGGTATAGCGGATACCACGACCAGGCTCGAGTCGCTCCACATGGATATTGGGAGAAATATAGATATTTTTCTTGCCTGTAGACTCTACCACCGTGGGCTGGATATCGTAGAGTGTATGAGAGGAGGTGTTGAACACCTCGAAGATCACCTTGCAAGTCTCGCCTGAGTTAAGGGCATTGTCGCGATTGTCGTCTACAAAGCGAGCATTACGGATTTGCAGTTGTTTGTTGACATTGTAATTGTTCGACAAATACTCAATACTGGATGCTGACGGTGAGACACTGTGGGCACTGGCTGCGGAGTAGTTGCCAGTGTAATCGTTGCTACCGAAATCATAAAGGCGATCATCACCACTATTGCTGGGATCGTAGCCACTGTCATAGTTGTCATAATTGCCATAATTGTCGTAGTTGTCGTATGAGGAGCTTTTCGCGGCCTTACGGTGCTGAACCTGCTCATAATGGTCACGTACGTCCTGACGATCGGACTGGTCTTTCGCAGCGCCAATGGCAGCGCCAACAGCAGCACCTCCAGCCATTCCTATGATGGTGCCCACATCACTGCCACGAGGGCCACCTGTGATGCCACCAATGGCAGAGCCTAATATCGAGCCAAATTGCCCACCCACGTATGCTCCGCTTCCTGTATAGGTGCCACAGCCTGTAAATAACAGAACTGAGCAAACTGATAATATTAAAACCTTTCTCATATTTTTAATTCAAGATTAAATGTTTTGATTCAACAATAATTGTTTTGTATCTGCAAATATAATATTTTTTCACTTTAATAACCCATTTTCCATTCATTTTTAATGAATTGCAGCCTTTCTCGCTACAAAATTACAATATACTATCATCCCCTTTATTGGAAATTCCCCAATTTGGCATAGGGAAAACCCTAAAAAGAAAGAAAAGTGCGAGCCTTGCGGCATAAGCCCATATCTTCATCTTTGATTGATTTGAGTTTTTATAGAGACGAAATAAATGCTACAGTGCTGGCATTGACAGGTTTACCGACTGACATATTTCACTGTCTCAGCCTCTTTTCTGATCACGTCGGCAAATTGCTGTGGACTAATGGTAACAGGCCCACGCATAAACTCTGGGATATTGTAACTTCTCATCAACAAATGATGATATCCGGGATCGGCAGAGGGTAGCTCAAATGGTTTGGTACCTTTCCCATTGACATCGACATGGGCGATAAAGGGCCGGGTGAAATTGCCATCATACCTTCGGCTGCTGATGATAAGCCATCGTCCATTACTCGACCAGGAATGATAACTCTCAGTATCCTTGGAATTGACTTCCTCCATTGGACGTATTTCGCCACTCATTAAATCCAACAAATAAAGATCGGCGTCATGATGCCAAATATGGAAGCAACCATACTCACCGACAGTGAGTATCAAAAACCGTCCGTCGGGTGAGACACGTGGCAATGTGGCACTCTGATTATTGGCAGCTGCATCGTAAACCAACTCGCGTGGACCAAACCGTTTTGTAGAGGGGTCGAAACTCTTCTTATAAATATTGTATTTCAAATCTGAATAACGGCTAATCACTTCTGCAAGCTTTGATGAGGAGGGCTTTTCACGCTCAAAATGGGCACTGCAATAATATAAAGTCTTGCCATCTGGTGCCCAACAGGGGAACACCTCAAACTCTGTACTGTCATTTTCCAAATTTGTCACCTCATTCTTGTCAATGTCAAATGCGATCAAGTCACTCTCAACATCGTAAACCTCCACTTTGTTGGGATCAGTGGTATGGAAACTCTGATAGGTCTTATCGGTGGAATAGACTATATAATTGAGTGTGGGATGCCAAGCTGGATATACACCTGCTGACAAGATGGAATCATTTGTCATGTTGACCTTCTTGATTTTCCCATCATAAGCGAAAACAGTACCTCCCAAGAACTGTCGGACGTGAAACTGCATGCGATCGGGATTATACCATTGGTAGTGGTGGCAGTTGATGCACTGACCGTCTTTCTCAAAACTACAAAGCATATTATCATAGATGACCTGCTCATCGTAGTTCTCCATACAACGCTGGTTGATAGTAAGCGATTCGTAGGTAACAAACGAGGGGGAGATGAGACGATAACTTATATATGGGTCAATGGAGTCAGGTGAGACATAGATGTGGAATGGTTTGTAATGCGTCCATTTCTCTCCGTCCCTAACAAAAACGTCCACTTCAATAGATCCACCTTTGGATTTTTCTGTCAACGAATGCCATTCCTCCATACTGGGCTGCATCTTGTCGGCATATATCACTTCCAGATCGTCGACTGCATAGCGGGCTATCATCTCATCGACAGGGTCATCCATCTGAAATGTCAGCGGAGCAATGTTGATAGGGACAGTCACACCGATATAGTCTGGGTAGATATTGGGATAACTATCAGAATCGACAAACTCGGTGGGCACCGAAGGTTGTCCACAAGCCATGAATAAGACGGGCAGCAACAAGAGTATGCAGTAATAATATATATTTTTCATTTCTTCAATATTCAGGAAGATTTGACATCAGGAAATAATCGTAATAGAAAGTGTTGCTGAAGGCCTCACGGAGCATCTCACGCCCATCCTCGATATCCATGCCGTCGTATTGGGATAGTTGTTCTGCAAAATGACCGAAAGTATCTTTCACCTTGGGACTGAAGGGAGCATCATCCATATCTGGTCGCTCTTCCAATGTACCAAACAAGAATGCGGCTTCCTGATAATGGAGAGGGACCTCGGAGTGTTGCTGGACGTAATGGTTGAAATGATACCAGAATTCTTTAGAATCTTTTGTCCATAGTGAAGCAAGGAGTGACTGCTCTTGAAAGACTGGATCGTCTGTCTCACGACTGGAAGCCAACTGCGTCATAAGAAATTTCTCGACGAATCCCTGGTCGGATGTCAACTTGTTCTCATAATGCATCATGTGAACAATGGGGGCCATTTCTGGGTCTTTGGCAATCTTCTCAGGGTTGTTGAGTAATTCTTCCGCATGATTAGCCCAATCAGCATAGAACTTGGTTTGTTTTAACTGGTGGATGTATTTACGAGCCACTTGCCATTCTCCATTGAGCAACGCACAACGAGCCAGGAACTTCAGGTTGTCCGGACGCCATCCAAACTCCACTCCCATCTCCATACTGATACGGGCACAATAGTTGGTCATACCATATTGATAGTAGATGAGCGGCCCTGCCACCAACATCATGCGCATCACAAAGGGTGCGTTGCTTTGCTTAGAACCATTACGGTAGTAATACATCTCGTTGCCCTGACGACCCAAACGGCTAAGGGCGAGGTTTTTCATCATCACAATGGCTCGTGTGGGTTCATCCTTTTGTTGAACTGCCTCTTGAAGCACTGCGTCCCAATTCAATTGCTCAATATGGTGTTGCATAGCCAGCTCATGGTGGTAATTCTCGTCTCGGTACCATCCTTTGACAGCTATCACAAAGAGTAAAGCGACAATAGCTGTTTGTGCCACCAACCACCTTCTGTATTTTTTTATCTCATTTGTCCAAGATGCACGATAGGTAAAAACAAGCACAATAAAGAACAATGCTAACAGGTAGTAGGGGATATAATAATTGTGGTAATCCTCTTGAATAAAAAAGAGGGGTAATTCTGCCCAGTAGATATTGGCGAGGTTTATCTCATGATACATATAGCGGTAGCATAAGAGTGGTATTGCTATTGTAGCTAATAAGGCAAGCACACTGTAGACTGTAGCGCGCAACTTAGACTCCAACCGCCAAGAGAACAGCCCCATCAACAGAGTTGAGGCAAGTCCATAGATGCCAGCCATTGGATAACCAAGCAGAGCAATGAGCACGATGAAAACTGCTCTCAGATGATACCTCTTGGGAAAGCTGCGATAAATCCATAATGAGGCAGTGACAAACAAAGCACCGAGAGTGGCTACAAAAAAATGCCCCCGCAACTTAAGGATATATAGCCAATAACCCACATCAACAATAGTGGTGAGCAACAGGACGACGGGAATGAGCATCAGCAATGCCCATTTGCCCGGTATTTGAAAAGCACGCTTGGTCAGCCACATCAACAACAGCCAGCAGAGTACAAGTATCAATGTACCCAGCCAAGGATAGTGAAGATATTGCGTAAGATAGGTACCCAGATATGTGAGCAGTCCTCCAGGCATCAACATCTGCTGTTTGAAAAAAAGAGTGGTGTACTGAAAAAGATTCACCTCCTCAGTCTTCCAAAGAAAATCTTTCTCAAGAATGAGAAGAGCAGAAGCAATGATGAAAAGTGCCACTACCCAAATGATAAGATAAGGTATTCTTATCTTGGGGAAACTTCGGGAAGAAGAGGACTTCGTTTCCCTGTCGTAGTTGATCACCACATTGGTTTTTGTGGTTTTTGTGGTTTTACTATTATCCTTGTTTTTTCCTTTGTTTCTTCCCATATTAATCGTTCTCTAATGATTTGATTTTCCGACTGATATTGTCCGCGACTGTCAATGGGCCAACAGTGCTGGCGTAGAGCCATGAAAAGCCCTGCCATACACTGGCGATGTTGCTCTGTCAATTTGCAAAAATAAGAAAATCCCTGCTTAAATGCAAATATCCATCTGTTTTTTCAAATCATCAGGCCATGCCATCGTATCCATAGCAAGACATCCATTCAATTTCATGCAAAAAGAGGAGACGACATATAATACAAAAGCCCCCTGACTCAAAGCCAGGGGGCATAGAAATAGTATACCGAGATTACTCAGCTTTTTCCTCTGCGGGAGACTCTGCTGCGGGAGTCTCTGCTGCGGGAGTCTCTGCTGCGGGAGCAGAAGACTTGCGGCTACGACGTGTACGCTTAGCGGTCTTTGTCACCTTAGCCATGTTCTCGTCGAAGTCTACCAGCTCGATGAAAGCCATCTGTGCGGCATCACCCTGGCGAAAACCTAACTTGATGATACGAGTGTAGCCACCGGGACGGTCGCCCACCTTCTCAGCCACAGGGCCAAACAGCTCTTTCAGAGCTTCTTTGTTCTGCAGGTAGCTGAAAACCACACGGCGTGAATGAGTAGAGTCGTCCTTACAACGAGTGATAAGGGGCTCTGCATATTTCTTGAGTGCCTTTGCCTTGGCGAGAGTCGTAGTGATTCTTTTGTGCATGATCAAGGAAATGGTCATGTTGGCAAGCATGGCATGACGATGATCTGCAGTACGACTCAGATGATTGAATTTTTTATTATGTCTCATTGTTCTTTTTAATTATCAAGTTGATATTTTGAAATATCAGTTCCAAACGACAGATTCAGACCCTCGAGCAAATCATCAAGCTCTGAGAGCGATTTCTTACCAAAGTTGCGGAACTTCAAAAGGTCGGTCTTGTTGTACTGAACCAAGTCGCCAAGTGTCTCGACATCTGCAGCTTTCAGACAGTTGAGGGCACGAACGCTGAGGTTCATGTCAACAAGACGTGTCTTGAGCAACTGACGCATATGGAGCACTTCCTCGTCAAACTCCTGATTACCTTCTTTCTCTGGGTTCTCAAGCGTAATCTTTTCGTCAGAGAACAATGCGAAATGATGTATCAGAATTTTTGCGGCCTCTTTCAACGCATCTTTTGGGTGAATGGAACCGTCCGTAGTCACTTCGAGTACAAGTTTATCATAGTCAGTCTTCTGCTCGACACGATAAGGCTCGACAGCGAATTTGACATTGCGGATAGGGGTGTAGATAGAATCGATTGGGATGACAAAAACATCTATGCAGTAGTCACGATTCTCATCAGCAGGGACGTATCCACGACCCTTGTTGATGGTAATCTCCAACTGCATGGATGCTTTGGCATCTAAATGACAAATCACCAAATCTGGGTTTAACACTTCAAATCCAGTCAGATACTTGCTGATATCACCAGCCTTGAATTCCGTGGAATTCTCTACGGTGATACTAACTTTCTCGTTCTCGAATTCTTCTACTAACTGTTTGAATCTCACTTGTTTGAGATTCAAGATAATGTTGGTTACATCCTCCTTTACGCCAGGCACGGAAGAGAATTCATGCTCTACACCAGCGATTTTGATGGTATTGATGGCATATCCCTCCAGTGATGACAGGAGAATGCGTCGCAATGCGTTGCCAATGGTAACGCCAAAGCCAGGCTCAAGAGGACGGAATTCGAACTTGCCGAATTTGTCGTTAGCCTCCAACATTACGACTTTGTCGGGTTTTTGAAATGCTAATATCGCCATTAACTTAATGATTTATTTAGAGTACAACTCAACGATTAACTGCACATTGATTTTCTCTGGAATATCATCGCGCTCGGGCTTGTGCAGGAACTTTCCACTCTTGGTATTGTCATCCCACTCGATCCAAGGATACTTACTGTGGTTGAAACCAGCGAGTGCAGCTTCGATAACTTCCAAAGACTTTGCCTTCTCACGAACACCGACAATCTGGCCGGGTTTCACAGAGAAAGACGGTATATTTACGACTTTGCCGTCTACCACGATGTGCTTGTGGCTGACAAGCTGGCGTGCAGCTGCGCGAGTTGGGGCAATACCCATTCTGAAGACGACATTGTCGAGTCGGCTCTCAAGGTTCTGAAGCAGCACCTCACCAGTGATACCCTCAGCCTTTGCAGCTTTTTCAAACATATTACGGAACTGGCGCTCGAGCACACCGTAAGTGTACTTGGCCTTCTGCTTCTCTGCCAACATGACACCGTACTCAGACTGTTTACGTCTGCGGCTGTTGCCATGCTGTCCAGGAGGGAAGTTTCTCCTAGACAAAACTTTGTCGGGGCCGAATATCGGTTCTCCGAATCGGCGCGCAATTTTTGATTTCGGTCCTATGTATCTTGCCATAATATAAATAAAAAAC
>FLNZ01000124.1_pt1 | contig 11617 bp, 7 predicted proteins | sample 1140391 | NCBI WGS metagenome assembly FLNZ01 (sample SAMEA3878171, study PRJEB12797) | bioreactor metagenome | biome: Moose rumen | place: Sweden | collected 2011-10
CCTGGGGAAATTTTCTTTCCGGATTACCTTACTTCAATTGCATTGGCGATGAAAACTCGCACCTGAAAATCTCATTTTTCACCGCCACGGACCTACATTTTTCGCTACGAAACTACATACAACATAACAAAGTGGCGGTGAAAACAGCAAAAAATTCCCGATTTCACCGCCACAAATGCAATTTACACCTCTAAAAGCGCCTTTCCCGCGCTTTCTCGCGCATCCTAAGCCCCAAACTGCGCCCAAATGCCCTCAAACCGTGCTCCAGACAACCCGAGAGCCTCCAAATCGCCCTGTTTTTCCAAACTTTCTGCCAACTGTATGTTTTTTTTTACATTCTCCGGCGTGACCTGATACCAAACCCGATATCAGGCCCGCCTTATGAGACCCGCCATACGTCTCGTCTCTCACATGGCCCGACAACAAAAAGGAGAAAGTATGAAAAAGCCCCTTCTTGCATTACTCGTCGCTTCTGTCGCCCTTCTTTCGGGCTGCGCAAAGACCATGCAACTGAACGATCCTGCGCTCTACGACCAGTACCTCACCAGGACTTACAACCAGCCTCACCATGTGTGCTACAACGCGGTCATCAGGACCTTTGTGGGCAGGGGAGTCGAGCTTACCAAGGCCGACCCGATGGCGGGCCGAATCGTGACGGAAAGGCACCTCGCCATGCTCTACGCCGGGTACGGGATGGTCGGCACGGTATCGCACCGTTATTACATCGACGTGACGGGCGACAAGAAGAGGTGCACCATCAAGGTCACCAAGTATAAGGCCTGGAAGGGCGACAACGAAGTGCCCTATGTGGATGTCGACCAGATTTACAACTACTACTGGGCGCCCCTGTTCGGCGGATTCGAGAGCAACTTCGAAGAAGACGAAGACGACGCCATCCGCTCTAGCAAAGATCTCGATGCGGTTATAAACCAGCACTACCAGGAACTCGACGACATCTACAGGCAGTACAAAAAAGACACGAAAAAGAAGTTCGAGGGCCGTGTCATGCTAAAGTTCACCATCGCGGCAAGCGGGAACATCATCGACATCTCTATCGAGGGTACGACGACAGGCGAACTTGATTTTGACCAGCAAATCAAGGAGGCCGTCAGCAAATGGGACTTTGGCGAGATTCCGGGGAGCAACAACAAGACTCTGATTGTCCCGTTCGATTTCTCGGACGCTGCAGGCGATTCCGGCAAAAAAGGTGGACGTCGGGTCAAGGGCGACGGCGATAAGCTCGGCGGTTCCGCGAAGAACGGCAGCGGTGGTATTGCCGATGGCCACGCGACTGCGCAGGAAGGCGAAGTCAAGGCCAAGGGCCCCCGCTCGGCTGCCGACATCATGAAGGTCGTGAAGAATCGCACACCGGCGCTCAGGAACATCTACAACAGGTACAGGGAAAATGACCCGAGTTTCGAGGGCAGAGTCGTCCTGAAGTTTACGATTGGCCCGGATGGCAAGGTCGTTTCTATGTCCATCAAGTCTTCTACGACGAACAATGCCAAGTTTGACGAGGAAATCAAGAAGAAAGTCAGTGAATGGAACTTTGGCGAGGCCGGTGCCGGCAACACCACGGTGACAATCCCGTTTGTCTTCTCGGAATAAACTTCGCGTTATGCGTACAAAGTAAGGAGCCACAAATGCGACTTCTGGCAACGATCTTTCTTTTGCTCGTATGCGCTTCGGGTGCATTCGCGACGCATGTCGCCGTGCTCGAGACGGGCGTAGACCCTGCAGTAAAGAAGAAGGTGACGCTCTCCGACAGGCAGTACCTCACGAACGTATTGCGCGAGGAGGCGGTCAAGCAACTCCCCGCAGAAGACGGCTACACCATCATGACGCGCGAGAACATCTCTGCGATGCTCCCGCCGGGGAAAGCCATCGAGGACTGCGAGGGCACTTGCCTTGCGGAAACGGGCAGGAACATTTCTGCCGATTTCGTGTGCCAGGCGCGTGTGAGCAGTTTCGGTTCGAAGCTCGCACTGTCGGCAGAAATCTACGAGACTGCGGGCAACAAGCTCGTGGCGAGTTTCAACGGGAACGGCAAGAACGTGGAGGCTTTACTGAAGGTTATCAAGGAGAACGCTCCGGAATTCTTCGGCAAGGTGAAATCCAACAGGGATGCAGGTTCCGGCGGTATAGGCGATGCTCCCGTCAGTGGAAACGGGTCGCGGAATGGCGGACGCCGTGCACATGGTGCCGGGGGCATTGGCGATAACGACCTGGACTCTTCCGATGCCGATGCGGATAAGTTCGCAGTCACTCCCGCTAGGGATGTGAAGTTTGACGATGATGACGATGACATGCCCAGGTCGAACAAGCCCATCAACGAAGTCCCAACAGTGAAAAATACTCAAAATAGGGTATGGATCCGCTTGGGGCTGATTAGTGGCGGAGGCGTGCTGCTCACGACAGGCCTTGTCCTTGCTGCTTTTGCGGGCGAGGAAGATGTGTACGAAACGGACTACGACACCTGGGAAATGAAAAAGAAAAAAGGGGACGACGGAACACTGCAATTCGGCATCGGGATTGCCTTGTCCATCATCGGAGCCGCCGGTATTGTCGTGGGGTTCTGCTTCTAGCCGGCGCTCATGCTGGATTTTTGCCCAAATTGGGTACCAAACAGGGTTGTTTTGCCTATTTTGGTACCCATTTTTTAGAACAAAGTAACTGAATTTCGGGTGAACAGTGTCTAATAATCGCTAAAAAATGCTTCGGCTGGGTACCAAAATACATTTTTTCTGTGGTTTGGTACCCATCGTGGCGGCAATTTTGCCAATATTATTGTAGACAAACTAAAATTTTGGGTACCAAACAGTGCAATTTAATGCAGTTTGGTACCCAATTTTGCAATTTTTTGCATTTCGGCGGCTGGCTCGCAAGCTAACCGCGGCAACATAGCGCCCGCGGTAGCATAGTGCCCATGGCAACATAGCGCCCGCGGCAATTTAATACCCGCGGCGGTTGCAGCAGCTTAACGCTTACCCGTTGCCGTGGTGCTTGTCGTGGTTGGGGCAGCCGCAGCCGCCCTGGCCGTCGCAGTTTTCCTTCTTGCCTTCGCCGCCGCATTCGCACTCGTGCTCGGTCCCTGAGCATGTCGAAGGGTCGCCACACTTGCATTCGCCTTCGCCCTCGTGCTTACCGCAGCAGCAGTGGTGGCCTTGCGGGTTGAGTTCCTCTTCGGTGGCCTCGCGCACGCTCACGACCTCGATGGCGAAGTTCAGATTCTTGCCCGCGAGTTCGTGGTTTGCGTCAATCACGGCCTTGTCGCCTGCGACGGACTTGACGCGGATGGGCATCGGGCCCATGGGCGTCTGCGCGTAGAACATCATGCCGGCCTCGACCTTCTCGACACCTTGGAAAGCGTCCATCGGGACTTCCTGCGTCATGCGCTCGTCATATTCGCCGTAGCCTTCGCTCGGGATGACCTTCACATCGAACTTGTCGCCGACTTCGTGACCGACCATCGCGTTTTCGAGCCCCACGACGATCATGTGTGCGCCCTGGATGTACTGGAGCGGTTCGCGGCCTTCGGAGGAATCGATGACGGCTCCTTCGTCGGAGGTGAGGGTGTAGTGCATCTGGACGACGGTCTTATCGGCGATTTTCATGATGTTCCTTTGTGTGAGGGGGTAAAAAAGTAGGCTAAATATAGAAAAAAGCGGTTTGCAACGTGATAAAAGACAAATTTTTGCACGAAAAGTGAAGTATGTTGTGAAAACTTTTGCGTACTTCTTCTTTTTTGTTTATATTCTTCTTAAACACAAGATTCAAGGAGCAAATATGAAGAAATTGCTTTGGACCGGCGCCCTTGCCCTGACCACTATGGCCTGCCTGACCGCCTGTGGCGACGACAGCAGCACAAGTGCTGGAGGTGATGGCGAACTCTATACCTGCGACATTACGGCTAAGAAGGTCGTTGTCAAGCAGAATGCCGGACCCTACTCGGTTACGATGACATATACCCATAACGAAGATGGCACGATGACTACGCGTTACGAATATGGTTCTGGACATTCTGATGTATGTGCCGGTCCTGTGCCGAGTGAAGTTGACGAAGATGGTGGTGAAATGACCTGCAAGGATAACGTACTTACGATCAAAACTGCCGATGCCGTGACTACGGCGGAATTCCAGGAATATGCCGGAGCCGCGACGACGGCTTGCCCAGAACCGGCACCGTGGGGCAAGGGAACAAAGCCCTCGGATGATGATGACGAAGCCGGTACGGGTGCCGATGATGATGAAGGCTCCGGTGGTGAAGACGGCGGTTCTTCTGACATCGATGATGATGAAGGTTCGACAGACATCGATGAAGAAGATGGCGAGGATGGAGATGAAGGTGGTCAGGCATCTGACATTACCTGCAACTTCGAAAAGTCTGATGACACCTGGTCCATCGCTAAGGGCGAAGGTGATGGCGAGATGATTGTTAAGTGGGGCACTGGCAAGGCAGTCGTTATTACCAAGACTGATTTCGGCGATGCTGCAACATGCAAATCGATGCTTGATCTTCTTGCTACGGATACCGAAGGCAGTGGCACATCCTCTTGCGATGGTAAATTCTTGGTTATGGAAGACCCCGATACGTACAAGGACCTCTCTAAGGATGTCTTGTACAGCATGTACTGCGCTGATTAGTTCGCATAATTATGGCTTAATTATGGCGTCGGCTTATTTGCCGGCGTCATTTTTTTTGCGGTCGTGCCACACGCTTTCGTTGAAGAGCTGGCCTTCGCTCAGGCCGTATTTCTCCTCGACGCCCGCCATGCGAATGGCTTCCTCAATGGAAATCTTCCCGCGGATGGCCTGCGTGTAGATGAGCGCCTTCTTGCGCACTGTTGCTGCGTCTTCCTGGAGCATTTCGAGGCGGAAATGGTTCACTCCGGCGGCGCGTAAATCCGGCAATAATTTCAGGGCCGATTGCGGCTTGCCAACGAATAGCGTGTTGCGACATTCGGCATCGGATTGCAAGAAGTGTCGCTCCCCCTTGTGGTCGAGGATTTCGACCTTGTGCAGGGTGCAAATCTTGCCGCATTCGGGGAACCGCCTGCCGGTAGTGAGCGCGCGGGCAAACGCGCAGTATTCGGAATGGAATGCGGGCATGTACTGGTGGAGCGTGAGTTCCATGCGGCTCCCGTCGATATCGCCCAGCAGGTCGAAAAGTTGAGTGGAGTTCAGGTCCCACGAGGGGTGGAGCGTTTGCAGTCCTTGTGACAGGAGCCAGTCGTAGCTCAGGCAGTTTGCGGCGTTCAGGCTGTAGTCACCCGCGAGCGGAATGCCGCTTTCCTTGAGGATGGAAAGTGCACCGAGGTTACGGACCAGCGCAAAGTCGGGGCATAGCCGCAGGATGTTCTTGAGGTAGTGGCTTTCGCCCGGCTTGTGGATGCGGAGCGTGGCCATGCCTGCCCTGAAACCGAGTTCGCGGATTTGTTCGAGCGGTTCGTCGTATTTTACACCCCAGTCGAAATCCATGACAACGTTGTCTATGTCGAGTCCTTCGAGCGCAGAGATTTGTTCGGGGCTACGGACGAGCACCGAAATGACGGGGCGAGCGGCAGTGGACGCAACTTTCGTGCCAAACTTCACGCTGTTGAGCAGTGTTCTTCCCGCATTGGCGCTTGGGTTCAGTTCTTTCCATTCGCAGCGCGCGTTGTCGAGCAGTTCTATCGCCTTCTGGCGGAGCGTGCGGAGCATCTTTCCGGCGATAAACGCGTTTGGCGCGACGCTGACCGAGAGATTGTCCAGCCTGTAGGCGGTCGAACCGAGAGCCGAAAGTTCCTTCTGTGCGAGGTCGCGCAGTCTATTACCCGCGTTGCTTTTACCCGCGTCGTTTTTGCCCGCGCCTTTTTTACCATCGATGAGAGCGTCGTTTTTGCCCGCGCCTGCACCGTTGTTCCGGGCTTCTTCGATGGGAGTGTCGCCCTGCGCCGTCACGGAATGCCCGCTGTAGTCCTGCACGGTAAGCGACAGGGGCGTGCCAATGCAACCTTCCAGCAGCATCTTCACGGGAATGCGCTTCGCCTGCTCGCGGTCGGTAAACGTCTTGCGCAGTTCCTTTTCCAGCGCGGGGGAGTCGTTCCTGTACACCTTCATCCCGCGGGCGACCTGCCGCGTGTCGAAATCGCGCCCGAATTCCATCTTCAGGAGTTGCGGGCCGCACCCGCGCGTAGATGGCTTTCCCTTGTGCTCGTGCACGACTTGCGAGGCGTAGAGTCTCGCACCGGCGCTTTGCGCGAATCTCGGTTCCTCGAAGAGAATCCCGTCACCCGGCCGCGGCATCATACCTGCGATAATATCGTCGGCACATCCCTTGTCCTGTTTTGTCATCCCCGCGACCTGTGGTGAGCAAAGTCGAATCAAGGCGGGGATCTCCAAACATTCATCCAGTTCCACCACGACACACCCGCGCTCCACGCGCACGACCGTCCCGAGGAACATCCCGTGATGGTTGCTGAATGTGCCGTCCACGAGTTCCTGGTGGTTGTCCCCGTCAAGCCAGCCCGTGCGCAGTCCGCGGCTGAACAGCACTTCGAGCGGTTCCCTGTCGCTTACCTCGAGCGGTGTACGGTCCAGCGCCTTGCGGTAGGCGCGCGCGACCGCCGCCACGTATTCCGGACTCTTGAGGCGGCCTTCCACCTTGAGCGAGTTCACGCCGATTTCTTCAAGTTCATCGAGTCGCGTGAGGGCGCACAGGTCGTGCGGGCTGAACAGGTATTGCGCATCCGTATCGCGGTATTCCTTGCCGTCCACAAATATGCGGTAGGGGAGCCTGCAGCTCTGGGCGCACTGCCCGCGGTTTGCGCTGCGGCCGCCAAAGTTCTCGCTGGTGAGGCACTGCCCCGAATAGCTCACGCATAGCGCGCCGTGTATGAAAACCTCGAGTTCGAGCGGGGTCGCTTCCTTGATGCGGGCGATTTCCTTGAGCGAAAGTTCGCGGGCGAGCACGGCGCGGTTGAACCCCAGTTTTGCCGCCAAGTTCACGCTTTCGGCGCTCGCGAGCGTCATCTGCGTGCTCGCGTGAATTTCCTGCGTGGGCGCGATGGCGCGTATCAGGCGCGCAAGCCCGATATCCTGGATGATGAAGGCGTCCGGTTCCAGCGAAATCACCTTCGCGAGGAATTCGGGCAGTTCCCGCAGTTCGCGTTCGAATACCAGCACGTTCATCGCAAGGAACGTGCGCACGCCGCGCACCCTCGCATACCGGATCATCTCGCCGACGTCTTCGAGCGAAAAGTCCTCGGTGCGCCCGCGCGCGTTCCAGTGCGGAACCCCGAAATAAACGGCATCGGCGCCGTTAGCGACGGCGGCCTCGAGCATCTCTCGCGTGCCCACGGGCAAGAGAAGTTCCGGAGATGGCCTCGTACTCGAATTCATATAGTCAAAGATAAAAATTGTATATTTGAATCATGGCCTCACAGACGATTAAAATTCAATATCTCGACGATTCTATCACGCGCCTCACGTATGTGGGTGGCAAGTCCGACTGGATTGACCTTGCGGCGGCGGAGACCGTGACGCTCAAGGCGGGGGAGTTCCGCCTGATTCATTTGGGCGTTGCAATGAAGTTGCCCGAGGGCTACGAGGCGCATATCGCCCCGCGCAGTTCCACGTTCAAGAACTTCGGCATTCTGCAGGCGAATTCCGTAGGCGTGGTCGATTCCAGCTACTGCGGCGCGAACGACTGGTGGAAAATGCCCGTCTATGCCACTCGCGACGTGACCATCGAGAAGGGGAGCCGCATCGCGCAGTTCCGCATCATGGAGCAGCAGCCCAAACTGGTGTTTGAAGAGGGGGCTCTTGAGGGTGCCGACCGCGGCGGGTTTGGAAGTACGGGGATTTAGGTAATTTGAAGTTGAAACTTACTTCGTAAGTTTCTCGTACATCTTAAATAGTTCTGCCACGATTTCGCCTTCGGTCATTTTGGGGCTGAATCCGTATGCTTCCATGACAGCATGGTCATTTTCCGTGTGGGCCTTGCGAAGGTCTGCGGGCATTGTCAATTCGTCGTAAAGGTCGGCCAATGAGGAATCGGGATATTTTGCGCGAATATCCAAAATGGCCTGTGCTGTTGCTTCAATCCTTGCTTTTTGAGCATCGTTTGGATTGCTCCATGGGAAGTTGTTGTAGACGATGTCCTTGCTGTAACGGTAGTCGCTTTTTAGACGTCCACAAACCGCGCGTACCCATGCCATGTGAATATTTGAGGTGAGTATACCGAAATGATAGAGTGTTGCGTCAGGAATGATTTTGACGAGGTTGCTACAGAAAATATCCGGTGTCATAAAACCCATCGGAATGTAGCGTCTTTTTTCGGAAGAAACTTCGGGAATAAGGATATAGTTTCCCGCAGGAAAGTTTTCGACATGAAAACGAGTCGGTTTCTCTGCAAGTTTCCTGGTTGGAGCGCTCTTGCTTGCTAGACGGAAATCTTTCACAGCCTGAACGCGCTTATAGCATTCCTTCATTTGTCGGATTTCTGTTGGAGCGCAGTCGCCCAGCCATAAGCACCACCGATGATAGCGATTTATAAATTCATCGGAACCGATCCATTTTTTGAAATATTTTTCGGATTCGGGTTCTTTTTTGACAAAAGCCAGTTTCTCTTCTTCGGTAAAGAGATAATTTCCTCCATCAATAGGCTTATTTCCGATTCCGATTTCAGGAACATCGCATAATGGTACTTGTCTACTTTTAATAAGAATATTTGGAGCATCCATTAAATAGGGATTAATGTTTTGCGCCTGGATCTTTTTCCCGTCAGCATTATATATCATTTTTTGATTGTATTTTTCGGACTCATTGGAGGCAGAAGAAAATCCGATAATCACGCAATGAACATGGGCCATTTGTTCGGATTCGCTGTCCCAACGGAATGTGCGGTAGGCAAAATCAATTTGCATTCCGCTTGCCAAAAGAGAATCCCACAAAATTGCGGGCTGTTCCCCTTGTGAGATGCTGTTGGTCGAAACGAGTGCCGCTTTGGAGTTTGTTCTCTTAATTAGGTCTGCTGTTTTCTTGTACCAACACGAGACATAGTCAAGATTACCATTATTTTTTACGTTTTTGAAAATGGTCTGAAGTTCACCTTTCTGCTCGGCAGTCATCAGACGAGCTCCTATGAACGGAGGATTACCCATTATATAGTCGTAATGATTCTTTGAGTGGGTTGATTCAGCTTTTCCAATATGTAAGTCGTCTGTTATAACAGTTAATGTTTTGTAATGCTTTCCTGGTTCGGCAATAATCATCGGCCTATTTGAATCTAGGTCTTTGGGGGAGACAATATTAACTTTATCCGCACTGATGCTTGGTTCGGAATCTTTTTCATTCAAATATTCCCAGTCCATGCGTAGTGCGTTGCCTTCTACGATTGTTGCGTTTGTTTTGAGTGGCAGAAAATCCAGATTGCGTCCAAGTATCTGCGCTGTCTCTTTCATCATTTGGTTTTCGGCAATCCAAAGAGCCGTTTTTGCGACATTTACCGCAAAATCGTTAATCTCAATGCCGTAGAATTGATCGATATTCACTTGTAGTTTGAATTCATCGCCATATACGTCAAATGCTGGATTTGAACCGAGACGCAACTGGATGCATTTGTTTTCGAGTTTGCGGAGACTTGCATATGTTTCAGTAAGAAAGTTGCCTGAACCACAGGCTGGGTCCAAAAAATTGAGCGAACCGAGTTTCTTCTGGAATGTTGCCAGTTTCTCATTACGTGTCTTGGCCGTTTTTGTTTCGCGTATTGCCAAAAACTCTGCATTCAAATCATTTAGGAACAAAGGGTCAATGACCTTGTGGATGTTCTCGATGCTGGTGTAATGCATTCCGCCCTTACGACGTGTCTCGGGGTTCAAGGTGCTTTCGAAAACGGCCCCGAAAATTGTGGGGCTAATGTTTGACCAGTCGAAATCAAGACTGCCATGTGTCAAAATGATTTCGGCAGTCTTTTCCGAAATAGGTGGGATTGTTTCGCCGTCTTTCTCGTGGAAAAGAGATCCATTCACATAAGGGAATTCGGCGAGTTTATTCTCCATGAAACGGTCGCGGTCCTCCGGTTTCGTATCAAGGACGCGGAATAGTTCTCGGAGGGCTACCCGCATATTTTCTGCACGGAAACTTTTGAGATAGTTATAGAACTGCTCTTTTTGGAATATACCGGCATCTTCGGCATAAAGGCAAAAAACTAGCCGCACGCATAGGACGTTTAGAGCATGGAGGTCCTCTGCAGTTGGTTTATCCCCAAATTCGGGCAGTAGAGCATCGTAGATTTTGCCAACAATTTCGCCCGCTTTGATGGAAATTACGACTTCTCGTTGGATATGCTCGCTGCGGGCATCTACAAGAAAATTCAGTCTATGGTATTCCTTGGGTAAATCCTTCAGGAAAATTTGTTCCGGTTCATCGGTCGGATTTTCCATGTTGTAAACAAGAAATTCCGAGAAGTTGCAGGTGACAATCCATTTCGGATGTTGGCTAAGGGGAAGGTCCGCTACATATCGCTTTGCTTGTTGGTATGGTGTGAGATATTTTCCATCGCTTTGCCTGATGCGTTCCCGTAAATCCTTGTTGCTGGATTTCTGCTCAATCATTACTCTGGTTGAGGGGATATAGACGTCGATGAAATTTGTTATGGTTTGGGCTTTTTGCGCTTTGCTTGTAAAGGCTATTTTTTCCTTGACCTGTTCCTCGAAAAAGATAAAATCAGCAAAATCTTGTACGCCAAACACGTTGCACAGCAAGTCAAGCCAGAATTTTTGGCATTCGCCCTTCTCGTAACCTTTGCCAGACCATTCCTTGACAAATTTCTTTGCTGCAGCCTGTTGTTCGTTAGCCTTCATCAACATCTCCGATTTTGCGTCCTTTTCAAATATACAATCTTAAATTGGCATAAAATGACAAATATTGGTCTTTTTTGAAAAACATCCTACTTTTTTTACATGAAAATATCTATCTGCTTCTTATTTTCCATTTCCTACTTTCCTATATTTTCTTCCGCAAAAATTTTTAACAAGGATATTGTTATGGCAAAGATTGCTATTCTCGGTTACGGTAACCTGGGTCGCGGTGTGGAATGCGCTGTGAAGCAGGCTCCCGATATGGAACTCGTCGCTGTTTTCACTCGTCGCGACCCCGCTACGGTCAAGATCCAGACGGCGGGCGTTCCGGTGCTGAACGTCTCTGAAATGGAAGCCTGGAAAGGCAAGGTGGACCTGCTCATCATCTGTGGCGGTTCTGCTACGGACCTGCCGGTGCTCACCCCGAAGTACGCCGCCATGTTCAACGTGATTGATTCCTTTGACACGCACGCCAAGATTCCGCAGCACTTCGCCGCCGTCGACGCTGCCGCCAAGTCTGCCGGCAACATCGCGATGATTTCTGTGGGTTGGGACCCGGGCATGTTCAGCCTGAACCGCGTGTACGCCCAGTCCATCCTCCCGGAAGGCAAGGACTACACGTTCTGGGGCAAGGGTGTTTCCCAGGGCCACAGCGACGCTGTCCGCCGCATCAAGGGCGTGAAGAACGCGAAGCAGTACACCTGCCCGGTGGAAGCGGCTCTCGAAGCCGTGCGTAGCGGTTCCATGCCGGAACTCACCACCCGCCAGAAGCACAC
>FLNZ01002605.1_pt1 | contig 11576 bp, 8 predicted proteins | sample 1140391 | NCBI WGS metagenome assembly FLNZ01 (sample SAMEA3878171, study PRJEB12797) | bioreactor metagenome | biome: Moose rumen | place: Sweden | collected 2011-10
CCGCTCCACGAATTTGCCATATATGAAATAGCCGAGAATCAGGACTATCAGACTTATAACAAATGAAATCATACGAGAAAAATTGTTTTACTTTGCAAAAGTACAAAAAAAAACCGAACACTTACAAGTTTTTTGTAAATTTAGTGAGATTATTCACAGTGCCATTGGCATTGTGCCCTCAAGACATGTCTCTTACCACAAGCCGCTCTCCTTAGCAGGCAGATCTCACCTTGAAAATATTCCCCAAACAAGTGATGTGGTATGATTTTTTGAATTTTGGACTTTATTCTCACAAAAAATACTTATTTTTGCAAACCACAAACGTTAAGATTATCAGATGAGACGGCCGGTTATTATTTTCGCCATCATATTACTATTGCAAACCCCTCTTTTTGCTCAGTTGCCCAAGCATGAAGTGCGTGCCGTGTGGCTCACCACATTGAATGGTCTGGACTGGCCCAGCGTGAAAGCCACCAACAGCGAGTCCATAGAACGTCAAAAGCGCCAACTGACGACCATCCTCGACCAACTCCAGAAAGCCAATGTCAACACGGTGCTTTTCCAATCTCGTGTTCGTGGCACCACGATATACCCATCAGAGATAGAGCCCTGGGAAGGTTGTCTGACAGGCACCCCTGGTCGCAACCCAGGTTACGACCCTCTGCAATTTGCCATCGATGAATGTCACCGTCGCGGCATGGAAATACACGCCTGGGTAGTCGCCATCCCTGTAGGCAAGTGGAACGCCATCGGTTGCAAGCGGCTCCGTGAGCGCAATCCTTCGCTGATTCATAAAATCGGCGATGAAGGTTTTATGAACCCTGAGAAGCCACAAACCGGTGAATATATCGCAAAGATATGTGGTGAGATTGTAGACAAATACGACGTTGATGGTATTCATCTCGACTATATCCGATATCCAGAGAATTGGAAACTGACCATCAGCAAGGATCGTGGTCGCAGTTACATCACAGGTATCGTCAGACAAATCAACCAACGTGTAAAGAGCAGCAAGCCATGGGTAAAGCTAAGTTGTTCACCAATCGGCAAGTTCAACAATCTCACCCGCTATCCCAGCCGTGGCTGGAATGCGTACGATGTGGTCTGTCAAGACGCCCAGGGGTGGCTCCGTGAAGGACTGATGGACCAGCTCTATCCGATGATGTATTTTAAGGGAGACAATTACTATCCCTTCGCCGTGGACTGGGCAGACAACGCATACGGTCGCACGATTGTCTCCGGTCTGGGTGTCTGGTTGCTCTCCCGTCGTGAAGGCAGCAACTGGCCGCTGATGGAGATCACTCGCGAGCTCAACGTCAGTCGCGGTCTGGGCATGGGTCATTGTTATTTCCGCAGTCGTTTCTTCACCGACAATGTCAAAGGCCTCTATCATTATGTCAGTAATGATTTTGACAAATACCCCGCACTCATCCCACCGATGACCTGGCAGTCGTCGGCACTCCCCACCCCACCCAAAGGGCTCACGCTCAACAACAAGGGGAACATTTTGGAAATACGCTGGTGGGGAGCGCAGAACAACAGCAATTCCCCCACTATTTTTTATAATGTATATAGCAGCACCTGCTACCCTGTCAACATCCAAGATGTCAGGAACCTCATCGCCCACCATTTGACACAAGAAAGTCTTTCCATCCGCGATGACGACGGCCGGCATTATTATGCCGTCACTGCCATGGACCGCTATGGGAATGAAAGTTCTGCCACACAAAGCAATGTGTTGGCAGAACCCGTCATCGAATATCTGAGGAATGACGGCACGCGTCTGCAATTGCCAGAGATAGACCGTGATTTCGGCACGAGATATATCCGCATTGAGAGCCTCATGGGTAACACGATGCTTCAACGCGCATATACAAAGACGACCAAAGAAATTGTCATCCGCACCCTTCCCGATGGTGTGTATCGTGTAAAATCCGTCGACAAGAACAAAGTAGCACGACATATCGGCCAATTCATCATCAAGAGACAATGAAATTAGCATTGTGAGACCGCAAAAGGGAGGCAAACATTCCGATGTTTACCTCCCTTTTTCGCATAGGAGACCAGCCCAATGAAGGACAGAGTCCTTAGAATGGCAGGTCCTCAGAAGCCTCCCCGAAAGGATCTGCCTGAGGAGCTTGCTGCTGCTGTGCAGCAGGCTGTGCGGCAGCAGGCTGTCCATAGGACATCGCAGCAGGAGCTTCAGGTCCGGGAACGCCAGGCTGGGGCGCATTAGCTATTACAGGTCTGACGTCGAAAGCACGGACACTGTTAAACCACCTACCTTGATATTCATGTGCATCGATATCGAAAGACACGTTCACTGTTTGCCCCTCTTGGATATTAAATCTCTGCAACCGGTCCTCTCCGAACACAGAGAACACCATTTTGCGTGAGAAGCTACCGTCTATAGTCTCTAACACGAATTCCTGTACCTTCCAATCGCCACGGGCAGAAGTGCCAGACTTCACAGGAAGAGCCGCTATAATTTTACCTTGTAATTCCATAAGATTTTATTGATTAATATATTTTTTGTCAGTCGTACAGCTTAAATCGTCTGCGAAATTACAAAAAATGTTAGTATTAATAAAACTTTTTCAGGTATTTTTTGTCAACTCCAATGCTTTTTTGTATTTTTGTAGTCAGTTGTGAGTTGCCGCTCGACACCTCACATTATACACCGAATATTAACTAAACATTATAAATACCCATGAGATTTTCACTATCCAGTTCCGCACTGAGCAACAACCTTGGTATATTGTCCAAGGTCATCTCCAACAAAAATTCCATGCCCATCTTGGGATGTTTTCTATTTGAGATACAGGATGGTCAGTTGACAATCACCGCCTCTGACAGCGAGAATGTGCTGAAAGCCATCAACCCATTAGACGAATCAGACGGCGACGGCGTATTCGCTGTTGACTCACAGAAGATTCTCGACGCAGTCAGAGAGTTGCCAGAACAGCCCTTGACCTTCGATGTGAACATTGAGAACAACACCATCTGCGTGGTATACCAGAATGGCATGTACAATTTCACCACGCAGAATGCCGACGAGTATCCCCGCATACAGTTTGCTCCGACCGAGGTGACCACAATCACGATGAACTCAGGTGTATTGCTGAACAATATAAGCCGCACCTTGTTTGCCACGGCTTCCGAGGAGCTGCGTCCAGTGATGAATGGAATTTATTTCGACATCACCTCCGACTATATGGCTATTGTCGCCAGCGACGGCAGCAAGTTGGTTCGCAATCGCAATTTTGTTGTGAAGACAGAGACCCCCACATCATTTATATTACCGAAGAAGCCAGCCACTCTTCTCAAGAACATTCTCAACAAGGAGAGTGGAGATGTCGTGATCCAGTTTGACAATCGTAGTGCGATGATCAGTTTCCCAGAGGGCAAGCTTACCTGTCGTCTGATAGAAGGTCGTTATCCCAACTACAATTCCGTCATTCCTCAGGACAATCCCAATCATCTCCGCGTGGAGCGCAAGATGCTCATCAGTGCCCTGCGCCGTGTGATGCCATTCGCCAGCGAGAGCAGTCAGTTGGTACGTTTCAAGGTGGAAATGGGCAAGTTGGAGCTGTCCTCAGAAGACATCGATTTCGCCACCAGCGCCCGTGAGAGTATGGTCTGCGAGTATGAGGGAATTCCCATGCAAATAGGTTTCAAGGGTTCAAGCATGACGGAGATTCTCAATAACATTGACAGCGAGGAAGTCATCATCGAGCTTGCCGATCCCAGCCGCGCCGGTGTTGTCGTGCCCTCCGAACAGCCAGAAAATGAAGAGGTGCTGATGCTTGTCATGCCCATGCTCCTGAACGACTAAAGACATCCTAACATTTCTTTTATTACCTCTTCGATGGAATTAAAACTAAAGAAGCCCCTGGTCATTTTCGACTTGGAGACAACAGGTCTTGACCTGGTGCGTGACCGTATTATACAAATAGCCTATATCAAAGTATGCCCTGACGGCAAAGAGAGCCGTTGCAACTATCTCATCAACCCAGGCATACCTATACCTCCTGAAGTGACAGCCATTACGACCATCACGAATGAAGATGTCAAGGATAAGCCATCCTTTAAGGAACTTGTCCCACAGCTGTTGAAAGAGTTTGAGGGCTGTGACTTTGCCGGTTTCAACTCCAACCACTTCGACATCCCCATGCTCGCGGAGGAGTTTTTGAAAGCCGGAATAGACTTCGACTTCTCCAAGCATCATTTAGTGGATGTTCAGACCATTTTTCACAAGATGGAAAGAAGGAACCTTGAGGCAGCCTACAAATTTTATTGCGGAAGGAAGATGATCGACGACTTTCCCCCTCACCATGCCGAAAACGACACTGAGGCCACCTATCGTGTGCTCAAGGGTCAATTGGAGATGTATAGCGAAGAGCATCAAACCGAATCAGAGCGTCTGTTGCCCAACGACATCAGCCAGTTAGCCTCTTTCTCCAAGACGAATGACAATGTAGACTTTGCCGGAAGAATCGTCTGGAAGCCCCTGACAGACGAGAAGGGGCATGAGATCAAAGATGCCAATGGCAATGTGATGAGACATGAGGTGTTTAACTTCGGTAAATACAAGGGAATGTCTGTCACCGACGTTCTTCACCGTGACCCAGGCTATTATAGCTGGATACAAAACGGCGACTTCACCTACAACACCAAGCAGGTACTTACACGTATCCGCCTACGAGCACTCAGCAACAACAGATAACTATCACAAAATCATTCATTAGACAACTTTCTCACTCTTCATCATGTAGATGAGAATCATTGATTAGCATCATGAAAGCATCTGATCAGACCATTCAACAAATCGAAAGATCCATCAGGAAAATTTCTCAGAAATTTCCCTATAGCGAGGAAGCCAGTGTTCTCACCGATATCCACATGCGCGTGGTTCAGGAGAGCGGTGAGATTCTTGCTTTTGACGACGACGACAATGAAATCACCCGTTGTGTCATAGAAGAATGGATAGACAACAAGGATGACGATTTTTACGCAGAGATAACCCCCATTCTCCGTCAGGTAATCAAGAAAATGGGGAAGACTGTTGACAATCTCGGCATCATGAAGCCCTACAGTTTTGTACTTGAGGATGACGAGGCTGAGACGATTGCCGAGTTGTATGTTGCCGATGACGACACCGTGATTATCAGTGGTGAATTGATGGAAGGTCTTGACAAGGATCTTGACACATTTTTTTCAGATCTGATGAAAGATGTGGAATAAGAGCAATAGCCTCTTTCCCATGACAGCATAAGAAAAGCCAAGAGAATCTCGAGAGTCCTTGAGATTCTCTTGGCTTTTATGTGGTGTATGAATCACCATTTATAGTTTTATCTTCTTCACCACCCCGGCACTTTCGTTACTCATTCTGTCAAGAGCGGTAACGACATACACGAAACGATTCTTGCCATCTTTGTATGGCAGTTTGAGGTATGTTTGTTGGGTAATGGTCACAATTTTTGAAGGGTCTGCAAGATTGACCTTCTCACCATCAGCGAAGCGATAAACGACATATTTATAAGCCTCATCATCCCATCCTTTTCCTTTGGGAGCAGTCCAGAAGAGCACATAGTCACCCTTTGTTTTCAGCATTTTCACCTTTTGCGGTTTATGTGGCGCCTTGTCGTCAATGAAAGGCATTTCAGGTTGAAGAGCCGGATTTCTCCAATACACTTGTCTTAAATTTGTCCCATAATTGCCCACATTGTCCACAGCCGCCTTGGCATACCACAGCACAGTCCCCTTCACATTTGGCATCTGTGCATGTAGTTTGTACTTGGCTCTCATCTGATTGATGTTACGATTGTCTAAGTCAGGGAATTTAGCTGTCCGCTCGATATCCTCACCGATATACAGGGGTCTGTTAGCCGCATGGCTGTTCCACCAACTAATCAGTGTTTTGTAATCAGCCGCCTTATTACCTATCTCCCAGTAAAGCTGTGGAACACAATAGTCCACCCATCCATTGTTGACCCAAAGGAGGACATCGGCATACAAATCATCATAATTCTGTGTGCCATGCGTATCACTACCCACGTTTGGGGCACTGGTTTTATTACGATAAATGCCAAAAGGCGAGACACCGAATTTGACCCATGGCTTTCGTTTATGTATGGTCTCAGACAATTGTTTCACGAAGATGCTCACATTGTCACGTCGCCAGTCATTTTTATTGGCAAACCCATTTTTGTGTTGCGCAAACGTCTTATCGTCATCAATTACCTGTCCGGCAGCAGGATATGGATAGAAATAGTCATCAATATGAAGTCCGTCGACATCGTATCTTCTTACGATATCATCAACCACTGCACATACATAGTCGCGTGCCTCAGGGATGCCTGGGTTGAGGATGAGCAGTCCGTCATAGGGGAACACCCAATCCGGGTGTCTGAGGGCAATATGGTTGGCAGCCAGTTCTTTTGTGGTCTTTGTCCTTGCCCGATAAGGATTAATCCATGCATGCAATTCCATCCCCCGGGCATGACATTGTTCTATCATCCACTGCAAGGGATCCCAGTATGGCGCAGGAGCAGCCCCTTGTCTGGATGTAAGAAAGCGGCTCCAAGGTTCGATTTCACTTTTATAAAGCGCATCACATTCAGGTCTCACTTGAAATATGATGGCATTGACACCGTCTTTTTTCAGTTCATCAAGCTGGTATCTCAATGTATTTTGCATCTCCTCAGTTGCCATACCGATAAACTGTCCATTGACACATTGAATCCATGCGCCCCTGAACTCCCGCTTACTATTGGAGGATAAAGACTCCACGGTGACAGTAGATGCGCAAGAGGTAAGGACTGCAACTATCACACAAAGCCACAGCAATTTGGTTTTTCCCATTTTCAATCAATTAATTAAATAAGGTATTCAACATTCATATAACGAATCCAGCAGAGGTGTCTGATGGTCTCCTTTGAGTTGCGAAATTACTCAAAATAATCGAACCTTGCAAACTATCGCCTTGTTTTTCACAATTATTCAAGATTCCACTGCTCTTTCCACTGCACGACAGGTTTTCCGTCCACAAAATCGATGGGCAACCATAGGTATCGTGCGTCACTCGGATGTCGTGGTCTCCAGATATCCCCCATGAAGATAAAGCGATCGGCCACTTTCAGGACAAACGTGCTCTGTCCTCCGAAAGTTTTTTCCGCTTTCGGTCCCACACAAGGATTCGGATGCTGTGTCCATGGTCCCCAAATGCTGGGTGCGGAAAACAATCTGGCCTCATTAGGTTCCCAACCGGTACATCCACTTGTAATCATCCAATAAGTGTTTTCATGTCGGAATACAGCAGGTGCCTCATTCATCCCTCCAGGAGCCACACGGGTGTAGCGTCCTGTATGATCAGTGTAATCGTCTGTGAGTTCAGCGACATGCAATGTCAGATTATCCTCAGAAGAATAGATGTGATAGGCTCTGCCGTCATTATCAACAAAGACCGTCTGGTCACGCGCCATCTGTCCCGGTCCGAAATGACGTCTGCCCTGACGATGAGCCACCATGTCACGTTTCACAAACATTCCCTGCCGTATAGCTCTCTCCCACTCAGGTGTCCACCATTCCTTAAAATGCTCAATATTGAGTGTATCAAGATCATGGATATCTTCCTGCGACATCTCTAAAGGAAAGACGCCAGGATTCACACGTCCTGAGCGAAGGAAGTGAAAAGGCCCTGTAGGACAGTCACTGACGGCCACGCCATACCGCGCCTCATCATATCCATGTCCCTTCAGTTCCAGATGAAACCACATGACAAAATTACCAGTTTTAGGGCAATATATCACCTTAGGTCTCTCCAACACGCATCCTATCTCCAAATCATGTCCTTTTTTATTCACCACTGCGAGTGCGACACCCTCATAGTGCCAATCAGTGAGATTTTTGGATGAATAACATGTTACCCCCACATACGCCGCACTTGTGGTATCGGCCTTATGCTCACCATACCAATAGTACGTCCCATGGTATTCCATGATGCCCCCACCATGTGCGTTGATATGTATACCTCTATCATCTCTCCACAGCTGACCAGGATAGAAAGTACGTTGGGCCTGGGATAATATACAGAAGAGAGAAACAATCAACAATGTAATCTTTCTCATGAAAAAAGGTGTAAATATAATAATGATTGACTTTTTGCTATGATATGACAAAAATAGCAAGTTTTTAGCATATACGAACTGAAAAATCAAAATAATTCTTTATTTTTGCCAGAAATACACGAACAAATGAAAAAAACTAAGACACTACTACTTTTATTGGCGTACACAGTGGTTTCAATGGCACAACAACCATTTGAGACAGAAAAGCTATACCTCTCAGGTACAGGTTGCGATGACATGGTAGAATGGGATTTTTTCTGCACAGGAGGTCGTAACTCAGGCAAATGGACAAAAATCGGCGTACCCTCCTGCTGGGAACTCCAAGGATTTGGCACCTACCAATATGGTATGCGCTTCTATGGCAAGGCCAATCCTGACGGGATAGCCGACGAGAAAGGTCTCTACAAATATGACTTTTCCCTTCCCGCCTCATGGCATGGGCGACAAATCCAGATTGTTTTCGAGGCAGTGATGACAGATGCGAAAGTAACGATAAACGGTCGCAAAGGCGGTAGTCATCAAGGCGGTTTCTACCGATTCGCCCTCGATGTGAGTGACCGTGTGTACTTTGGAAAGAAGCCCAACCGTATAGAAGTAGAGGTATTGAAAGAGAGTGAGAATAGTCAGGTAAATATGGCAGAGCGTCGTGCAGACTATTGGAATTTTGGAGGCATTTTCCGTCCTGTCTACGTCATATCTAAGCCAGCCCAGAATATCGACCGTGTAGCCATTGATGCCACCATGGATGGTCTTTTTCAGGCTGATTGTTATTTGAATCGTGCTGTGAACGGCAGTGTCAATGTCAGCATACTCGATGCACGAGGTCAGCGTGTAGGGAGTGCAGATTTTCCCACCCGCGGAAGTGACATGGCACATATCGAAATGCAGATAGACCATCCTCTGCTGTGGAGTGCCGAGACCCCCCACCTGTATACTTCAGTCTTCACATTGAAAGACGAGCGAGGCAAGACCATCCATATACATCGAGAGCGTTTCGGTTTTCGTACCATTGAGATACGTCAGCATGACGGAGTATACATCAATGGACATAAAGTGATCTTCAAAGGAGTCAATCGTCATAGTTTTCGCCCTGAGAGTGGCCGTACGCTGAGCAAAGCCAAAAACATTGAGGATGTGGAATTGATCAAGAGCATGAACATGAATGCGGTCAGGCTCAGCCACTACCCTGCCGATCCTGAGTTTCTCGATGCCTGTGACTCCCTGGGCCTTTATGTGGAAAACGAGCTGAGCGGTTGGCATTGGGCACATGAAACCGTCGTCGGACAGCGCCTTGTAAAAGAGATGGTCACCCGTGACGTGAATCATCCCTCCGTGATTTTCTGGAGCAATGGCAACGAAGGAGGTTTCAACAAAGAGTTGGAACCCGAATTTCCCCGATGGGATCCTCAGCATCGTGTCGTACTCTACCCATGGGCAAACAGCAATGGCATTGAGACCAAGCATTACCGTTCCTACGGTGAGACCCAGGAATATATGCGTCAACCAGAGATTTTCATGCCCACAGAGTTTCTACATGGCCTCTATGACGGCGGTCATGGAGCAGGTCTTAAAGACTATTGGGATATGATGATGTCCAACCCCCGCTGTGCCGGCGGTTTTCTATGGGATCTCGCCGACGAAGGAGTCGTTCGTACAGATCAGGATGGGTTGATAGACTGCCAAGGCAATTTCGGTGCCGACGGGATTGTGGGTCCGCATTTTGAGAAAGAGGGCAGTTATTATACCATCAAGGAGGTGTGGAGTCCCGTAGAAATATCCTACAAAGATCGGATCTGCCAGGTAAGCAACCACTATGACTTCCTCAATCTAAGCACATGCAAGTTTAGCTATCGGTACCTTCGCATGCCCGCCCCAGGAGAATCCCAAGTAACAGTAGACAAATCGGGCAGCATCAATGCTCCAGACTGCAAGCCCGGTGAGACGGCCACGCTGGACCTGCCCCAGTCGCCCTATAGCGATCAGCAGGTCTCCCGGCAACTACGGGTTCTTGAAATTGTCGTGCAAGACATCCATGGCAAAGAAATTCTGAAATGGACGACGCCATTATGCACCCCCACCGCCATCACGGAAACCCCATCCAGCTTCTACCGCATGGCGGAGAATGGTGAGACACTCGCCGTGACAGGTCACGACCACATATATTTTTTCTCCAAAGAGACAGGTCTATTAAAGAGCGTGAGTGTGTCGGGCCGCGACATATCCTTTGGCAATGGTCCCCAATTTATCGCTGTCAGACGTTCCGACCGTTCTTTCGACGGTTTCTACAATCATGATGACAAAGACGCCTTCAACAAGAAGACGCAATACAGCGTCTTTCATGAATACGGCAAATTTCACCACTTCGACTTTGAGACAAACAGCACAGGCGATATTGAGCGACTCACCGCAACATATGACCATGGCAGTCTGCAATCAGCCACATGGACATTCCATGATGATGGTACGATAGGCCTATCCTACAGATACGATTTTGGTGGTGTGGTAGATGAGATAGGCGTCACCTTCGACTATCCCGAGCAAAAGGTACGTAGCAAGCGATGGGTGGGGCGAGGTCCCTATCGCGTCTGGCAGAATCGTCTGCAAGGTCCCACTTACGGCTATTGGTCGACCGATTACAATGATCCTATTCCCGGCGAGAGTTTTGAATATCCCGAGTTCAAGGGTTATTTCGCCGACACCCATTGGATGGAGCTTATCACAGATGAAGGTAAAATAATGATTACCAATCCCCAACAGTCGGATGAGCAATATATAGGTATCTATACCCCACGCGATGGCAGAGACCACATTCTCTACGATCTCCCGGAGACAGGCATCAGCATACTCTGCGCCATACCAGCGGTGCGAAACAAGGTCAACACGACAGACTTGAACGGTCCCTCCGCCCAACCTTTCTGGAGTAATGGTCTTTACGAAGGACACGTGGTATTAAAATTTCAATAGCTGCAAGAAATGAGACGAATTATACTGCTCCTCATCATGTCTGTATTTGTCGGCAAGACACATGCCGGAGGATGGGACCCAGCCCGTCCATGGACATTTTGGTACTGGATGTATGGCGCTGTCAGCAAGGAAGGAATCAGAGCCGACCTTGAGGGAATGAGTCGCATCGGTCTCGGCGGTTGTTACCTCATGCCGATCTATGGTACAGACAAGAAACCAGAGCATGAAGGCAAAGTCCAGCAACTTAGCCCCGCATTTTGGGACATGGTAGACGAGTCGTTTGCCATTGCCGACAGTCTGAACCTCAAGATGGGCATCCACATCTGCGATGGCTTCGCGTTGGCCGGCGGTCCATGGATCACTCCAGCAGAATCGATGCGTCATATCGTTTTTAGCGACACCATCGTAGATGGAAGCGGTCGCATAGACCTACGGTTATCACGCCCCTCCACACCCGAGAACGATTATGAGGATATCGTCTGC
>FLNZ01000125.1_pt1 | contig 11572 bp, 11 predicted proteins | sample 1140391 | NCBI WGS metagenome assembly FLNZ01 (sample SAMEA3878171, study PRJEB12797) | bioreactor metagenome | biome: Moose rumen | place: Sweden | collected 2011-10
CATCCTTGTGGAGTTCATAGGCCTTGGCCCATTCTTCTTTTGTGTGTTTCTGGTACATGAAAACCCCGAAAGTTGTGTCCAACTTTCGGGGTTCACATCAGACCCGGCATAACCAAAATCAGCCATTTTTGTCATAATCTGACATGGCAATTAAATTATATTTGTTCGCAGACACAAAACCACAAACCCCGCCTTTTTATGCTTGTAGGCGGCAAGGAGTAAAAAAATGCCAGAATTATGCCGTTTTTTGGGCATCGTCATCCAAATGTACTTCAACGATCACATGCCTCCACACTTCCATGCGATATATAATGACTTGGAAGGTGTCTTCGAATTATCTACATTTGAAATGCTGGAAGGCAATCTTCCGGCAAGGGTCAAAGGTCTTGTTGTCGAATGGGCAACTCTTCATCAGCAGGATTTGCTTGATAACTGGAATTCTTTGACAAACACCGGAGAATACAAAAAAATCGATCCACTGGTCTAGACTATGCTTCACGTGATTGACGCAAAATACATTGGCGATTACAAGATATCCGTCGAATTCAATGACGGATGCCGTTTTGTCGCTGATTTCGAAAGCGTCATCAAGTCAGACCATCGAGCCATAGTGCGGCAACTTGCAGACATCAATACCTTTAGGGATTTCGCGCTGCAAGCGCACACAATCACATGGTCGAACGGCGTCGACTTCGCCCCCGAATTCATCAAGAAACTGATAAATCCCGAACCCAGTCCGGCATAAGCCTGAACTTGATATCGCAATATGCGATTTCAAGTTTTTCTCAAAATAGGGGCTAAAATTTCTTCCGAACGTCTGCAGCGGAAAGCCAGCCACCCTGCTCGGCGGATCGTTCTCCCTCGGCAAGAGCATTCTGAAGTTTCATTTCTGACTGAAGAAAATTGGCATATTCCTTTTCGAAAGTCCCTTTCTGCTTCGGATCCGCCATAATCCTATCAAATGTCGATGTTGGTTTTATCATGCTTCAAATCTATTTTCAAATTATCCCATTGTCATGAGATTGATTTTATCATAAAAAAATCTTGCATTGAAGCTATCTCCGAACTCAAAAACGGAGCACCCGTAGCCGATGCCGAAAAATTCATCAAAGGATTGATGAATTCATAGCAAAAATCCTCCGTGGGGGAGGCGTCCCCCTTTACTTGCCAAAGTCAAAGAATGCTGCGGGATCCGTTCCGAAGATTTCGCCAAGCTTTACCGCCATCTTGCGGGATACCGCCCTGCGTCCGTTTTCCATGGCGCAGAGGTTCTGGACCTGAATTCCGAGTTTTTCGGCAAGGGTGACCTGCGACCAGTTGCGCAAATCGCGGTTCGCGACAATCATTTCGCCGGGAGTGGAATCCAGATTCTTGAACCAGTCGGACTCCTCGAAGGGAATGGAATCCTCGTTCTTGCAGACCGCCACGTTTTCAGGTTTGTAGGTGTCCTTCAAAAACCTGACAAGCGGAGCAGGGATATGCTTCGCACGAATTTCAATACGGGGCTTTTTCACGACTGCCAACATAGATTTGAAAATAATCAATTTTTGATTATCCGTCAATAGGGTTGAACATTAACAAACAAAAAAGCCTTTTTTATAAAAAAGGAGTTAGAATTTATGGGATTTAATCAAAAGTGCGCAAGGCGAATGAAGCAAAATCAAACTAGTTTGATTTTATTTCTGAGCCGCCGCCACGGACGCCGAAGGCGTCAAAAGCCGACTTTATTGTCGAACGTGGCTTGTAAGCGGAAATCCGCTACCGGTGCCTGTCAGTGGATAATATACAAAATTAGCGGAAGGAAAACAATATTTGGGAAGGAACTCAGTTTGATGCGCCATTCGGGGTCTTAGGGGCAGAGCCCTTAGGAGTAGGGGTGGGGAGCAACGAAGTGCGAGCCAGGGGGAGGCGTCCCCCTTTAATTGTCAAACGTCTTCGTAATGTCCTTTGCAAGAAAGGATGTCAATGAACAATTAGTCGTTCTCCATTGACTCTAATTCACCGAGTTCGTGTTCAACACCTTTCCCGGCGTTGAGCTGTTCGATGCCTTTCTTGAGGGCTTCGATGTCGCTTGCGTTGTAGCGGGGAGAGGGCTCGCGGACTTCAAAGGGGATGCGGCGCTCGTTGATGACATTTTTCACGAACATGTAAATGGCGGCAGAAGTGGACAGCCCCACATTGCTGCAGAACTTGTCGAAACTTTCTTTGTCCTTGCTGTCGATGCGTGCGGATATCGTTGCCTGTGCCATTTAATGCTCCTTTGTTACCTTAAAAATATACATTTATTGACTGCAAAAAGCAATAATTTTTAATAAAAATACTGCAATTTTATTCAACATTCTGCAATTTGCATAAAATAGCATTAAACATTGACACTAAAAACCCCGGCCATCGTTACGAGTGGTCGGGGCTTTTAAATGCGGGGGAGGCTGCGCGCGGTTTAAGATCCGCGGGAACTTATTCCCCGACTTGCAGTTTCAGGGTCTTTCCGGCGGGGTTGCGGACGACGTAGACGCCGCTCCCGAAGCCGGCGGTCTTGAGTCCTGCCTTGAGGTCCGTGAGCGTTGCGCCGGCGTTCAGGCGGATGTTCCCGAGCTCGGAGCCCATCAGGTCGAATACCTTGTAGCTGCCTGCAGCCCTCGCGAAAGCATTTGCCATGCCCGCGACTCCGGCGGCGATTTTCGGCACGATGCCCGTGGTTCCGTTCCGGATGTCCTCAGCGCTGCCTTCGCTCTCTCCAAACGCAATCCAGTCGAGGTTCACGTAGTCGCTTGTCACCATCACCTTGAGCACGTGCTCGCCCTCGGTGAGTTCCTTGGTGGTCATGCCCTTGAAGGTGCCATAGATGTCGAAATCCCCGGTGCCCGTGAGCGCGAGCGTGTCGGTAATCGGCTCGTCGTCCATAAAGAGTTGCACGCCCGTGTTGTCCATGCCGCTCGCGTAGCTGAGCTCGAAGGGGAGTTTCCCGCCGGCCTGCACGTTCACGGTGTATTCCAGCCATTCGCCCTTCTGCGTGTAGCCCACGGCAAATCCGTCGCCGTTCTTCACGATATCCACGCGGTCTTCGCGGTATTCGCCGCCCTGGTTCTTGGTATCCATGTCGTAGTAGGCCTTGCCGGCACCGCCCACGTCGTAGTTCTCGAAGTCGATGAAGTTGGCCGTGCCCTCGACCTTCGCGCCCACCACCGGCACGTCGCATTTAGCCTCGGGATCGCTGAGTTTCGCCTTGCAGAACGGGCCCTGCGGAATGGAAGTCTTGCTGTCCTCGAATTCCCAGTAGTCCGCCTCGAAATCGCCCGCGAACACGAAGAACACGTCGTGCTTGCCGACCGCACCGGTCAGCGGCACCGTCACCAGGCTGTCTGCGGTGAATTCCGCCTTGCCGACGATTTCGCCATCCACCTTGTCCAGGCGCACGGTGATGCTCGACGCCTTCTTGACGCTCAGTACCGACGCCGAGAAGCTTTCCGCACCCGCGTCGCCGAATTCCACGCCGCTAATCCTGGTGTATTTTCCTTCGGAAAGATTGGTGATGACCGTATTGCCGGCGGTACCGCTCTTACGGACCCTCACGTCTTCGCCCCACGACATGGTTTCCGCTTCCACGCGCTTGTACGGGTCAAAATCTTCCAGCTGGGCCACGCCATTGTCCGGCCAAAAGTCAATCTTTTGAATCGTGCCGTCGGCGTTGTACTTCATTTCGGAAAGGCCGACAGAACGACGCTCCTTGTGTTGGTATTTCTGGCCCATCTTCTCGGATTTGTAACGCCAAAGTTCGTAATTCAGGCCGAAAACGTAGGATTTCCCCTTGAAATCGATGATACCCGGGTGGTTTCCGTTACTGCGCGAAGAATGCGGCATAATGTCGCCCTTGTAGGTCCAGGGGCCAGTAATCTTGTCGCTCATGGCATACCCGATACCTTCGGCACAGCAGGTGGATGCGAAAGTCATGTAGTAATTGTTGCCGTGCTTATAGACCCAGGGGCCTTCCTGGTAATCCTTGATCTTGGGGTAGGTGACGATGGAACCCTGAGTACTGATCATGTCCTTGTTCAACTTGATCATGTACAAGTCGGGGTTGCCCCAGTACATGTAGGCCTGTCCGTCGTCGTCAATCCAGACGGTAGGGTCGATATCGTTCCAGTGCTCGCGCTGCCAGACCAGGGCCTTATTCAAAGGTTCCTTGAAGGGGCCGTAAGGGTTGTCCGCCACCAAGACGGAAATGCCGTTGCCGTGAATGGGGACGTACATGAACCACTTGCCGTCGCGCTCGATGACCTGTTCTGCCCAGGCCCCGTTAGTCTTTGTGCTCCACTTGATGTCGTCCAGGCTCGCTACGGCACCGTGGCTGGTCCAGTTGACCATGTCCGTGGAAGTGTGCAACAGCCAGTCGTACATCATGAACCCGTCGGCATTGTCCTCGTCGTGGGTCGTGTACAGGTAAACCGTATCCCCATGAACATAGGGTGCCGGGTCAGCCGTATAGTTCGTCGTGATTACAATTTTCTGAGCGAAACCCGTACAAGCCAAGGCCAATACGGAAGAAACGAATAAGATATTTTTCATCTTAATCTCCAAACATGTTTTACACCAGAGATAAAGATATATCGCGAAAAGCCCCGCGGAATACCACGGGGTTAATTTATCATTGACAATTTTTCAAAAGGGGAGGCGCAGGGAGATTCTTCGACTACGCTGCGCTTCGCTCAGGATGACACTTACGTGTCATTTCCCGGAAGAGACGATCACCTTCGCGGTTTTGAGAATCTTGTTTTTGAGCTTGTAGCCCTTCTGGAACACGGTGACTACGTGGCCTTCGGGCACGGTTTCGCTGGGCTGCTGCATCAGGGCTTCGTGCATGTTCGGGTCGAATTCCGCGCCTGTCGGGTCAATCTGCTCGAGGCCCGCGTCGGTCAAAATTTTTGCGAACTGGTTGTAAATCATCTGCATGCCCTTCTCGAAGGCTTCGAGATCCTGGGCCTTGTTTTCGCTTGCGAAGGCGCGCTCGAAGTTGTCCTGCACTTCGGAGAGTTTTTCGAGGAGCTTGCCGTTCGCCGTCTCGATGAGTTCGAGCTGTTCCTTGGCGGTACGGCGGCGGTAGTTGTCAAATTCGGCCATCAGGCGGAGGTTCCGGTCGTTTGCATCGGCGAGGGCTGCCTTGAGCGCGGCAGTCTCGGTTGCTGAGCTCGCCGAAGCATCGGCTGCGGCGTCTGCGGGCTGTTCTGCGGCAGAGGTATCAGTCGCTTCGGCTGGCTCAGCGACCTTTTCTTCGGCCTGTGCGTCGGCCTTGTTCTCGGTTGGTGAGCCTGTCGAACCATCCATCTTCATTGCGTCTTCGGCGGCCTTGAGCACGTCCTGTTCGAATTTTGTCTTTTCTTCTGCGGTCGGTTCCTGCTGATTCAAATCTTCTGCCATTTCAATACGTTCCTATTTAATTGTCCGCCGGAATATTGCCCGCGGGACATCTGTTTTACATTTTCTGCGCAAAATGCACTTTTCGAATGCAAAGATAGCAAATTCCATGCCAAAGGTAAAGCAGGGGAGTTTCGCCGTTTTTGTAAGGAATATGCGCCATTTTATGGTAATACGGGGCAATTTCCCGCGGCGGCAGGTTTTATTTTGAAACATTTTGCAGATTTGTTGCCAAAGGGGCATATAAATTTCGAAAATTCGTCAATTTATACGCCCCAGGGTATATCGTTAATTGGCTCGGGGCGTATAAAAGACGATAAAACGCCTGTTTTATATGCCCCGGAAGGAGAAAATACGCCAAATAATGCACAGATTTGGGCAAAATTCAAGAGAAAATCTGTTTAGAGGGCAATAAAACTCGAAATATAGCCCTTGAGGGGCATATAAACGCCAACAAATAGCCCGTCTTATATGCCCCTGCGCAAAATCGCCCTAAAAAAAGCATATAAATCAGCCATAAAACGGGCATTTATACGCCCCCGAAGGCCGAAAAGCAGCCAAAAGAAATTAATCCTTAGTGAATTGCGCCGTCAAACTCTCCAAAAAGCCCTTAGACACTCAAAAATTGCCAGCGAGCTCTCCAAAAATACCGTCTCGGTGTTCGTAAGCTTGGGTTGGAACCTGGTTTTACACAACGTGGAACGGTCCGTGCAAAGTTACATATCCAGTTCCGCACCCCTCTCGTTTGCGCTTGTTTAGTTTACATAATCCGCATTATCGGCAATGCTATAACGCCAAAATACAGGATATTTAACTAAAAACGCCAATCGCTGTACATTCCGAGCCTGTCACACGATAAGTATATGTCCTTTTTGTTATATTGTTGAAAAATGAAGAAAATCGCCACAATCGCCTGCCTTTTGCTCATCGCCGTCGCCCTGATGGACGGCTGCGCCGTGACGCGCAAACTCGACGCGGCGAGCATCATGCGCAACATGAAGGTGGATTTCCGGCAGATTACGCTCGACTCGGTGGAAATCCGTCCCGACATCGTCGAGCAGCTCGGCGGAGCGATTGTCGGAGGAATCCTGCCAAACCCGAATGTCGTCGCGTTCGTGCAGAACCTCGCGAAAGGCATCGTCAACATCGATCTCGGGTACGCATATCTGGGCGTCGTCCTCGACGTGAAAAATTCCGACGTCGATACACTCTGGCTGCGTGACTTTACCGCACACGTATCGCTCGACACGCTCATGGACCTGCCGCTCGAACTGAAGGATTCCGTCACGCTTATCCCCGGCGAGAACAAGGTACGGCTTTCCACGCGCCTCCCGCTGGACAAGAGAATTTTCAAATTCAAAGAAATCAAGGAAGTCAAGGCCACAGGCAAGCTTGTAGTGGCGCTCGGCCCGGAAGGCGAATCCGTGCCCTTTGACTTCAACGATTCCCGCACGATTTCGCACGAAGAATTGGTCGCCATTGAAGACAACGTAAGGCAGACCATCTTGAACAGTATATTGAACGACTGGGTCGGCGGACTATAACCGGAGGAAAAATGAACCGCACGTATGTTCCTGAAAACCTGAACGTCGATGACACCCACGAGGTTTCTAAACTTTACAGGCACCTGTTGCAGCGCGAGATTCCCGTCGATTCCGCAAAACTCCGCCAGTGGATTCTGGACTGGAGCGAACTTGAATCGGTGCTCGGCGAAGTGAGCTGCCGCCGCTACGTGGCGATGACCTGCAATACCGCCGACGAGAAGGCCGCCAAGGCCTACACGGACTTTGTCGAAAACATCCAGCCCATCATGAACGAGTACGACGACAAGCTGAACAAGAAGCTCGTCGCCCACCCGGCAAAGGATGCGCTCCAGGGCGAATTTGGCGAGTGGTTCAAGGGCGTGCAGGTTTCTCTGGACCTGTTCTCCCCCGACAATATCGCGCTCGAAACCGAAGAGAACAAGGAAATCCAGGCGTACCAGAAGATTACCGGCGGCATGAGCGTCGAATTTGACGGCGAAACCAAGACAATGCAGCAGATGGCCGCCTACATGGAACGCACGGACCGCGAGCTGCGTGAACGTGCCTGGCGCACGATGTGGGAACGCCGCCTCAAGGACAAGGAAGCGCTCGACAATTCGTTTGATAACTTGTTCTCAATCCGCAAGCAGGTGGCAAGCAACGCCCACTGCAAGAACTTTATCGACTACATCTTCCTCGCGAAGCACCGTTTTGACTACTCCCCTGCCGACTGCGAGGCCTTCCACGAGAGCATCGAGAAACTGGTCCTCCCCCTCCAGAAGGAGATATACAAGAAGCGCGCGCAAAAGATGGGCCTTGAACGCCTGCGCCCGTGGGACTTGAACGTAGACCCGCTGGACCGCGCTCCGCTCAAGCCGTACAGCACTGGCGACGAACTCATCGAGAAGGTAGACCAGATTTTCGAGAGCATCCACCCACAGGCAGGCAAGTGGGCCCGCGAGATGCAGGCAAAAAAACTCATCGACCCGGATTCCAGGCTCGGCAAGGCCCCGGGTGGCTACCAGATTGGTTTTGACGAGAGCCGCCTCCCCTTCATCTTCATGAATTCTGCCTGCACGGACCGCGATATCTACACGCTGCTGCACGAATCAGGGCACTCGTTCCACCAGTTCGCGCTTGCAGGCCAGCCGATTTTCCCGTACCGCGACGTACCCGCAGAATTTGCCGAAGTGGCGAGCATGAGCATGGAACTCATCGGCATGTCGAACCTCAAGCCCTTCTACGGCAATGACCGCGAGGCAATCGAACGCAGTACCATCGGCGAACTCGAAGACGTTATATGGCTGTTCCCGTGGGTCGCGAGCGTCGACAGTTTCCAGCACAGGCTCTACAACTTCCCCGAGCATACGGCGAGCGACCGCAGCGACATATGGACCGAAATCATGGACCGTTACGATGCGGGCGTGGACTACACCGGGCTCGAGGCCGTGCGCCGCAACCTCTGGCAGAAGCAACTCCACATATTCGAGTGCCCGTTCTACTACATCGAGTACGGGATTGCCCAGATTGGGGCCCTGCAGGTGTGGGCGAATTTCAAGAAAGACCCGAAAAAGGCCATTGACGACCTGTTCCGGGCCGAAAGTCTCGGTAGTAGCCGCCCCGTGAAGGAACTCTTCGAGGCCGCAAATATCAAGTTCGACTTCTCCCCCAGGACGCTTGAACCGCTCATGCAAGTCGTCTGGGACGAACTCAACTAGACGAAAGAACGCCCCACCGAAGGTGAGACTTTAGACGAAAGACGAAAGAAATATCTTTTTTTTTCGCAAATTTTTGCAAAAAATGGCCAAAATCGGTTGACAAGAGCCTAAAATCAATCTATATTTGGCCTCACATCCTGGAGGGATGGCCGAGTGGTTGAAGGCGCACGCTTGGAAAGCGTGTTTACTTTACGGTAACGAGGGTTCGAATCCCTCTCCCTCTTCTAAAATTTTTCGGAGGTACCCCGATGTCCGATCAGAGAGTCTATCTTGACGATATCTACGCAAGCAAGGAATGCGAAGGTTCTGTGTTCCGCGCTGTCGTGATGATGGCCCAGGAAGCACGTTTCGTGAACAACCAGGCCAGCCAGGGTTACATCCACCTGAACAAGAAGCCGACTACGATTGCCATGTACAAGTTCAAGGAAGGCAAGCTCTCCATGACGGAAAAGAAGAACAACGACGTGACTGAAGAAGCCGTTGCCGCCGCTCAGGAAGCTGCACAGGCCGAAGCCGCCGCACCGGAAAACATCGCTGAAAATGCCGCTGCCGCAGATGCAGCCTTCGGCGTGTAATCAACTCGCGACAAACTTTTAGAAAACGGCTCCACTCGAGCCGTTTTTTTGTATGAGGGTAAGCACCGAAGGTGCCAGTGGACACTCTTGTCGCTACGCGACAGCGGTGTGACGTTTTGCTTCTGGAAAAAAACTACGTGTTTCGCGGGTGCAAATCTACTTCTGGAAAAGAACCTTATGCGTATTGCGGTTGCGGCCGAGGGTTTGCCCGCGGACGCTCCTCCCCTTCAGGTCGAACGTCCTGGTCGGCGCAGCCTGCAGCTGAATGTCGCGGATACGGACAACCCTCGTTATTGACGTATCAGTCTTGCTCGTGTCAGAGGTGTCGGGAGCGACGACGCTCGTATCGCCTGCAGAAGACGTATCGGGCTTCGTGCCCGCCTCCTCGAGTTGCCAGATGAAGGATTCGTCGCGGTCCACCTTGCGGTTCTGCTGTACCTGCGAGCCCACCGCCTGCAGGTAGAGCCCGCTCTTGTAGTTCTTGAGCAAGAAGGCATTCGGCGTATTGACTCCGGCATCATCGAAGGTATAACGCTGGTGCGCCCCGCCGTTGTAGCCGTAGGTCGAGGCGACAATGCCAGCCGCAGTGGATTCGTTCGGGATATCCACGACGCGGCTCCCGAGCTGAATGTAGTAGGTAACGGGGTTGTCGCCCACCGAGAAAATCTTCACGAAGGTCGCCGCATCGTTACAATCCATGAGTTCGAGCGCATTGCTGGCCGTAATTCCCATGCATTTCTTTGTTTCGCCGAGGGACTTGATCCTCCCCTCCTTGTAGAACGCCACCTTGAACAGCTGCTGGTATATGGTCTCTACAAGAATCACGTGGTTTATCAGGTCCTGCTCGGACTTGGCCTCGCTCGCCTGGTTCAGACCATACGGCCATATATGCTGACGGTCGCAATGAAGTTCCGCATTCGGGCCATCCATTTCACGGAGTTTCGCCTGAACCTTGTCGTCCCTGAACACCCCGTCCACGCAAGTTGCCGCATATTCCGATGTGGTCCCAATTCCCATCGTGTGGCCCATTTCGTGCATGGCCGTGGGCACCACCATGTAACTGCGGTTCTCTCCAAACCGGAGGTCGCCGTTGCTGCTCGCCTCGGCCGTGGGCACTCCCGGCGCGTAGTAAACGTTGATGAACTTGGAAAGGTTCGAGTAGGTGTTGTAGAGCTTGACCGCCGAATCCATCACGGCCGTAATGCGCTTGTAGGCATCCTGCTCGTCGGCAGTAGGGTTCGCGGACTTGTGGAGCGTGTAGGTGACCTCGGCATGCGAAAACACAGCCATAAGGGCAATGGCCAACACCGCTAGCAGGCTTCTCTCGAAAAGCATAGATACTCCTTAAAACCAGACACCTCTTTTAATATACATTCCTGCCGCTCGTCCCGCAAGTAAAAACAGAAAAATCGGACGGGCATGCGCAGAACGGCGACGAAATTGGTGGACAAAACAGGGTGAAAATGCTATCTTTAGCCCCGTAACTTTTAACCGGCGATGCAAGTCGCCAAAGAATCAAGAGGTAAAACAAATGGCAGTTTCTTACAAGGAACTCGGCCTGGTGAACACCAGGGAAATGTTTGCAAAGGCTGTTAAGGGTGGCTACGCCATCCCGGCTTTCAACTTCAACACCATGGAACAGATGCAGGCCATCGTGCAGGCCGCCGTTGAAACCAAGTCTCCGGTGATCATGCAGGTCTCTAAGGGTGCCCGCAACTACGCCAACGGCACCATCCTCCGCTACATGGCTCAGGGTGCTGTTGAATACGCCAAGGAACTCGGCTGCGCCAATCCGCAGATCGTGCTCCACCTCGACCACGGTGACTCTTTCGAACTCTGCAAGGACTGCATCGACAACGGTTTCTCTTCCGTGATGATCGACGGTTCTGCTCTTCCGTACGAAGAAAACATCGCCCTCACCAAGAAGGTTGTTGAATACGCTCACCAGCACGACGTGACCGTCGAAGCTGAACTCGGCGTGCTCGCCGGTGTGGAAGACGAAGTCCAGGCTGAAGAATCTCACTACACCAAGCCGGAAGAAGTGATCGACTTCGCTACCCGTACGGGCTGCGACTCCCTCGCTATCTCCATCGGTACCAGCCACGGTGCTTACAAGTTCAAGCCGGAACAGTGCACTCGCGACCCGAAGACTGGCAAGCTCGTTCCGCCTCCCCTGGCATTCGACGTGCTCCACGCCATCGAAAAGAAGCTCCCGGGCTTCCCCATCGTGCTCCACGGTTCTTCTTCTGTTCCGCAGGACGAAGTGGACACCATCAACGCCCACGGTGGCAAGCTCCCGGATGCCGTCGGTATTCCGGAAGAACAGCTCCGCGAAGCTTCCAAG
>FLNZ01004536.1_pt1 | contig 11563 bp, 7 predicted proteins | sample 1140391 | NCBI WGS metagenome assembly FLNZ01 (sample SAMEA3878171, study PRJEB12797) | bioreactor metagenome | biome: Moose rumen | place: Sweden | collected 2011-10
CAGGGCATCTGCTTCCTGGGCCAGATTAACTATAACGATTTCATCCGTCGCCATCTGGGTGAAAGACCAGGGGCTATAATTGAACTGGAAACGGGGCGCAAACTGGGAGAACATCGTGGTTACTGGTTCCACACCATAGGTCAGCGCAAGGGCCTCGGCCTCAGCGGAGGACCATGGTATGTGGTGAAGAAGAATGTGGACGACAATGTAATCTACGTAAGCAATGGTTACGGAACCGACAAGCAGTACGGACGCGAAATGCGTGTGCACGAGATGCACTTCATCTCCGGGAATCCGTGGCCCGACAAGCAGGAGGTCCGCGTGATGTTCAAGAACCGTCACACTCCGCTAATGCTACCGGCTCGCTTCATACACATCGAGGACGATGAGTGGCTGCTTATTAGCGATCAGGACGTGCAGGGCATTGCGCCGGGGCAGTTCGCTGTGATTTACGATGAAAACGGACACTTGTGCTACGGCAGTGGAGTGATAGGTTAATTTTTTAGGAATTATGGGAAAACGCGTGGAACTGGAACTTTATGGAATAAGCCGGAGCAAGATTCATGGCACGGCTTATGCGTTGGTGCTCAAGGAACTTGGCGGTGAGCGCCACCTGCCCATCGTGGTGGGAGAGATGGAGGCACAGGCTATTGCCGTGCGTCTGCAGGGTGTGGTGCTGCCTCGTCCGCTCACTCACGACCTGATGACCAGTATGTTGCATGCCTATAGCATCTCGCTTGAGGAAGTGGAAATCTACAGGTTCCACGAGGGAGTGTTCTATTCGCATCTGCTCCTCAGGAGTGTTGACCGCGAAGTGGAACTCGACTCGCGCACCAGCGATGCCGTGGCTCTGGCGGTGCGCACCGGAGCGCGTGTGTTTGCGGCCGAAGAGGTTATGCGCAGTGCCTCGTTTGTTAAGGATGATGCCCCGACCGATGCCAATGGGGAACCCGACCTCAAAAGTCTCACTCTCGAAGGCCTCAAGTCCTATCTGCAGCAGTGCGTCGATAACGAGGAATACGAAATGGCTGCCGAAATACAGAAACTGATTCGTAAGCGCGAAAGTGAATAGGGGCGGGAACGGCCTGTAGTTACATTATGATGCCCCATACGTTGTTGTTTAGGGATAATAAATACATTTTTTGCGTAAGAAAGTGTTGTATGTTGCAATTTATACTTATCTTTGTTAGCATTTGAATTAAGGTGGGTTCTATAAATTAAATTGCGATGATTTTGAATTTATATCGAGTAGATGCGAAGTTAAAGATGAAGCAGCGTAGCGGGCTACGTTGCAAGACTTTAACACAGCAGATGCCGATAGAAAACAAAATCAACCAAGGACTCATCTTTATTTTATTAATTTTTAGAACACTCCTTAAGTATGATGAAACTCAATAATTACATTAAGTGGTTACTGCTGCTCATTGCCATTGTTGTAGCGTCGCCCGATGCCGGCGCTGTGTTCAAGGAACGGGACTTCGGTAGGACTATCGAAGTGCTGTGTGCCGAACTTGAACGCAAGTATAAGGAGCAGCAGGAAACAATGCGTGTCTATGAGGCGAATGCCGCAAAACAGCACGAGAAGTTGGTTGCAACTATGCAGCAAATCGACCAAATCTCGCTGATTCTTTATTCGCAGAGTAACGAATTCACCTTCGACATGGCCTATGCCTGTCAGCAGGCTACTGATTTGTACGATAACTCGCGGGTAGCGCACATGCCATTCGACAAAATCTTGATGCGCCTCGACTCCGAGGTTGAGCGATACGATAGCCTGATATATGTGCTCAAACACATATCCCCGGCCATCAGCGGTGAGGAAATCTCTAAGATTGAGGAGGTTGCCGATAGCATCATGCTGGCTCAGCAAGACAGTACTTTAAGGGTCCTTGCAGTGGATAGTCTGCAGGATACCGCTATGGCTGTCATGGATGTTCCGCCTCCGCCGGTTGACCCGTCACAAGACGAGTCGTCCGACAAGACTTCTTTGTATGTGCTCAACGAGCGCGAGATAGCGATTCGTGAGAAATGCTTGTTCTATGCTATGGCTTTGCGCGACAATACCATCAGTATCAAGGAAAAAATGAGCCTCGACAAGGAGTTCTACGATGAGGTGACCGCCAAACTGATTTCTATAAACAATTATGCTCTCAAGCAGTACGAGAAACTGCAGAATAGTATTTTCCGCAACGGTGGCAGCAACTACTTCCAGGTCCTCACTTCTTTGGGACAGGGATATCGCCATGTCGGCACTGAGCTAAGGGATAAGTATGGTGAACTCTATCGTGACGGCGAATCCGATATTGTCAAGAGCCAGTGGCGTGGTCCGGTTATCTACATGACATTGGTTTTCATTCTGTTCTACGTGGCAGTCGCCTCCATACTTAGCATTGTGATATTGCGTTGGTTCTTACCGAAGAAACTGCGCATGAAGGATAGTTATGCGGGACGCAGGAGCATCATCGGGCTGGCTTGTGGCGTGTTCTTGTTTATGCTCTTCATATCCATCGCAAACTCTGTCACGCATCACAATTTCATCGTGATGGCAGTAAATACCACTGTCGATTACTCTTGGCTGCTACTTGCCATACTCTTGTCTCTACTCATCAGACTCGACACCAAGCAGATTCATTCCGGTGTGATCGTTTACACTCCATTCATGATTATGGCTCTTGTGGTGATTCTGATGCGTATCGTATTTATCCCTAACACCACGGTTAACATCATTTTACCGCCTCTGCTGCTACTGTTCACCATTTGGCAGTTCGTGGTCATACGCAAGCGCCGCGAAATGTTACCTCTAACCGACATCGCTCTTTCATTGCTGACGTTTTTTGTGATTCTTGTCTCCACTGTCCTTTCCTGGATTGGTTTCACGCTATTCGCCGTGCAGATTCTCGTCTGGTGGACGATTCAACTGGCCTACATCCAGACTATTATCTGCTTCTACGACTTGGCGCAGATGTACGCGCGCAGGGTGTTGCTCAAGCGCATTCACCGTAATGAACTCGCTAAAAAGGGCAAGAAGTATGCAAGCGCTAACCCAAGCACTGAAGCTAAGATTATTGAACAAGCAAAGCATGGCGAACACATTGCCGAAACTTGGCTCTACGATGCCTTAGTCAAGATGGTGTTCCCTGTGATAGGGGTGCTCTCATTCCTTACAAGCATCGTGTTCGCCGCCGAAATGTTCAACATGAGACAACTCCTTGTCAACGTCTTCTATAAAAATTTTGTGGACCAGGAAGACCTTATCCAGATTTCATTCTACAAGATTGTGCTGGTGAGTTCGTTGTTCTTCATTTTCTATTACATCAACTACGTTGTGCACGCGCTGTATCGTAAGTTCAAACTGCGTCAGTTTGCCAAGACCGATGCCGCTCGTCGTCCCAATATCACCCTTGCTAATAACATCATCACCATTCTTGTGTGGGGCGGTTTCTTCATCTTCTCTCTGGTGCTCTTCAAGGTGCCTAAAGGGGGCATCTCGCTGATTACGGCCGGCCTGGCTACCGGTTTGGGATTTGCCATGAAAGACATCCTGGAGAACTTTATCTATGGCTTGTCCTTGATGTCAGGCCGTGTGCGAGTGGGAGACTACATTGAGTGTGACGGCATCTTGGGCAGGGTCGAGAGCATCGGCTACCAGAGTACGCAGATTGTTACGCTCGACGGCAGCATCATCGCATTCTTGAACACTTCTTTGTTCAGCAAGAACTTCAAGAACATGACCAAGAATCACAGTTACGAGTACGTCAAGTTGCCCATCGGTGTGGCCTACGGTGTCAAAATTGATGAAGTGAGAACTATCTTGGAAACTGAACTCAACAAGCTCACCGAGTTGACAGGTGTCAGCGGCAGACCTGTAGTGCAAAAGAAACAGGGATTCAAGGTGTACTTTGGAAACCTTGGCGACAGTTCGGTTAACCTCATTATTGCTTTCTGGGTACTGGTTGAGGAAAAAATCTCCTTTGTCTGCACGGTTCAGGAGACTATTTACAACACGCTGCAGGCCAACAATATTGAGATTCCTTTCCCGCAGCGCGACGTTTACATCCGTCAGTTCCCGGGTAATCAACTGCCCGATGTTAAATCAGACCACCCAGAGTAGCATATCCATGCCGGAAATCATCATTTTAGCCGGCATTGATATCACAGCTTTGAAGACTTGAGAATCGAAACCCAAGATTTTTCATCACATCGTGCAGGATAAAAAAGAATAAATTCTTTTTGTTCTGCACTCGTTTTTTTGTAACTTTGCAGTTAACTGCGACGTGAACGCTCTTCCGTGCCGTGTCCATAACCGGCCGGCGACAAGGGGGGCAGCGTAGCGGCGAGTCGCTGCCGCATCGGTGACGACGTGTTTGGAATGCGATATAAACAATTAATTAACATTCTAATATATAAGTAATTATGAATCTAAAACTAAGACTGATTGTAATGAACTTCCTCGAATTTGCCGTTTGGGGAGCGTATTTAACATCAATGGGCGGATACCTCGCTCAGGTGGGCATGGGAAGCCACATCGGTTGGTTCTATGCCGTCCAGGGAATAGTTTCGCTGTTTATGCCGGCTCTGCTCGGTATCGTGGCCGACCGTTGGATCCCGGCTCAGAAGGTGCTGAGCCTGGCTCATCTCTTGGCTGGCTTATTCATGATGAGTGCGGGTTTTTATGCGATGACGGCCGGTGATGCGGTTCAGTTTGCGCCCTTGTTCACTCTCTACACAATCAGCGTGGCTTTCTTTATGCCAACGATTGGACTTGCCAACTCTGTGGCTTTCAATGCACTGACTAAGGCCGGAATGGATACGGTTAAGGATTTCCCACCCATCCGTGTGTTCGGAACCATTGGTTTCATTTGCGCCATGTTAACTGTGGACTTCACCGGATTGCAGCACACCTTCGGACAGTTCTTCGTTTCTGGTGGGGTGAGCCTGGTGCTGGCTCTTTATGCCCTAACAATGCCTAACTGCCCGGTGAACAAGGCTGTCGAAGGCGCATCGCTGGTCGATGCTCTGGGGCTGCGCGCGTTTGCGCTGTTCAAGCAGAAGAAGATGGCCATTTTCTTCATCTTCTCAATGCTGCTGGGTGTGTCGCTGCAGATTACTAACGGCTTTGCCAATCCGTTCTTGAGTGCTTTCGGGGAAATTGAAAAATATGCCGGTACCTTTGCCGCTGAGCATGCCAATGCTCTGATCTCTCTATCTCAGATAAGCGAAACGTGCTGTATCCTTCTGATTCCCTTCTGCATGAAGCGTTTCGGTATCAAGAATGTGATGCTTATTGCCATGTTTGCGTGGGTGTTCCGTTTCGGATTCTTCGGCTTGGGTAATCCGGGTATGCCGGGCGTGATTCTCTTTGTGCTCTCCTGCATCGTTTATGGTGTGGCGTTCGATTTCTTCAACATATCTGGCGCTCTCTATGTCGATCAGCAGACCGATGAAAGCATTCGCAGCAGTGCGCAGGGCTTGTTCATGATAATGACTAACGGTATTGGTGCCACAATCGGAACGCTGAGTGCGCAGGCTATTGTGAACCACTTCGTTTACAGCCAGACTGAACCTGCGGCTCAGATGGCCGGTTGGAGCACTTCGTGGTTCGTATTCGCATCCTATGCTCTCGTGGTGGCTGTAGCGTTCATGATTATTTTCAAAAACCCCGAGAAAGAGGGCAAACTTGCTAAGTAATAAGGCTACGCAATGCGTTCAGTTGAAAAATATGCAGAATCTATCACAGGTGTGAGGGCGCACCGCCTCAGCGGTGCGTCCCCGCACTAATTTATAGAACACTCATTAATTCACGGCTTCCCGTCATCTTGAGTTATGCACAGATTCTTCGCTCCTCACATCAAGTCTGATTTCTCCTTGCCCACCGACGAGGCGCATCACTGCGTGAAGGTGCTGCGGTTGGGACTCGGAGCCGAGATTGAGGTGGTTGACGGTGACGGTGGCCTGTATCTGTGCCGTGTCGCCTCTGACAACCCCAAGCACTGCCTGGTGGAAATCGTGAGCGAAAAGCACGAAAAACCGCACTGGGGGCACAGAATTGTGCTATGCGTTGCCCCCACCAAGAATATGGACCGCATGGAGTGGATGGCCGAGAAAGTGACCGAAATGGGCGTGGACGAGATAATTCCGCTCCTTTGCGACAACAGTGAGCGACGGGTGCTCAAGACCGAGCGCCTGCAAAAGATTCTGGTAAGCGCCATGAAGCAGTCGCTCAAGAGCACGCTCCCCGTTCTGCGCGGACTCACTCCGCTGGCCGATTTGCTCACCCAGGCTCGCTCTTTCAGTGGGCAAAAGTTTATTGCCTATTGCGACCCGTCGCTGCCGCGCGGCCAGAGGTTGAACTTCTTCAGCCGATACACTGCGGGTGGTGATGTTATGATGATGATTGGCCCCGAAGGTGATTTCAGCCCCGATGAGGTGAAAGCGGCGCTCAGTGCCGGATTTGTGCCGGTGACTCTGGGCGAGAGCCGACTCAGGACCGAGACGGCGGCGGTGATGTGTTGCGCGGCATGCCATGTGGCCGATGCACGCGGCCGGGCACCGCAATATGAAAAAGAGACTAAGATATAATGGCCTGATTAAACCAAGCGCAGGTTGCTAAAGTCAAAACTAAGATTTAACTTTGCCGGTGCGCTTCGAGGAGCCAATCGGCTCGTGACGGTCAGACTGATAAGAAATATTAATACAAAGACACTATATAAAGTTATGAAAATTAAGAGTTTAATACTTGTGTTCGCTATGCTGGCAGGCATTTCCATGTCGGCGCAGAAAGCGGCAAGTGACGAGGAACTGCGCAAGCAGATTAAGGATGCCGTGATGAAGGTTTACGACGAGGAACTGGAAAAGTCGCCTAACGACTATAACTTGCTCTTCGCTCGCTCTAATCAGCATTACTACAATGGCGATATGGATAAGGCTATGGACGACGTTAACCGCGTTCTGGAATTGCTCCCGGAAAAGGAAAAGGAACTTTCGTTCGACTCTCGCATGCTCCGTGCGCGCATTAGCGATGCAAAAGGTGATTTCGATTCCGAAGTTGCCGACCTCAAGGCGGCTATGGAACTGAATCCGCAGTCGCTCGCATGCGTTGATATGCTTGGAAAGGTGGCATTTAAGATGAACGACCTGGATGCTGCCGAAAAGAATTTCCAGACCATCCTGCGCGACAATCAGATGAACTACGACGCGCTCTACTGGATGGGGAAGGTGGAGGCTCGCCGCGGTAATAACGACAAGGCCGCCGAATACGTTGACCGGGCAGTCAGTCTCTTCCCGGCTGAGTCTCAGGTCTATCTCAATCGCTCCGATGTGCTGCTTATGCTCAACCAGCCCGAACCGGCCGCCCAGGACTTGATTTCGGCCATTAGCGTGGGCGATGACGACGGCAAGGCTCTGCGCGCTCTCGTCGAGATGAGCGATACTCACTACGACGATGTGATGAAGACGCTCGATTTCTCCATCAGCAAGGCTCCTCGTGTGGGCATGTTCCACTACATCAAGGCTTCTATCGCCATGGGACATTTCCACTATGCGCAGGCGCTCAGCAGTTTCAATTCCATTATCAGCAACCGTCTCTACGAGACTTCGGGTATCTACCAGAATGCGGCCAAGTGCCAGTTTGAACTCACGCAGTACTCCGAAGCGCTGGCCAACGTGAACAAGGCTCTCGCGGCCGACGAGAACAACTGGGAGGGTTTCCTGCTCAAGGCTAAGATTCTTATGGCGCAGGGGGCCGACAACTATGCCGACGCTCTCACCGCGCTCAATCAGGCTGCAATGCTCAGCCCCGAAAACATTCAGGTGATGATTTCCAAGGCGCACCTGCTCCTGCTCCAGCGCAAGGACGACGACGCCGTGAAGATTCTTAACAATGCCATTATGACTAACCCCGAGTCTTCCGAGGCTCTGCTTCTGCGCGGATGGACCAACAAGTATCGTCTGCGCAAGGACGACCTGGCTAAGCGCGACTTCGAGAATGTTCTGCTCAATGGCTCTGATATGCACCAGTTGCGCGGTTTTGCCCTCCATGAGGTGGGACGCGACGACGAGGCTCGCCAGTGGGCCAAGGACATAATCCAAGCCGGCATTCTCCCGGGCGGTGAGGCCTACTACTACGCTGCGGCTCTGCTGAGCGACATCGGCGATAGCGACGACGCGTATCAGTATATGGAGAGTTGCCTCGCCAATGGTTTCGGCAGTCTCTACGAGGTGAAGGTGAACGAGAATCCTTATGTGAATCTCAAACTCGTGCGCCGTCATCCTTATTTCAACGAACTGGTTGAACGCTACGCGGCCAATTTCCGTTAATGCCGGGCAGCATCGTCTGCTGAATCAATGACTGGTACGGTAATACGCACTACGGGCAGCTGGTATGTGGTGAGAAGCGACTCCAGGGTCGTGAATTGCAAAATCAAGGGCAATTTCCGTCTCAAGGGCTTCCGCTGCACTAACCCTGTGGCTGTGGGTGATGTGGTCGAGGTCGAAGTCCGTGACGACGGCTCGGCGTTCATAACGGGTATCGCCACCCGAAAGAACTACATCATCCGTCGCGCGAGCAATCTCTCTAAGGAATTTCAGATTATTGCCGCCAACGTTGACCAGGCGCTGCTGGTGGTCTCGCTCGTGAATCCGGTCACTAACACCACTTTCATCGACCGTTTCCTTGCCACTGCCGAGGCTTATTCGGTCCCCTCTGTGCTGGTAATCAACAAAATCGACTTGCTCGCCGATGACGACGGCCGCGATTTGCTCAGTGCCGTGGCCCATCTCTACGACTACGTGGGATATCCCGTGGTTCGTGTCTCCACCGTCACCGGAGAGGGCATCGAGGACCTGCGCACCATCACCGCCGGCAAGGTGTCACTTCTCTCAGGAAACTCCGGGGTGGGGAAGAGTTCCATCATTAATAGCCTCATTCCCGGGCTCGGACTCAGGGTGGGAGAGGTCTCCGACGTGCATCACACCGGTATGCACACCACCACTTTCAGCGAAATGCTCACCATCCCCGGCGGCGGCGGCCAACTCATCGACACCCCGGGGGTTAAGGGATTCGGAACCATCGACTTGGAACGCACAGAGGTGGCGCATTATTTCCCTGAGATTTTTCGTGCCTCTCAGGGATGCCGATACGGCAACTGCACTCACACGCACGAACCGGGGTGCGCCGTGCTCCAGGCTGTGGAACGGCACGAAATCAGTCGGTCGCGCTACGCCAGTTACCTCAGCATTCTCGACGAGGAAAACAGCGGGAAGTACCGCAAAGCTTTCTGATAAAACCAATTACAATTTTATCATACTACTATGAAGTTCATTAGGATAATGCGTCTCATCGCGGTTTCTGCCGCCTTAATACTGCTCACTGCCGCCCCATCCGCGGCTCAGGATACGCACCCCCATATCTTCAGTTCCAGTGTCAAGAGTCTTAAACTTAGCCTTGAGCACAATCCTTTCGTGCCGCCCATTCTCATACTGGGCGGTGAGGAACGCCTTAACGTGAACTTCGACTATCTTGACTACGACGTGCACTATCTGCGCTATAGCGTGGTCCACTGCAACGCCGACTGGACCGAGTCGGTGCTTATGGAAAGTGAATACGTCGATGGTTTCAACTACGGCGACATCGACGACTACGAGCAGAGCGTAACCACCTTTACACATTATTATAATTATAACTTCACTCTGCCTAACGACAACTTCCGTATCACCAAGAGTGGTAACTACCTCCTCCGTGTCTATGAGCAGGACGACCCCGACAAGGTCCTCTTCCAGACGCGATTCACTGTCTGCGAGAACTCGGTCAGCGTTAGGGCTGCGGTCACTTCGCGTACCGATGTTGACTACAACAGCGAGCACCAGCAGGTGAGTTTTGATGTCATCGGAAAGACGCGCGGGCAGATTCGTGACCCTTACGGCGAACTCACCGCCGTGGTCACGCAGAACTCGCGCACCGACAATCAGGTGACGGTCTCTCGCCCCATGATGGTGGCCGGCGACGTGGTGACTTTCGACCACAATCAGGCTCTTATCTTCGATGCCGGCAATGAATTCCGGCGAATGGAGATGGTGAGTGTGCATTCCATCAATATGCGTGTGGAGAAAATGCAGTATTTCGAGCCTTTCTACCACGCGTCGCTTTTCATCGACGCTCCCAGGGCTAACTCGCAGTATCTTTACGACCAGACTCAGTTCGGACGTTTCACTATTCGTAACCGTGAGTGCGACAATGCCGACAGCAACACCTGTGCCGACTACGTGGTGGCTCACTTCACTCTCGATACCGACGGGCGTATGCTCACCGGCGGACGCATCTACCTCCAGGGCGAGTTCACGCAGGCTATTCCGCAGGACTGGGCACTGATGAAGTGGGACGCTTCGCAGGGACTCTATGTCTGCGACCTGCTACTCAAGCAGGGGGCCTACAACTATCAGTACCTCTGGGTCCCCGATGGCACCACAATGGGCCGCGCCGGCATGATTGAGGGAAACAAGTACCAGACTGTCAACGAGTACCTCGTCTGCATCTACGACCGCCCTATGGGCGAGCGTTACGATCACTTCGTGGGCTTCGCCGTGGTCTATTCCGGCCGATAAACGCACCATGCCGCGGGCCTCTCAGCGATTTCATGCCCTCGAAACTTGCAACTTGCCGCTATTATCACTAACTTTGCACCCATTAAAGGAGGGTTCTATAAATTAACTTGCGATGATTTTGAATTTATATCGTGCAGGTGCGAAGTTAAAGATGAAGTAGCGTAGTGGGCTACGGTGCAAGACTTTAACGCAGCAGATGCCGGTAGAAAACAAAATCAGCCAAGAATACATCCCTACTTTTATTAATTTATAGAACACTCCTAAAGAAAAATTTCTTTATTACTGCTTCGAATATTAATTAAAACGTAAAAATATCAGAACATTATGAAAGCATTCGTTTTTCCGGGACAAGGTGCCCAGTTCGTGGGAATGGGTAAAGAACTCTATGAAACTAATCAGCAGGCGCACGACCTCTTTGAGAAGGCTAACGAGGTGCTGGGATTCCGCATCACCGACCTTATGTTTAATGGGACGGAAGATGACCTCAAGCAAACTAAGGTCACTCAGCCGGCTGTTTTCCTTCATTCTGTGATTCTCGCCCTCACCATGGGCGACGAGTTTAAGCCCGATGCCGTCGCCGGTCACTCTCTCGGCGAGTTCTCCGCGCTTGTCGCTGCCGGCGCTTTGTCGTTCGAGGAAGGCCTGAAACTGGTCGAGGCGCGCGCGCTGGCCATGCAGAAGGCTTGCGAAACCACTCCCTCTACTATGGCCGCCATTATCGGGCTCGACGATGCTAAAATCGAGGAAATTTGTGCCGAAGTCGAAGGCGTTTGTGTCGCTGCCAACTATAACTGCCCGGGGCAGGTGGTAATCAGCGGTACTTTCCCCGCCATCGAGGCCGCTTGCGAGAAACTGAAAGAGGCTGGTGCTCGCCGCGCATTGCCGCTCAAGGTGGGGGGCGCATTCCACTCTCCGCTCATGGAGCCGGCTCGTGCCGAACTCGCCCAGGCTATCGATGCTGCAC
>FLNZ01003322.1_pt1 | contig 11551 bp, 11 predicted proteins | sample 1140391 | NCBI WGS metagenome assembly FLNZ01 (sample SAMEA3878171, study PRJEB12797) | bioreactor metagenome | biome: Moose rumen | place: Sweden | collected 2011-10
ACTCAGTTGGGCGCTGCCATTCGGGGGTGGGAGCGGCGGCGGCGCCCTTTTAAAGCCGGTGGAGAATCTATATATGGAAGTAATTCATCATCTGCTCCGTCAAAGATTTTGCGTCGTCGTCTTTGTGCTCGAGCAGATACTCCAACGAGCCCGCATAAAAAAACGACGTGATCGGCACATATCGATTGTATTTCCGAAAATCGCCCCAGAGCATCAGTTTCTCATGCAATCGAAGAAAATCCGATCGGTCGGCGCCGTATTTTTTTACGATTTTATTCAAGCGCCCCTCGTTGAGCGCAAACTCGTAAATTCGATCGATCAGCTCCGACGTGTTTCGATCCGACAAAAATTTATTGATAAGCTCGACCGCCGTGCCGGACCGTCGCAATGTCCGTCGCAATTCGATCAAAAAAAATATCGTCAGCGCCCCCAGCGCCACCATCAAAAATATTTCCAACGTCTCAACCTCACAATCTGTTGATATAACTTTGTGTCGGTGATAAAATTTTTTAATCAAAGGGGGAATGTCCAATGCATTTCGGCAAAAAGGAAATTCTCGAGCTGCTCAAGGAGCGCGGCGTCGAGCATGAAGTTATCGAACACGAAGCCGTTTTTACGATGCAGGAGATGGAGCAACTGCACATGGACGGCACGCCCGACGTTGCGAAAAATTTGTTCGCGCGCGACCCGAAGAAGCACAATTATTATCTGATCGTCCATCGGGAAGATAAATACGTCAGTCTGAAAGAGTTCGGACCGTCGATTTGCGGCAAACCGCTCCGTCTTGCGTCCGAAGATGATCTCGAGAAATTTCTCGGGCTCAAGCCGGGCTCGGTCTCGACCTTCGGATTGCTCAACGACGAATCCCGCATGGTGAAATTGCTCATGGACGAAGATTTTCGCGGCGGGCGGATCGGATTGCACCCGAACGAAAACACCGTGACGATTTTCATGGCGGTCGACGACTTGATCAAAATCATCGAAGAGTACGGCAACCCGATCGAGTTCGTCAAATTTTGACAGGAAAGGATTTTGCTTATGACAAAGCTCGGCACGTTCTATGGAATTGGAGTCGGACCGGGCGATCCCGAGCTCCTCACCGTCAAGGCGATAAACGCGATCAAAGCGGTCGACGTGATCATCGCGCCGAAAACGGAGAAGAAGGAGGGCAGCGTTGCGCTGTCGATCGCTCGGTCGCACATCAGACCGTCCACGGAAATTATCTATCAAGTTTTTCCGATGGTCAAGGATTTTTCGGAGCGGACGGAGGAATTTGAAGACAACAAGGCGGAAATCCTGTCGATACTTCGGAGCGGTCGAAGCGCGGCGTTCCTGACGATAGGCGATCCGATGTTTTACAGCACGTATATTTATATTTTCCGATTGTTGAAGGCGGAGGGCGTTGAAGTGGTGACGATCCCGGGCGTGCCGGCGTTTTTGGCGATCGCGTCGCAATTGGGTCGACCGTTGGCGTTCGGCAACGAGATCGTTTCGATCATACCGGCGACGGCTCCGCGCGGATCGATTGAAGCGGCGTTGGGCTCGTGCGATGCGGCGGTGCTGATGAAGGTCTACAAGAATTTTGATGAGATCGTTGACGCGCTCGAGCGGCAGGGGAAATTGGATGAGGCGGTGCTCGTCAGTCGCGGCGGGTTGCCCGACGAAAAAATTATTGACGATCTCGCGGCGCATCGCGGGGAGCGGCTCAACTACCTTTCAACGATCATAACGAAATAAATTCTCCTGTCCGAAATACTTTCCGTCGAAAATTTTTAAAGGAGGAGTAATGTGCTCAAAGTTTTGAAGGGCAAAGATGATTATCTGTTTCTCGACAACGATACGAATCGAGTGATGTCGCAAATCACCGGCAAGATACCTCTCAACGACAAAATTAAAGCATCTATCAAAACTACGTTCGAGCGTCGAATGCTTTATGCCGATTATCTCGGGTTTCAGTATCTCTATCTGATTACGCCCAATGCGCACTGTGTTCATGCCGAGCATCTTCCGGACGGCATCGAAATTTCCGATGACCGTTCGGCGATTTACCTTCAAAAAAATTTTCCCGACGTTGTTTATTATTCGTTGGAAGTGTTGAGGCAATACAAAGACAAGTACACTGTTTATTATAAAACGGATACGCATTGGACGGGGATCGGCGCCGCGCTGACGTTCAACGAGGTCTCTGATCGACTCGGGTTGAATACGAAGATTGACGTGGACGGCATCCCGAAGGTCGAGAAAGAATTTGTAGGCGATCTCGGAATCAAACTCACGCCGAACAAAAAGTGTACTTATCAAGCGCTCGATTGGGAGTCCGACGTCGAATTGCTTGCCGACAATCGCATGGCTACCGGCAGCAAATACTTGCATTTGCGTTCCAATAATCGGAACGGCAAGCGCTGTGTAATATTCGGCGGGTCGTCGGTTGCACTCTATGAAAATTGGAAAATCATAGGGCATTATTTTGCAGAGACGTTCTTTTTTTGGGTTAATCATAGTTTTGATCGGCAAATTATTAATGAATTGCAGCCCGATGTTGTTGTCCATCTCATAAATGAGCGATTTTTTAACGGCAATTTCGATTCGATTCCGTATGCTACGACTTTGATGGAGAGAATTTTGTCTATGAAATCATATGAGAAACTCGAAGAAATTGATCTGAGCGATGACTTTTTCTCCGAGTCCCTTAGAAAATTTTTAGCCGCCCACAAAAAACACCTGTTGAATGAAAAAGCGGAACGGTTGGCGCGTGACGAAAAACGAATAGCAACGGTTGTCGATGCTGTCAAAAAAAAGTACGCCGCCGATATGAAATCGGTATTGGAACAAAATTTGGAGCGTCCGATCATCAGCTACAGAACGCATTTGTCCGTCTACGGTTGGTTGGAAAAAAATTTTGAAGGGCAAATCAGTGGTTTGTTGCATTCAAGGCGAGCGATCGAAGCAATCGAAATTTCTATTCCGTCGGAATTGGGCGTTGTAAAATGCACCGCCCGCACTCGTAAAAAAGGTTTGCTTGAGACCGTCGAGGCAAATAAAATTATCGGTTCCATCGGCAAGGGTGATCCGATACTCGGTATAAAACTCGAGCTCGATGAGCGAAGCAATGATAAGTTTGATGTCCTCTACCGCATTCATTCTTTATCGACGGGGGGAGGGGGGCGATGGAGCGCATGGTTTTTCAATGGACAAGAGGCGACCGTCGATGATCCCTTCAACGCAATTCAGATCAGACTGCGGAAAAAATAAAGTGAGGCGATCCGATGAGTTATTATATCAGTCGGAGCCGAAAAAATTTTTGGCTCGGTAAATTTTCGTCCTTCCCCGATGATCTCGTCGTGCACGCGCTCTCAACGCGCTTGAGCGGTGTCAGTCAAAAGCCGTTTGACAGTCTCAATCTCGCGTTGCACGTCGGCGATCGCGTCGAAGACGTTCTCACCAATCGAAAATATTTCGCCGCGTCGCTCGATCTCCGCGCGGAGGATATCATCAATCCGAATCAAATTCACGGCGATCGGATCGCGCGCGTCGACGAAAATGATCGCGGGCGCGGCGCGTTGGGCTACGACGATGCGATCAAAGAAACCGACGCGTTGATCACCGACGCGCCGAACGTACCGTTGATGTTGTGCTTCGCCGATTGCGTTCCGATCCTGTTCGTCGATCCGATCAATCACACGATCGGAGCGGCGCATGCGGGGTGGAAGGGCACCGTCAAAAAGATCGCGGCTAAAACGCTCGAGGCGATGTTGAATGAATTTGGGACGGAGCCGTCGGAGTGTTTGATCGGAATCGGTCCGTCGATCGGCGCGTGCTGTTACGATGTCGGCGACAATGTTGTGGTCGAGTGCAAAAAAAATTTCCCGTCGCGCGTCGATGAACTTCTGATCGATCGGGATGGAAAAATTTATTTCGATCTGTGGCGGGCGAATGAGATTGCGTTGATCGAGGCGGGAGTGCCGATCGAAAATATTGATACGGCTCGAGAGTGCACGTGCTGTAAATCGGGCTGGTATTTTTCTTATCGCTCCGCGCGGAAGGCGGGGCTCAATGAGACGGGGCGGATCGCGGCGCTAATCTCCCTTAGAGACGTTTAAAATTCTGTTCTCGATTTATGGGGCGCCGCCGACGCTCCCACCCGTCGAGCTCGGCGCCCCAATTTTGACAGTGGTTCCCACCCCGCGCCGGCGGCGCCCGAGTCTTATCGACGGCGCCAAACTTTTTTAGCAACGTCCGCCCCACGTCGGTGGCACCCGCCTTTTTTAGCAATACCCGCTCCGCGTCGTCGGCGCCGCCCTTTCATTACGAATTACGAATTACGCATTGCTTTATCACCGTTTTGCCGTCGAGCTCCGAAATCAAATACAGCGGTCGTCGTTTGCTCTCGTTGAATATCCGTCCGAGATATTCTCCGATGATCCCAAGGAATAATAATTGCACGCCGCCGATGAATAAGATCACCGAGATCAGCGACGGGTAACCTTGTACTTCGTCGCCGTAGAGCAGCGTCTTTATCACCACGAAAATCATGTACAACATCGCCGCCGTCGATAAAATACAGCCGAGGAACGATGCAAATCTCAACGGGATCATCGTGAAGCTCGTGATGCCCTCGAGCGCCAAATTGAATAATTTCCAGTAATTCCACTTCGTCCGTCCCGCCGCACGCGCCGACCGATCGAAGAGGAGTTCTTTTTTTTCAAAGCCTATCCAACTGAACATGCCCTTCGTGTACCGTTGAGCCTCGCGCATCATCTTCAGCGCCTCCACGCACTGTCGATCCAACAATCGAAAATCCCCGACGTCGATTTGGATCGGAAAATCCGTCATGCGCTGCAATAATTTATAATACGTGTGCGACGACCATTTTTTGAACCACGACTCGCCGTCGCGACTTCGACGTTTCGCGCTCACGTCCTTATAGCCGCGCCGCCACCAGTCGATCATCTCAGGCACCAACTCCGGCGGGTCTTGCAAGTCCGCGTCCATGATGATCACCGCGTCGCCTTCGACGTGATCCAGCCCCGCTATCATCGCCGCCTCTTTGCCGAAATTCCTCGACAACCCCACGTAATGAACGCGCTCGTCACGCCGACGAAGTTCTCTCATCAATTCAAGCGTCCCGTCCGTCGACCCGTCGTTGACAAATATATATCGAAATTCGCAACCGTCAATCCCGTCGAGCACCTTCGACACTCGCTCATAAAATTTTTCCAGCACTGCCTCTTCGTTGTAGCACGGCACTAATATTTCTATCGTCGGCATCTGCTCACCCCGCATACAAGCGTCCCGTCCGTCGACCCGTCGTTGACAAATATATACCGAAATTCGCAGCCGTTAATCCCGTCGAGCACCTTCGACACTCGCTCATAAAATTTTTCGAGCACCGCCTCTTCGTTGTAGCACGGCACTAATATTTCTATCGTCGGCATCTGCTCACCCCGCGCCATTATAAAAAATTCGCTTGCCGTTGACAACCGCCCCGCCGACATTTATATTGAGAACATCATTATTATCAGAGGTGATGCTTTTATGGCTTTCAACAATCCCAACATCGAGCGCCGGTATCGGGAGCGCATCAGGGCGATCGATCTGCTCGTCAACGGCGCTGTCGATCCTCAACGCTACGCTTGGGACGCCACCGCACGACGGTGCGCCGTCCGCGTCGAGCAGATCAAAAATCTTTTCGACGACAAAATTTTTTCCGAGGACAGAGACAAGGAGATCACCGATATCGGACGTGATCTCTCAACGTTCCTGTTGAAATGCGCCGACCCCGAATATCAGGTGGCGCTCGTCGGCACGATCAAAGCCGGCAAGTCGACGTTGATCAACGCGCTGCTCAATTACGAGTTGGCGTCGACGCACATCACGCCGGAGACCGCCGCGCTCACAAAATTTAAGCGCGCCGATGAAGATTTCGTCGAGGTCTCATTCTACACTCAAGACGAGTGGACGGAACTTTGGAAGAGTGCAACGTCGACGACGAACACCGTTTTCGTCGAGGAGTATAACAAGCTCGGAGCCGAAAACGAAAAGCCCAAGTGGCTCGGTCGGGCGCCGAAAAAAATGTCGTTCGGCGATCGTCAACAACTCCGCGCGGAGATCGAGCGTCGGACTTCTTCCAAAAGCCCGCAACATTATTTCGTCAAAGAAGTGGTCGTCGGATTGAAGGACTTCGATTTGCCCGAGGGCGTCGTGTTGATCGATACGCCGGGGCTGAATGATGTCGTCAAGTTTCGATCCGACATCACCGATCAGTACATCGCTCGAGCAAACGCCGTGCTGATGTGCGTCAAGAGTGACAAACTCGAGGGCGGTGAACTGATCACGTTGAATCGCGTCTTCAAAAATACTCACGGCAAGGTCGAAAAAGTTTTCGTGATCGCCACGCAAACCGACACGCTCACCAATCCCGAGGACGATTGGCAGGCTCAACAGGGCGAGTGGACGAAGTACCTCAAGGGCGCGGATTATTTCAACGGCGTCAATCTGGTGCAGAGTAATTTGATTCCGGTGTCGGCGTCGCTGTTCAGTCTGCTCGAAAAATATCGGCGCGGAGAATTTGACGGACCGAAGGACAAAGATTATCGCGCGTTTCGCTCGATTCTGATGAAGTACGGCATCTTCGACGAGTCGGAGCTGGGCGATCAATTTGCGCGGCTCGAGGAGATGACAAACATTCGTCGGCTGCTGCACATCCTCAAGACGCGTGTCGTGGCGAAGTACAAAGAGGATTTGGTTGACGGGATCGTCCGCGATTATGATCATTACGCGGCGCAAATTCGAGAGATCATGGAGAAAAAACGGACGGCGCAGGAACGGCTCATCGCCGACACGCAAAAGGACATCGAGCAGATTCAGGCGGAGCGCAATCAAAAACTCGACGAGCTGAAGACGATCAAGGAGTCGAAAGAAGAATTAGCGGAGTTCGTCAAAAGATTGCGCGTCGAAATGTCGGACGCGGTTGATGCGGCAATGGAAGAAATTCGGAAGGCACATTGATGAAGGCGAGGGTTTGACGTGGGGATTTTCGGTAAATTGTTTAAAGCGGCGGTGTCCGTGGTATTTCCGGCAGCGGCTCCGATCGTGGCGGCGGTTACGGCGGCGTCGACGATCAATACGGCGCGAAAGGTCGTCCAAAAAATTTTTGAGCCGAGCTCGAGTAGCCCGCCGTATGATTACGAATACGAACGGCGTCAACGAGAACGGCGCGAGCGCGAAGAGCGCGAACTTCGGGATCGACAGGATCGGGAGCGTTGGGAGCGCGAACGTCAAGCGCGCGAGGCGGAAGAACGTCGGCGTCGCGAGCGCGAATATCAGCAGCGGTTGGAAGAAGAGCGCAAACGTCTTGCGGAAGAAAAGCGTCAGCAGGAAGAAGCGCTCCGACAAATAAAAGAGGCGCAATTGCGTGCGGAGGCGCGGGCGCGCGAGATCGAAGAGATGAATGAAATGGTGCGGAAATATCGTCAGTCGTTCCGAACGATGGCGTCATCGATCGAGCGCAAGAGCCAACAGTGCATCGATATCGTGTTCGACGGGCTGATGCAGGCGCTGTGTCGCGACGAGAGGCTGTCGAATTCGTACGGGATCAAGCGGCTCGAGCGTCAACACGACGACGTTCGCAAGCGCGTCGAAGGTCGGATCATCAATCGGATCGACATGAGGATCACGTTGGACGACGAGGAATGCGCGGCGATCTTCCGCATGCCCAAGGATAAGGGCGATAAGGCAACGATGATGGACGAGTTCGGCAATCGGATTCTCACCGAGGCGAAAGAGGAGTTAGCTCAGTTCGTCGCGCAAACACTTCGACAGCAGGCGGAGGACGTCACTGATTCGGTGCAGAATTATCTCGAGGATATGGAGCGCAAAACCGTCGAGGCGCAAAACAAATACGCGGCTTGGGAGCGCGAGAAGGAAAATAATTCGTTCGATGCGGAGGCGGAGCAACTTCCGGCGCGGATCAAATTGTATGCGATCGAGTGCGTTGAAAGTCGGCTCGACGACAAAATGAACAGGGCGGCGTGAGTTATGAGTGACGAATACGAGCTGTTAGTGAATGATGTGCTTGCGCTCGAAGAACGGGTCGCGGCAATGGAGCATGAGATCGACGGGCTTGCCGAAGAATTTGATCGGCAGCTTGATATGTTCGCGGAACTGTCGGCGCACATCGAAGGCGTTGAAAAATATTTGTCGGCTCTGGAAGAATTGATGCGCTTGATAGCCGCCAATCAGATGCTCGAGGAAGTCGGCGCGGGAGATGAGGACACCAACAATGCAAAATGATGATGCGCTCAACGCGCGGCAACTCAACGTCAACGCACTCGAGGTGATGCGGCTCAATATCAATGCGCTTGAGATGCGATTGGATCAACTGTCGAAAACGGTCGGGCGCATGAAAAAAGAATTGCGTCGTGAGCGGTTGCGTGATGCGTCGCAACGCCGCGCGGAGATCGACAAACATTTGTCGGCGATCGAAAATCTGATGCGGTTGACGGCAGTCAATCAGATGCTGTCGAAAACCGATCGGGCGATTGAAAATCTCGTCGCGCTCAAATACAATCTCGACGACTTCAACAGTTTGCTGCGTGCGGCGCGGCTCGGGAGTGTCGAGGCGATGTACGACCTCGGCAATACGTTTCGATTCGGCGTCAACGTCGGAGAAAATGTTCGGGACGCGGTGGCTTGGTACGACGGGGCGGCGAAAGAAAATTATGCGCCGGCGATCGCGGAGTTGGCGTCGTGCTACAACTTCGGCGTAGGCGTTGAGATGAACGAGCAGAAGGCGATCGAGCTTTATATGAAGGCGGCGGAATTGGGCTCGACGGAGGCGATGTGTCGGCTGGCGGACATGTATTTTTACGCCGACGAGCCGAATTATGATTATGCGTTTAAATGGTATTTGCAGGCGGCGGCGCTCAATGATGACGAGGGCATGCACCGAGTCGGGCGGTGTTATTTCAACGGTTGGGGCGTCGAGCTCGACAAGGGCAAGGCGTTTGATTGGCATAGACGTGCGGCGGAGCTTGGCAATGTTGAGTCGATGTATGCGGTCGGGATGATGTATTTGACGGGCGACGGCGTTGCGAAAAATAAATATGACGGCTTCGATTGGCTCAAGCGTGCGGTCGAAGTGCTTGACGAGCGCGGGATGAATTTGCCGGACGCGCCGATTTATGAGTTGGCTTGTTGTTATCGAGATGGCGAAGGCACCGATAAGGACGAAGAGAAGGCGCTCGAATTGTTCAGGCGCGTTGCCGAGCACGGCGTAGAGTATCAGTCCCGCGCGGAGCAGGCGATCGCCGACACTCCGTAATACTTCGCGAAGGTGACGTTGTGACCGTCGAGAGGATCGCTCGAGAGATCGCCGCCGATCGACATTGCCGCCGAGCCGAATATCCGAAGCCCCAAAATTTTTTCGAGCCTTCGAGTCGGATTGAGAGGCGACACTTCGATCAATTCTTTCGACCGTTGAGCGTCGATCAGCTCGAGCCGCCGTTGAGTTTGACGGTAAATCGACACGTCGGAGTAAAGGCTGCCGACGATGCTCAACGTCCACATCACGCCGATCACCGTCAACGGCACTACAAATTTTTTCGGGTCGAAATTTATTTGATCAAAAGCCGTCGTCGATGCGATCATCAAAAAGATCGCCGACATGAAACACGATCGAAGCGGCAATTCGGGCGAGAAAATCATTATGAGCGGCACGAGCAATCCCGCCGCCAAACAAGTTTTTATCGATCCCAACGGTCGGCGTTTGAAGATCAGAATGGCGATCGGCACGAACAAAATCAGTTCGGCAAAGATAATTTGGAGTGCGATAAAAAGATGATCAACGATCAGCGCCGTCGACAAAACGAAGTCGGGGTGGCTCAACTGCAGTCGGTTGAAGTTGCCGGGCGCGAAAATTAATAATGCGAAGCCGATCAGAAAAAATATTAATCCGACGGATTGATCCGCGCGGATTTTTTTTTGTTGCACAATCAAAGCGATCGCGACAAACAATGTGGCGAGACCTCCGGCTTCGTTTGACCATCCCGCCAACAATCCCAACGGCGCCGATAAAAATGTGCGGGCGCCGCCACCGCTCCCACCCACTAATGGCAGCGCCCAACCGAGGACGGCATGCCCACCCCGCGTTGGCGGCGCCCCGTCTTCGATCGTTGAGTCGGACGTCCGCAGGGCGCAGAAGGCGGGCGGGCGATCGAATAATCCGTCGGCGCCGAGCGTTGGCAGTTGCGAGCCGACGAGGAATGGCGGCGCGCCTCCTTCAACCGTTGAGCGTGGCGTCCGCAGGGCGGGTGGGGTGAGTAGTCGGGAAAATAAGCCGTCGGCTCCGAGCGTTGGCAGCTGCGAGCCGACGAGAGTTGGCGCCGCCCCGTCTTCGATCGTTGAGTCGGACGTTCGCAGGGCGGGTGGGCGAGAGATAAAATATATGAACAGCAGTTGAGCAACGCCCGCCCATAAATAATTGCAGGCGCCCGTCAACCATTGCATGGTGCTGATCCATTCGGGCACGGCGAGCCACAATCCGAACGCGATCCACAATAAATTTTTCGTCGACAAACGGACGTCGGCGAGCCGCGCAATCAAAAATATCAGCGCGACGAACATCAGAGTGTTTGCGACGTTAAAATAAATTTTGCCGATCCATATAAAAAATTGGATCAACGTGTGCGCGGGAGTGCGTCCGCCCCAAGTCATGTAGTGAGACCATTGCGAGCGGATCAGATCGTCGATCGAATTGACGCGCTCGATTGTGTCGCTCACGCCGTATAAAATATTGCCTACATGATCGCCGTCCCAAATGAACGCGTAGGAAAAATCGTCCGCCGCCAACGGCAACAACGCGTTCCTCACAAAAAATATCAGCGCGATAATCGCCAACGTTAATCTCATTGCGGCACCTCGAGCGCGATCGACTTCAGTCCGTAGTAATTCGCGACCGCGCGGTTGTAGTAAAAATTCGGATCGGTCGACAGCCCCATGATGTGGCGTCCGAACTCCGCATCGACGTAATGATTCAACACTCGAGCGCCGAAGATTTTTTCGAGCGTTGGATCAAAATGCATCGGAGGCAATCTCACTTCGTCGCCCGCATGATTTTCGATAGTCTCAATTTGTTTTTGAACCCGATCGTAAAAATAAAAATCGGCGACGAGCGCTGAGAACATCGTCAACGACAACACGACGGCGATCGGTCGGAGGAACGCCGAAAATTTTTCAATCGAGATCGATTCGAGGGCGATCGTCGAGGCGATCAATAAATAAATCGGCGACGCAAAGCCCGCGTAATCTTTGAACACCGGAGAGAACATCATCGCCGACGGGATCAACAGTGCGGCAATTATAAACGGCGCGGATTTTTTTACGGTCGACGGAGCGAAAAGGATCGGGACGATCAAAAAAATTTCGCGGCTTATGATGTCGAAGAAAATTTTTGAGTGCTCGATCAAAACGTCCGTCGTCAATCGAAAGCCGTCGGGGAATAAATGAGCGGTGCGGACAAAATTGCCCGGCGCAAAGATCATCAGCGCGAAGC
>FLNZ01002958.1_pt1 | contig 11550 bp, 6 predicted proteins | sample 1140391 | NCBI WGS metagenome assembly FLNZ01 (sample SAMEA3878171, study PRJEB12797) | bioreactor metagenome | biome: Moose rumen | place: Sweden | collected 2011-10
CCGGCCGTGTTGTAGCCGCCGCTCTTGGTAGTCGAGCGGCGGCGGTGACGCAATAAAAATGTCGCAAAAATGGTGTATCTTTGCGACATCAATGTAAACCGATATCAGGACTTCTATGTCCTAACTACTTATTGTTTAACATCGGTAAACTTATATCAGGACTAGACAGGGCAGGGAAAATCCCACCCGGGGCAGGGAAAATCCCACCCGGGCCAGGGAAATTCCACCCGGGGCAGGAAAAAATCATATGCTGAATTCCGGGAAGGACAATCTTTCATTCAGTTCCCGTGATAGCGTGGGTAGAAGAAACTTCGCATATACTTTTTCCGTGACCACAACGGATGAATGGCCCATGAGGCGGCTCACTACGTGAATGTCCATCCGTGCACTATTAAGAGCCTTTACCGCGAAACTGTGCCTTGCCACATGCATCCCCAGCGGAAGGGGAAAATCCAATTTCCGTCCTATTCCCGAAAGTCGCCTGAACAAGGTTCTGTTGCGGTTGTCTATTGCACGGGAAAGGACGGCATCGGCCCCGAGGTCGAACCTGTCGGGAAGAAGGCCGAAGACGAACCGCCCATCAGGGCGGCGCCGCATCCATCGGCCAAGAATGGCAAGCGCCGGAGGAGTCAGGGGGATGGAGAGCCAGGTCTTCGATTTGACCATTACCTTTGAAAGTAGCGCTTCTTCCATATCCACCTGACTCCATTCCAAAGTCACAATGTCTGAAACGCGCAATCCGCAGGCGTGAAAGGAAAAGAAAAACAGGTCCAGCGCGTCGCGTTCGGCCGATTCCGGCAGGGAGCGATGATAATCCTGCAGCCTGTGAAGCTGATAGTCGTCGAGGTGACGCACCGGACCGCCTCCTTCCGTGTTCCGCAGTTTTTCCGCCTCACTGCCATACCGATGCGGCGTGGTCTGGCAGTATGCTTTGCGGAGCGCTTCCATGGCGCCCGGGCTAATCAGGCCTTCGTCCTTCGCATAGCTGAGGGCCTGGATGACGGGGGCAATCTTCCGGTTCACTGTAAGCGGCCGATTCTTTTTTACTTCAAGGCAATACCGCCTGTACTTCTGCAGGAGACCTACATCAATATCGGCAATAGCAACGTCGTTTCTGCACAAAGCGTCTGAACAGAACCGTTGAAAAGACAGCAGCATTCGCCGTCCGTTGTACCATGTGTGGTATGATATCTCCTGTGCCGTATAGCGTGCATCATACAGGTTTAGCGCATAGGGAATAAAAGGCATGCTATTCATCATACAGCTTCATATTTTTTCACAAATAAGACATAGAAAGAATACTAATCCCTAACCAAAATACCTTATTTATTAACTTAAAACCAAACGCACATGAAAAATCTCTTTTTGAGAATTACCATGACTCTGGCACTGCTCGCGGGCTGTATGTCGGCCTTTGCACAGTCCACCGTCAAAGGTACTGTGAAAGATGCTGCCGGTGAGGCCATCATCGGCGCAGCAGTGCAGGTTGCAGGAACCCACAACGGTACCATTACCGAGCTGGACGGTTCCTTTGCACTCCCGGGCGTCCGTCAGGGCGACAAGCTGGAGGTTACCTGCATCGGTTATTCCGGCCAGACCATCACTTGGACCGGCGGCCCCGTGAACGTTGTCCTTCAGGAAGATGCCGAAATGCTGGAAGGAACCGTTGTGACGGCTCTCGGTATCCGCAGGGACCAGAAGGCCCTGGGTTATGCCGTGACCGAAATCAAGGGTGAAGACCTCAACCACAACGTCATTAACCCCGTCTCTGCGCTGCAGGGCAAGGTCGCCGGCGTTGAGATCTCAGGATCCGACGGTGGTATGTTCGGTTCCTCAAAGATTATCATCCGCGGTGCTTCCGTTCTCTCTGGCAACAACCAGCCTATCTACGTGGTGGACGGTGTTATCCTTGACAACGCATACAAGAACGGTGATGCGGACTGGAGCACGACAGACCGTGACTGGGGTAATGAACTGAAGAACCTTAACCCGGACGACTTCGAAACCGTCTCCGTACTTAAGGGCGCAGCCGCTACCGCACTTTACGGTTCCCGCGGCCTTAACGGCGCCGTGGTTATCACCACCAAGAGCGGCCGTGGCACCAAGGGCCTGGGCATTTCCTTCTCCCAGACAACGGGTGTCGACTACGTTTATGCCGGTCCTGCTTTCCAAAATGAATATGGCGAAGGCTACCCGAGCCTCTATTGTGATGACCCGGAATCCATGTGGAACTGGAATTACTTCAATACAAAGAATGGCGTTCCCACAATCTATGGCGCAAGCGGTGAACTACAGGGCACATCATACGGTCCTAAATTTGACGGTCGCGACGTCCTCGACTTTGACGACAGCACCATCAAGTGGGAAGCTAAGAAGAATAACTTCCGGGAGGCCTACAACCTTGGTTGGAATACCAATACCAACGTCGCGGTGCAGGGAGGCAATGACAGGACTTCCTTCTATACCTCAATGTCATACAAATATGCCAAGGGAACAACTCCCAACAATTCCTTCGACCGTCTGTCCTTCATGGCCAAGGCAAGCCATAAGATTACAGACTGGATGGAAGTGGAAGCCGGCATCAACTTTGCCAACTCCACTCCTCGCGGAGGCGAGACAAACTTCGGAGAAATGTTCATCGACGGTACTTGGAGCCGCCTTTACGATTCCAAGTATTGGAGGACTCGCTACCTCAGCAAATACGGCGGTGTCGCCCAGGCAAGTTACGGTGATGAATATGGTTATGCACCTGGTCGTGGCACATGGTTCAGCCTCAACAATACTGAACGCTACCAGAAAGAAACATCTGTAAGGCCCAATGTAAAACTCACTATTACCCTTACTCCCTGGCTTAAGTGGGTCACCGAGGGCAATTACAACTATTACTACGTCCGCAATGAAACCAAGGAACTTGGTAGCGGCTACATGAACGAGGGTGGATCTTATGCTCTTGGCCTTTCTTCCAAGGAGCAGACCAATTTGAATACCAACCTCATGTTCAACAAGGACTTCGGCACAGACTGGAGCCTGAGCGGTTTCCTCCGCGGTGAGTATTATCACAACTTCCAGCAGGCTCTGGCCCAGAGCACAAATGGTGGACTAGTTGTGCCCGGACAGTATTTCATCGGCAACTCCAAAGACACACCATCTTACAGTTCTTCCATCAGTGGAGAAAAGACTATCCTTTCCATAGCTGGTCAGGTTGCACTTTCCTGGCGAAACCAGTTATTCCTTGAGGCTACCGGTCGTAACGACTGGTCTTCTTCCCTGGTCTATGCAGACGGTCACGGAAACTACTCCTATTTCTATCCCTCACTCTCCGCTTCCTGGATTGTGTCCGATACTTTCCGCGAGTATTTCCCCACTTGGATGTCCTATCTGAAGCTGCGTGCTTCCTGGGCACAGGTTGGTAATGATACAGATGCATACCGTATCAATTCCGCGTACACCCTTGTTTCCAACAAGCAGGGGAATAACGGTGTCTATGGCCTGGAAATTCCCAATACCACTTACGCGACAGACCTTCGCCCGGAGCGCAAAAACTCTTGGGAAGTTGGTATTGACTGGAGGTTCCTGAACAACCGTATCGGTATCGACGCTACATATTACAAGGAGAATACCAAGGACCAGATCATGACCATCTCTCTCCCGTCCATTTCAGGTTTCTCTAGTCAGCTTATAAATGCGGGTAACATACAGAACTCCGGTCTTGAAATTGCCCTCAACACTACCCCTATTGAGACGCGCGATTTCTCCTGGGATTTGAATTTCGTCTATACGAAGAACAATTCCAAGATCATCTCCCTGCACGAGAATGTAGCCGACTTCATCACTCTGACTGGTATGGCGGCATATGGTAACTACCGTATAGCTTCCACAGCGAAAGTGGGCGGTCCTTATGGCGTCCTAATGACAGACAACCTCCCGCAGGTTGACGAAGCTACCGGCATGAAACTCCTTTCTACCCAATATCAGCGTTATGGCGTCACTTGGTACAATCGTTCCGGTGTAGTACAGGAACTTGGGTCCATGCTTCCTAAATTCCTCGGCGGCATTAATACTACATTGCGATACAAAGACTTCTCTCTTCGCGTACAGCTTGACGCCCGCTTCGGAGGTAAAGCGGCCATTTATGGCTCCCACTACGGTGGCTCCTATGGCTATCTGGAAACTTCTTTGGCAGGACGAGACCCCGAACATGGCGGCATCTCCTACACCTCCGCTTATGACGGCAAGGAATATACAGACGGTGTGATTCCTGACGGCGGATTTGCCGCAGGCACAGTCTTGTATACTATTGATGGCGGCACCTATACTGTCGGAGGCACAGCAGAGTCTTATCAGTCTTTGTATGAAAAAGGACTCCTGGAGCCCGTACACGCCAGCGCATGGAATTACTTCTGCAATAACTGGAGTCGAGGCACTATCAATGACACCTGGGTTGGAGACCTCAACTATATTGCTCTCCGTGAAGTCGCCTTCAGCTGGAGACTCCCCGAAAAGTGGGCCCGGGCCATTCATGCAAAGGGCGCAACGGTCACCCTTGCAGGTCGTAACCTTGGTTACCTCCTCAACTCCCTGCCCAACAACTTCAACCCAGAGTCCCTCCGTGGCACTCAGGCCTCTCAGTTCATGATTCGTTCCGTGAGCCCTTATACGGCAAACTTTACCGGAACTATCAATATCTCTTTCTAATGACTCAAAGCTGAATACAATTATGAAAAAGAATATCTTCATTATCGCTTTGATTGCCTTGAGCTCAGTACTGTTTGTTGGCTGCAAAAAAGAGTTCTCAGAACTTAACCAGAGCAAGACAGCAGTATCCACTCCTGACGCCAGTAGACTTTTCTACGAGGCCATAGTAAAATTTGAACCTCAGGGCTATCTTGAATGGTACTACAACGCTCCCATGATGTATCAGTGGAGTCAGTGGGGAGTCCCCACAGGAGGATATACACCTTCTTTCACTACTACAACTGAGAACGGTGATAAAGGTTCCAAGTCCATGGACGTCATCCGTTATGTAAACGAGATTAAAGGTTACATTGACGGTCTGAGCGACGAAGACAAGGCGCTGAATATCCCTTACTTCTACGCTACTCGCGTTCTTGCAATCTACCTTGGTATCTTTGACTCTGACGTATTTGGCTCACGTGCCTACAGCGAGGCCGCCTTATATAAGTTTGGCGGTCCCCTCACTCCCAAATACGACACCCAGGAGGAGCTCTTCACTCTTTGGCTCGAACAACTTGATGAATGTATCGAAGGCTTCACAGCCGACGGAGCTGCCATGGCATCTTCACAGGATGTGATTTTCAACGGGAACATGAGCAAATGGGCCAAGTTCGCTAACTCGCTTAAGCTTCGCATTGCAGTTCGCTTACTTTCTCAGGACAAATCAAAGGCACAGAGCATCGCAAACGAAGTGGCCACAGCCTCCTGCGGATATATCACGACAATTGACGATGCTGTCCTCTTCAATAAAGCCACAACTTCCAGTAATAACGATATTGTATACCATTGGAACAATGGTTTCATGACCGGTATCGGCGCAAATGAAAATGTGGTTGACTTTATGGTAGAGAATCTTGACCCTCGCGTACGTTTCTGCTACACCAAGAACAGTTGGTCATCCAAAATCATCCAAGCCTACTATGATCGTGGCAAGGACATTCCCGACTTCATTGAAAAGGATGTTAACTTCAGGGTAAAAAATAACGGTAAGAAGCAATTCGAGAGTTTCAAAGAGCCCGGCGAGCCCTGGGTACGCTATCATGGTTTGCCTGCTGATTTCGAAGCAGGTATGCAGAATACAGCAAACTACGACGAATGGATGTTTGACGCCAGCCATTTCCCGATTTACAAGATGGGTAAAGATAGTGTCGAAACAACAGATGGCTTAAAGTCCTATCGCTGCTGGTCATACTTTAACCTGATGCTTGTAAATGGCCGTACATATCAGCCCTCGAGTTTCTTTGCAACAACACCTGATGACGTTATCTCTATCACCTCTGAAAACCGTCCCTGGTATGGACTGTACATGGGCGCCGGTGAAGTGAATCTGTACCTTGCCGAATTTGCATTGTACAATGGCGGATCACTTGGAGGAAAGACGGCCGAGACTTATTATACGGCCGGACTTGAAGCATCTGTCAAGGAGTATGATAAGCTTTGCAACCTCAATAAAGTCATGTTCTATGGCACCACATATGGATATGACGATGAGGATGTTGAGATCGACCTCAAGGATGGTGAAATTGACACCATGCTGGCACAGGACGGCTACAAACTCAGCGGAAGCAATTCTGATAAGCTTGAGAAGGTCCTCCTTCAGGAACTCATCAACTTTACGATGTATCCCAATGAGAGCTATGTCACGGCACGTCGTTCGGGCTTCCCGAAGATCGGTTCCTCCCTCATTCCTCGTATCAACTTCACAGAGGTTCCTGTTACGGAGATTCCCCGTCGTTTCGACACCGGTATCCCCGAGCAGACCGATATCATGTACGATATCCTCGTAAAGGCATACAAGGATCAGGGATTCACCGCCACCTCCCGTGGTGAGAATGGCAAGATCCTCCACGACGAGCGCGTATGGTACGACAAGGGTGCTCCCGAATGGGGCGCCGGCCAGACCCTCTAAGCTGTAATTCTTTTAAAGGAAGCCGGACTGGAAGGTTTGGCTTCCTTTTTGACTATACGAGATAAAAGGAACAGTAATGAAAAGATTTCTCATTCTCTTTGCCGCAATATTTCTTTTTACACCACAGTTGCATGCGGCCATGGACATTCCCCTGTATCCGGAGTTCAAAAAAGCTACCGTATACCTGCACAACAATACCAGGATAATAGCTCAAATGAACTATGATTTTGCAGAAGATAAAATGTTCTATAAGAACGGCGATACCGTTATGGAACTGTCTCTGGATAATCCTGTAGACAGCATCGTCTGGGCCGGTGAACACAGTTTTGTACTAATGAACGGAAGGTTCTGCGAAAAGATAAAGCTTTCCGGGAAGCCAGTGCTTGTGCAATGGAAGCTCAAGAAAGTGAATATCGGCAAATCGGGAGCTTTGGGATCTACTACACAAACCGGCAATATTATTGAAATGAACCTTTCCGGAATGGGAATGTATGGCGCCGGCGCTACAGGCAGTGTAGAAAATTTCAAATACACCAACAATAACGTATATTATGTTCCCACCCCTGCAGGCACAAAACGCATAGCTTCTTCCAAGAATCTTTACAAAGCTTTTCCCGAAAAGGCCGAAGCGGCAAAAATCTTTGCCAAAAACAGAGGTCTTGAACTGTCAAAACATGAAGATTTCATGGAACTTATTGCCTACTGCCTGAGAGACTAATTCTTTACTGTCACCTTTTACCTTTCAATGGCGACCCTCTCCGGGCCGCCCTTTTTGTCACTCATCACAGATGCGCTACTGCGCACGCAGAGCTTCCACTTCCCCGCTTGCAAGACCGGTCATCCGGCAGATAAAATCGTTCTCGCAGCCGGACTGAATCATTCTCATGGCTGTGTCATGAATGGCTTCTGCACGGCCTTCCTTAAGTCCCTCCTTAAGTCCCTCCTTAAGTCCTTTTGCGCGTCCTTCTGCCAGCCCAATTTCCAAACCCTCGGCATGGCCTTCATCACGCGCAAAATTCTTCTGCGCAATAATGTCTAATTCTGTGGTCATAATTGCATTATAGTTTTCTAGTTGCACTTCATCCATGTTTGCAAAAGCCGTGGCATCAAACAGCTCTGAAATCAATTCTCCTTCAAAGTCTTTGGGCTTAGCGTCAAGCAAGTGGCCATACTTCAATGAATATGCCAGCTGCTCGAGTGGCGTATTACATCTTCCGGCTTCTCCTTCCTTCCATTTGAGACGTCCCAGTTCCAGAAAAATGAAATTGAGGGCGTCTGTCATTTTCTCTCCGGTTCTTTCGCTTCTGAGCTCGTATCGGCTTATCATCCCTTCTTCCAGCGTTTCCGGATTGTCATGAGACATCTTGAAATTTAGGATGCTTATAACGTATACCGGATTAAGGCTGTAATCCATCCTACGCAAAAACGACTCGTCTTCGGTAGAGAGCAGTTTCATCCTCTCCATAACCTGGGAGCGAATGGGATAGGTAGAGTAATAGAGCATCCTGTCCCTGAAACTCCGTTGAGAAGAAAACTGCATCTCTATGATGAGGCGCTCTCCCGTGTCTGTGGTGCAATACAGGTCAAAGATAGAGGTTTTGTCGGACAAAATCAAGCCATGCTGCTCTTTGTCATCGTAAGTGAGTGTCTTGATCTTCTTTCCAGGGAGGAAGAATTCGATCAATTTGATGAGAAGGGGCCTGTTGGAAGGCTCTGTGAAGACCACCTTGAAGGTCTCGTCATGAAGAATGTTTGCAAAAACTTGTGACATAGCAGTAATATTTCCGGCAAATATAAGTAATGCCGAAAACGCCACTGGAGCGCAAACGCCTGTCACACAGCGAGTTATGCAAAAGTCCCTGCCCCAAAAGGAGCAGGGAGAAAACGCCAACTCGTTGATATTCAGCGCCTCCCGCTCCACCCGGGGCAGGGAAAATCCCACCCGGGCAGGGAAAATCCCACCCGGGCCAGGGAAAATCCCACCTGGGGCAGGGAAATTCCACCCGGGGCAGGGAACGGCAATATTCTTTTTGTGCGGGCCGATAATTTGTGTTAAATTTGTGGACCACAAACGAAAACACATGAAAAAAGTTATCATCCCAGCCATCGCGGCAGCGGCACTAGTAATTGCCGCATGCGCACCAAAAGCAGCAAAAGCACCCAAGGCTAAGGCCCCGGACGTTCCTATCCGTACATACAACGCGCCCAAGGCCACATCGGCCATAACAATTGACGGCATTCTGGATGAAGCAGACTGGCAGAACGCCCCTCTCTCCGAAGCATTCGCAGATATACGCGGAGTGGACTTTGAGCCAAAGCCCGTCAAGCAAACGCATATGAAAATGCTCTGGGACGACGAGAATCTCTACATAGCCGGCATCATCGAGGAAGACAACGTGACCGCCTCGCTCACGGAGCACGACGCCATTATCTACCGTGACAACGACTGGGAAGTGTTCATTGACCCGGATCAGGACTGCAGGTTCTACTTTGAGATAGAGATGAACGCACTCGGCACCGTCATGGACCTCCTCATGGACCGTCCCTACAGCCAGGGCGGCAAGTTCTATCTCCCCTGGGACCTCAGGGGCATGAAGACCGCCGTTCATGTTGACGGCACCCTAAACAACCCCGAAGACAAGGACAAGGGCTGGACGGTTGAGATGGCCATCCCCGTGGCATCGCTCTGCGTAGATTTCCAGAAACCGGAAGATCTCCTCGCAAGGGACTGGAAGATTGGCTTCTCGCGCGTGGAGTGGCTCAAGAAAGAAGGTCCGGAAGAGAACTGGGTATGGAACCCCACCGGGGAGGTTAACATGCACATCCCTCAGAACTGGGGAGTACTGCATTTTGTAAAATAGATTCTTCACTTCGTTCAGAATGACAATGAAAAAATTCCTTCTTGCAGCATCGGCGCTCATAATTGCCGCCTGCAGTGCGCCTAAGGCCGGCTCGGACCTTGCCGCATACGTCAATCCAAAAATCGGCACCGGCGGGCATGGGCATGTGTTCGTGGGCGCCAACGTTCCCTTCGGCTTTGTTCAGCTGGGCCCCACATCCATTCCCCAGACATGGGACTGGTGCTCCGGTTACCACGACAGTGACTCCACAGTCATCGGCTTCAGCCACACGCACCTTTCAGGCACGGGAATAGGCGACCTTTTTGACATCACCGTAATGCCCGTCACAGGCTCCACAACGCCCGAAAGGGGCACGGAAGACCGTCCTGACAGGGGTGCATGGAGCTATGCAGACCGCACTAAGGAAGTGACAGAGCCCGGATACTACAGCGTGCCGCTCCTTCGCTACGGCATCACGGCCGAGCTCACCGCCACATCCCGCGTGGGCTTCCACCGCTACACCTTCCCTGCGAGCGAAGATGCGAGCATCATCATCGACCTTGAAAACGGCGGTTGCTGGGATGACGTTACAGATGCCGGCTTCGAGACCGTTAAAGACGAAGAAGGGCACGTTAAAGCCATCGGCGGATACCGTTACAGCCGCGGCTGGGCCAGGAACCAGAAAATCTTCTTCTGGGCCGAATTCTCCCGCGCCTCAAAGGGATTCAGCGTAGCGGAAAACCCTTCCAACGACAGCGAGCGCCACGCCTTCCGCAAGCCCATCTACGGGTATTACACCCTCGGCCACACGGAGCCCGGTGAAGAGGTTCTCGTGAAAGTGGCCCTCTCCCCCGTCTCCATCGAGGGTGCCCGCGCCAACATGAAGGCCGAATGCCCCGGCTGGGATTTCGACGCCGTTAAGGCCGATGCACGCAGCGCCTGGAACAAAGAGCTCGGCAAGATAAAAGTGGAAGGCGGCGACGAGGAAACCAGGACCGTCTTCTACACCGCCCTCTATCACACGATGATAGCGCCGTCGGCCTTCAATGACGTGGACGGGAAGTACCGTGGCAGCGACGACGTTGTGCGCCAGGGCGATTTCAAGAACTACACAACCTTCTCTCTCTGGGACACTTACAGGGCCGCACAGCCCCTTATGACAATCATCCACCCGGAGAAAATGAACGATATGGTATCTACGTGGTACCACATTTACAAGGAGCAGGGAGACCTCCCCGTATGGCATTTGATGGGCAATGAAACGGACTGCATGGTGGGCAACCCCGGCATAATCGTCTTTGCAGATGCCGTTGTGAAAGGCTTCCGCGCCGGCCTCACGGACAAGGAAATCATTGACGCAATGGTATCTACGGCCGATATGCCCGACCGCGGGCAGGACCTCCGCATGCAGTACGGCTTCATCCCCGCAGATCTTTACCACGAATCCGTTGCCAACGACATGGAATATGCCATTGCCGATGCCGCCCTTGCAAACTGTGCCGAAGCCCTTGGAAACGAGGAGGTTGCAGCTAAATATCACGAGCGCAGCCACTCCTGGAAGAACTTCTGGGATCCGGAAACTCAGTTCCTCCGCGGCCGCAGGACGGACGGCAAGTTCACAGAACCCTTCGACCCCATCTACTCCCGCCATGAGACATCGGACTACACCGAAGGCACCGGCTGGCAGTATCTATGGCTGGTTCCGCACGATGTTGACGGCCTCATCGGGCTCTTCGGCAGCAAGGAAGCAACGCTCGCAAAGCTGGACGGCCTGTTTGAGGCGCCCGACCACATTGAAGGCGAAAACGCTTCTCCGGACATCTCCGGCCTTATCGGCCAGTATGCACACGGCAACGAGCCCAGCCACCATACGCTATATCTCTACTCAATGATGGGGCAGCCAAACAAAACGGCCGACCGCGTACGCCAGGTATATAAAGAAATGTACTTCAACGACGTGGAAGGCCTTGCCGGCAACGAGGACGTCGGGCAGATGAGCGGCTGGTACGTTCTCTCCGCCATGGGCTTTTACCAGACGGAACCCGCCGTGCCCCGCTTCTGGTTCGG
>FLNZ01004537.1_pt1 | contig 11542 bp, 7 predicted proteins | sample 1140391 | NCBI WGS metagenome assembly FLNZ01 (sample SAMEA3878171, study PRJEB12797) | bioreactor metagenome | biome: Moose rumen | place: Sweden | collected 2011-10
ATGACAAAGACACCGAGGAAAACGAAGCGCTATACAAGGGCAATTACCTGAGCGACAGCGATATCACCGGCATTTACTATAACTACGATAACGACGCGCTGGTGGTGGTTTACAGCAACTCAAACATCGACGTTATTACCAATAACTACCTGGTTCACAACCTGCCGCAAATCAACAACCTTGTAACCACATATTCCAAGACCATCAACGACATAAACTTCGACAGCGAAGGTAACATCTATGCCGCCACCGACTTCGGCTACGTGGTGTTTAACTTCAAGACGATGGAGGTGGATGAGTCTCGCTTTTTCTACAGTTCCGAGTCAAACTCGGCCACGGTATCGGTGAAGTCGGTGGCCATCGTGGGTAACAAACTGCTCATCAGTGCCAACGACAAGTTATACATAGGTGACAAGAGCCGGCACTACGACAACCTCTCGGAAATGGATTCACAAGAACTCATATCAGGAAAAATACGTCCTATCAGCGACACCCGCTTCTTTAGCCACAGTTACGTGCTCTATGTGTGCGAACTGAACGGGAGCACCCTAAGCAAAGACGCTATAGCCTGGAAAACAGCAACTTCGGTTCAACGCACGGGGGACGGATTCGTGGCAAACTTCAGCAACGACAATTTTATCGTAATATTCGACAGTAACGGCGCCACAACCAAGACCGTCCCCGATACGAACAACGAGATATATTCGTCGCACAACGGTAACGACTCATGGTGGGCACTCGGGACACAGGGTATTCACCAGATTGACGCGGACGGGACATCATCGAGTTACATCAAGCCCAAAAGCCTCACGATGTCGGTCCCATTCCACATGGCGTACAACACGAAGCAACGGCAACTCTACGTCACAGGCCGTTCTACGAATGCCCTCTTCGGTGCATCAGGGCCAGCGACCACCGTTAACACCCTCAGTGACGGATTCTGGGAAGACGTAACCCCACAGCCGGTGATAGACAAAGGCGGAAACTACGAGCCGGTCTTTGACCCCTCGGATCCCAATACCTACTATCTGCCCACATGGTTCGGCGGACTCTACAAGATTACCGACGGCGAAATAGTCATGGTGTACGACTGGAGCAACAGTCCGATGATATTCATAGACAACTACTATTGCCATCCGACAATCGCCTTTGACATGGGCGGCAACCTATGGGTGGTTCAGACCGATGAATTGAACAGTTATGTGATGGTTCTACCCAAGTCGAAGTTAGGGATGACCAACGTAACAGAAAGCGACTGGATTGTGCCCAAAATCAGCGGAGTTACGGGAAACAAACGCTCCCAGTTTGTAGTTACCAGTTCCAATATCAAGGTTTTCGCCAACGGAGATGACGAGAAAGACGTAACCATCTGGGACGATGGAGGCAATCCCTCATCATCATCGATACGCACCCGCAGTTTTAACAAGAGTAATACCTACGACCAGGATAACAAGCAGTATGACTGGCGCTTTGTTTACGACATGGTGGTGGATCAGAATAACCGCGTGTGGATGGTGACCAACAATGGTGTAATCTCGTTTGATCCGGCCGCGATTCTGGCGGGGACCGGCACCATCAACCGCACCAAAGTTCCACGCAACGACGGGACCAACCTTGCCGACTATCTGCTGGACGGCCAGCAGGTGAACTGCATAGCAGTGGACGGAAGCAATCGCAAGTGGATAGGCACTAACTCGGCAGGAGCATTTCTGGTTAGCGAGGACGGCTCTCAGATACTGCGGCAGTTCAACACCCAGAACAGCGCCATCCCCTCAGACAGAATATACCAAATATGCTGCGATCCCACCTCAAACTCAGTGTATTTCACTACCGAAGCCGGTTTTGTGGAGTATTTCAGCAATGCCACGCCGCCACAGAGCGATTACTCCAACATTCTGGCCTACCCCAATCCTGTTCGCCCAGACTACACCGGTCCCATAACAATCACCGGCCTGATGGAGAATTCCTACATCAAGATTGCCGACGCAGCCGGGAACGTGGTAGCCACCATCCGTTCAAACGGAGGTATGGCCACATGGGACGGCTGTAATTACAGCGGCCGACGCGTCAAGACCGGCGTTTACTTCGTGTTCGTATCACGTGGCACATCCGACGGCGGCTCAGGCTCAGCAGTGACAAAAATCCTCGTTGTGAACTAATCCGCACACCACCTATAATCCCAATCACAGCGCCGGATGCAGTTTAATTCACTGGAATACGTAATATTTCTGCCGGTAGTGTTTCTGCTCTACTGGTTCGTGTTCAAGCGGCACAAGTGGCAAAATTTGTTTCTGCTGGCCGCAAGTTATCTGTTCTACGGCTGGTGGGACTGGCGATTCCTGCTGCTGATAGCGTTCACGTCGGTATTCAGTTACGGCTGCGGACTGCTGATAGAGAGATATAGCGGCAACCGGAAGCGTCAGAAAGCCATAAACACCATAAACATTGTGGTGAACCTGGGCATTCTGGGCGTTTTCAAGTACTTCAATTTTTTTGTAAGCAATCTTGTGGCCCTGTTCGGGCAATTCGGCATCACACTCGACGCTCCAACGGTGAAAATCATACTTCCTGTGGGCATCAGTTTCTACACCTTCCAAGCGCTGAGTTACACCATCGACATCTATAAAGGTAAGATTTCCGCATCGCGCAATCTGATTACCTATGCCACCTACATAGCATTCTTTCCGCAACTTGTGGCCGGACCGATAGAACGAGCAGGCAACCTGCTGCCCCAGTTCGGCAACCGCCGCACGTTCAATTACGCGCAGGCCGTGGACGGATGCCGGCAACTGCTGTGGGGCTTCTTCAAGAAGATAGTGATAGCCGACAACTGTGCCGTGGCAGTGGACATGGTGTGGAACGGGTACAGCAGTTATTCAGGCATCAACCTGGTGGTGGAAGGTCTGTTCCTCTATTCAATTCAGATTTACTGCGACTTCTCAGGCTATAGCGACATCGCCATAGGCACGGCTAAGTTGTTCGGCATCAACCTGATGCGAAACTTCAACAATCCATATTTCGCACGAAACATTCCCGAATTCTGGCGCCGGTGGCACATCTCGCTCACCACCTGGCTGCGCGACTACATCTATTTTCCTCTGGGCGGAAGCCGCTGCCCCAAGCCACGCATAGTGCTGAACACCATCATAGTGTTTCTCGTGAACGGACTGTGGCACGGGGCCGACTGGACATTTCTGGCATTCGGACTTTATCACGGTCTGATAATCACAGTGTTCATCATTTTCGGCATCAAGACCAAGTTTCCCACCGACGTGGCGCAAGGCCGCCTGCTTCCGTCGCTGAAAGAGGCCGGTATGATGCTGCTGACATTCGCGCTGGTGTGTATAGGCCGCATACCCTTCAGAGCGCCAAACCTGAGCGAAGCTGTATCATTCACGGGCCAATTGTTCACGGCACCGTTTTTCCAGTTGCAGCATCCACGTAACGGCATAGCCATAATATTCGCCGTACTGCTGCTTGCCATTGAGTGGACGCAGCGCGATAAGCAGCATGCGCTGCAATTCACAGGCGACGGCACCATAGCACGCCACGCTGTGGCACGCTACGTCATATACGCCGCTCTGATGATGGCCATTGTGTGGTACTCCAGTTCAGTTCAAACATTCATTTATTTCCAGTTCTGATGAAAAGGTTCCTAATCAAAATAGCTTACACCGTGTTGCCGTTGTGGCTTCTGTTTGTTGGAGCCTACGTCTATTTCATAGGCTACATAGAACCGAACGCCACCGGAGACCTTGCCGTGATAGGACACTTGCCTATGGACAAAGCACATGTGTACTATCCTGACCAGCACAACCCGCTACCCATCCTTTACGAAGAAATCTACGATACAGCCCAGATTCAGGACAAATTCCATGATGTCCTGGTGATAGGTGACTCGTTTTCGCAGCGGGGGAACGGCTCGTTCCATAATTTCCTGGCACGGGACGGATACACGGTTGCCAATGTTACACCTTCGAATCTGAATTTCTGGAATCCAATTCAGTGCGCATACGAACTGATGAAGCGCGGAATCGCGGATTCCACCTGCTGCCGGACACTGATAATACAGACAGGCGAGCGTTACCTGCCATCACGTCTGAACCAGTTCAACCCTTACCAACAAGCAACGACTACAAGAATCAAGTCACGCCCGGTGCCCACCGACACCGTGAAAGAGGAATACCACGTGAAGAATCCGCTGATTAAGACCCGCGACCTCATCTTTTGCCGGCTGGGCATCAACGATCCCGTGAAGAAAGCGAGACTCACAATGCCACTGTTCACTTGCGACGAGCCGGACCTCCTGCTATTCTTCAACGAGGACATCACATACGAGCAAAACATCACTGATACAGCGGGGGGCAGAACCAAAGTGAATACTATCCGCGCAATGGCCAGCGAACGAGGGGTGAACCTGATATTTCTCCTCGCTCCCGACAAATACGACTTGTATCAGGAGTTTATAGCGGACAATCCTTACCCAGCCAAGACCGTTAATGAGGATTTCAGGAAAATAGTGGGCGATGACCCGCACTTTATCATCGCCAAGGAATTGCTTCTTCCGCTTGTTAAAGCCGGCACCAAAGACGTGTTCATCATGGATGACACGCACTGGAGCAGCACCACAGCCGAGTATGTAGCCGAGCGAATAAAGCCGCTGCTGTAGTCCTGTCATGCCGGTGAGCCGGTTTTGTAGCCACATTTAGCGTATTCGTCAGCTTATAATGCTGGCTCGCAGATAATATTTTGCTGATTAGCGAAAGTTTGGTTACCTTTGTGAAGTAAGAATAAAAGCGAAACCATGAAATTAAAAATTAAGAATACAAAACACGGAGAATTCTGGGTGTATCTGCTGCTGTGGCTATTCATGTTCGCGTCGCCGGTGCTAAGTATGTCGGCCCATGCGTCAATGGATCACAACATAGAGTTCCGATGGCAGGATATATTTCATAATTGGCTGACGCTCTGTTTCTTTCTTGGAGCATTTCTGATTCACAACCATTTTCTAACTCCAATACTGTTCAAGAAACGAAACGTAAAGGGTTACATCGCGGCGACAATAGTCCTGATAAGTGTGTTTCAGACCTATCAGTGCTCGCATCGTCCTGCCGATATGCCACTACCCCATGAGGCGATGGAAATAATGAAGCACGATAGTGCCGCTCGAGCCGAAAAAGCGAATGATAATAACATGCCACGTCCACCCATGCCCAAAAACCGTGCGCCACAAGATGGCGACAACCTGTTGCCGGTGCGTCCGCCGATGGACGTACACGACATTATGGCATTCACCATATTGCTGCTGTTGCTGGGAGTGAACGTGGGCGTGAAGTATTTCTTCCTAAGCATAAAGCGCGCCCAAGAGATAGAGGAACTGGAGAAGAAGACGCTGGAGCAGCAGCTGGAATATCTGAAATATCAGATAAACCCCCACTTCTTCATGAACACGCTGAACAACATCCATGCACTGGTGGACGAAGACCCCGAGAAGGCAAAGAGTTCAATATTGGAACTATCCAAACTGATGCGTTACGTACTATATGAGAGTAACAACAGTTCGGTGTCTCTACAGCGAGAATTGGAGTTCATAACAAACTACCTTGAACTGATGCGTATGCGCTACACCGACAAGGTGGAGATTGATGTGAATCTGCCGTCCGACTGTAGCAGCAGGCCCATACCGCCGCTGATGTTCATTTCGTTTGTGGAGAATGCATTCAAGCACGGCGTGAGCTACGTGCAGAGTTCCAAGATACAGATAGAAGTGGTAGAAAACGACGAAAAAGTGAGATTCTTCTGCTCCAACACAAAAGTCAGCGGCGATAAGATGGAGCAGGGCGGAATAGGCATAGATAACAGCCGTAAACGACTGGACCTGATATATGGCGATGAATACAGGCTGGACATAGCCGACGGCGAAACCACTTACGCCGTTACACTGGAAATACCCTTTATTGAAGATAACACAATCATAAAAACAGAGAATAAATGATACGTTGCATAGCAATAGATGACGAGCCGCTGGCTCTGAAACAAATTTCAAAGTATATCAGCCAAATGCCCGACTTGGAACTGGTGGGGTCGTGTCAGAGTGCCATAGAAGCGCAGAAACTTGTTTCCGAAGGCGAAATAGACGCGATGTTTATCGACATCAACATGCCTGACCTGAACGGTCTGGACTTTGTCCGTTCGCTGGAACAGCCGCCCATGGTGGTGTTCACCACAGCCTATGCCGAATATGCGCTGGAAGGCTACAAAGTGAACGCAGTGGACTACCTGCTGAAGCCCTTTGGCCTGGAGGACATGAAAAAGACAACCGATAAACTGAAGAAGCAGTACGACCTGATAAACTCGGCAATGGTGTCGGGTGTGGACGAAGACAACGCCATCTATATCAAGACCGACTACAAGATAGTGCGCATAGAGATAAGCAGCATCCGGTACATTGAGGCGATGAGCGAGTACCTGCGCATCTACACCGAAGATTCGCCCAAGGCGCTGGTAGCGCTCCTTAGCATGAAAAGGATGGACGAGCACCTTAAAAACCACAAATTCATGCGTATCCACCGCAGTTACATCATCAACCTGCGGAAGATAAAGGAAGTGAGCCGTAGCCACGTATCGCTTGACGCTGAAACATCGCTCCCCATTGGCGACATGTACAAAGAGGCGTTCAACGCGTATATCTCGGCAAAGTTCCTTACCAAGTAGGACGCGGCGAAAAGGTGAATTTAGCGAGACGACAAGTGTTTTCCGCGCTGTTTATTTCATAAATTGCGCGGAAAATGTTATATTTGCAATAAAAACATAAAAACATGGAGGAACTCAAGATTTATTGCAAAAACACAAACGAGTATATTGACGTGCAAGGCGGAGACAGTCTGCAGGCTGTGTTCAGCACGATGAAGAACCGTCTGGGAATTAACGCTATCTGCGCGAAAGTGAATAATGTGACACGCGGCTTGCACTTCAGGGTGTATCGTCCGCAGCACATCGAGTTTCTGTCGCCGGAGTCGCCGGAGGGCTACCGTGTGTATATCAACTCACTGTGCATGATAATGTACAAGGCAATAACTGACCTCTATCCTGGCAAGCGCCTTCTTATACGGCATTTCATTTCTAACGGTTACTATTGCGAGTTCAAGCATGAGAAAGAGCCAATATCGGCCAAGACGATTACAGCCATTAAGGAGCGAATGCAAGAGATTGTGGCCGAAGGCATTCCATTCGTAAGCCAGGAGCGACTAACCGAAGACGTGATAGAAATGATGAAAGACCAAGGCATGCCCGACAAAGTGCGCCTGCTTTCATCGTCGCACAAACTCTACTGCCAGTACTATAAACTGGGCAACGTGATAGACACATACTACAGCCCACTCGCGCCATCAACAGCCAGCATAAGCGTGTTTGACTTGCTTCCGTATAACGGTGGTATGCTTCTAATGGGTCCCAATCGCAAGAACCTGAGCGAGGCGTACAAGCCGAAGAAGATGAAAAAGACGTTCAAAGCCTACACGGACTATGTGGACTTCAACTGCGTGGTGAACATCAGCGACGTTGGTGAACTGAACGCAGCCGTGAAGGGTCACTACGCGCCACTGCTGATTAACGTAACCGAGGCACTTCACAACAAGATGTTCGCCAAGATAGCCGACGACATAGCAGCACGGTACAAGAAAGGCGGTGCACGAGTGGTGCTGATAGCCGGCCCGTCGTCGAGCGGAAAGACCACGAGTGCCATGAGACTGTCGATTCAGCTGATAACCAATTACATAGTGCCCAAGATGATATCTCTGGACAACTATTTCGTGAACAGGCTGGACACACCACGTGATGAATTCGGAGAACTGGACTATGAGTCGCTCTACGCGCTGGATCTGAAGCAACTGAACGAAGACTTGCAGGCATTGTTAGACGGTAAGGAGGTGAGTATGCCCACATATAATTTCACAACCGGCAAGCGAGAGTACAAAGGTGAGACCATGAAACTCAACGACGGTGACATACTGCTGATGGAAGGCATCCACGGACTTAACCCCGACCTCACACCTCAGATTCCAGACAAGCAGAAATTCAAGATATTTGTGTCGGCTCTGACAACGCTCAACATCGACGACCACAACTGGATTCCGGCAAGCGATAACCGCCTGCTTCGCCGAATAGTGCGCGACAGCAAATACAGAAACATCACGGCACAGGAGACCATTGCACGCTGGGCGAGTGTGCGCCGCGGTGAGGAAAAGTGGATATTCCCGTATCAGGAAAACGCCGATGCCATGTTCAACTCCTCACTGATTTTTGAGTTGGCTGTGATGAAAGATCAGGCCGAACGTGTACTGAAGCAGATACCTGTAAACGCTCCGGAATACAGCGAGGCTTATCGCCTGCTGCACTTCCTGGAGCACTTTGAGTCTCTGAACGAGAACGAGATACCGAGCACCAGTCTGCTGCGCGAGTTCCTGGGTGGCAGTCTGTTCCATTATTGAGAAACACAATAGGCACAAAACAAAAAGATATATGCTAAGAAAAATAAGAATAATCACAGCCAGTGTGATAATGGTGCTGATAACAGCGTTGCTGCTTGACTTCACCGGCATATTACATCACTGGCTGGGCTGGCTGGCAAAAGTGCAGTTCCTTCCCGCATTGCTTGCGTGCAATGTGGTGATAGTGGGAGCGCTATTGCTGCTGACACTGATTATGGGCAGGATTTACTGCTCGGTTATATGCCCGCTGGGGATAATGCAAGACGTAATATCGTGGTTCGCCGGCAAACGTCGCAAAAACCGGTTCACTTATTCAGGTGAGAAACGCGTGCTGCGCCTGGTGATGCTGGGAGTGATGGTGGTGGCGCTGATATCCGGCGCGCACGTGATTGTGGCTCTGCTTGCCCCCTACAGCAGCTACGGCCGCATAGTGAACAGCCTGCTACAGCCACTGTATCTGTGGGGTAACAACCTGCTGGCAAGCATAGCCGCGCACTATGAGAGTTACGCATTCTACGGCACAGACGTGTGGATGAAGAGTGTGACAGTTACCGCCGTAGCGGCAATTACGCTAGTGGTGCTCGGCATCCTGGCGTGGCGCAACGGACGCACATACTGTAACACCATCTGCCCCGTAGGCACAGTTCTGGGCTACGTGGCGAAGTTCTCGCTGCTGAAAGTCCGTTTCGACGCAGACAAGTGCAAGTCGTGCAGTCTGTGCAGCCGGAACTGCAAGGCATCGTGCATCGATTACAAGAGCCACACAGTGGACTACAGCCGGTGCGTGACGTGCGGCGACTGCTTGGAGAAATGCAACTTTGGAGCACTGCATTATGGGCCAGCCAGGAAAATTTCCGGAAAGAAGAAAGATGCGACAAAAGCCGAAGCGACTCATGACGAAGTTCGCAGGGCCGTGCTTATGGGTGGCGCAATAGTGGCAGCCGGGGCAGTGACGGCACAGGTGAACAAGAAAGTGGACGGCGGACTTGCCGCAATAGCAGATAAGAAGGAGCCCAAGCGCAGCACACCGCTGACGCCCCCTGGCTCGCATGGAGCACGTAACATGGCGGCACACTGCACGGCATGCCAGCTGTGCGTGGCACAATGCCCCAACGGAGTGCTACGTCCGTCGAAGGGTCTGAAGACACTGATGCAACCAACGATGAACTACGACCGCGGCTTCTGCCGGCCGGAATGCACACGCTGCTCGGAGGTGTGCCCCACAGGCGCGATAAGAAAGATAGCCCCTTCGGAGAAAAGTTCGCTCCAGATAGGACATGCGGTGTGGGTGAAGGAGAACTGCCTGCCGGCATGGAACGGCACATCGTGCGGTAACTGCGCCCGTCACTGTCCGTCGGGGGCGATAATGATGGTGCCGCTGGATGAGAACGACGAAAACTCGCCGATGGTACCGGTGGTGAACGTGGAGCGTTGCACCGGCTGCGGGTCGTGCGAATACGTGTGCCCCTCGCGCCCGTTCTCGGCAATCTACGTTGAGGGCCATGAACAGCACAGAACAATTTAGAATTACGTCATGGAACAAGATAAGAAAAACATAACGACCGGCAAGGCACTGAGTCGCCGAGACTTCCTAAAGGCGATGGGACTGGGAGCAGCGACGCTAACCATTCCCACGGTGGTGGGGTGCTCAGACAATACGGAAATCACAGAGCAGGAACCGCCCAAGGGCAAGATGACCTACAGGACCAACCCCAAGACCGGTGAAAAAGTGTCGCTACTGGGCTACGGCATGATGCGCCTGCCCACCATTGAATCAAACGCCAGTGCCCGCGAAGACGGCGATGCCGAGATAGACCAAGAGATGGTGAACCGCCAAGTGGACTACGCGATAGAGCACGGCGTGAACTACTTTGACACCTCTCCGGCCTACTGCAAGGGTCGCTCCGAGCACTGCACCGGAATAGCGCTGAGCCGCCACAAAAGAGAGGAATTTTTCATCGCTACAAAACTGTCGAACTTCAGCCCTGACACGTGGAGCCTGGAAGCCGGAGTGGAGATGTTTCAGAACTCGCTGAAAGAGTTACAGGTGGACTACGTGGACTACTTGCTACTGCACGGCATAGGCATGGGCGAGGACGGAATGGAGACTTACCGCGGACGCTACGAGGACAACGGACTGCTGGAGTACTTGCTTGAGCAGCGAGAGAAAGGCGTGATACGCAATCTGGGGTTCTCTTATCACGGCGACATTGCGGTGTTTGATTATCTGCTGTCGCAGCACGACCGTTATCACTGGGACTTTGTGCAGATAGAACTGAACTATCTGGACTGGAAGCACGCCAAGGAGATAAACGAGCGCAACACCAACGCCGACTACCTGTACGGCGAATTGCTGAAGCGAAATATTCCGGCAGTGATAATGGAGCCGCTGCTGGGCGGCCGGCTCAGTAAGTTGCCCGACCCGCTGGTGAAGCGGCTGAAGACCCGTGACAAAGAACACTCGGTGGCATCGTGGGCATTCCGCTATGCCGGTACATACCCGAATGTGCTGACAGTGCTGAGCGGCATGACATTCATGGAACACCTGAAGGACAACCTGCGGACCTACAGCCCGCTGGTGCCACTCACCGACGAGGAAATGAAGTTCCTGGAACAGATAGCCACCGACATGGTGAGTTACAACACCATTCCGTGCAACGACTGCAAGTATTGCATGCCGTGCCCATACGGAATAGACATCCCGGCGATTTTCGTTCACTACAACAAGTGCCTGAGTGAAGGCAACGTGCCTCATGACAGCGAAAGCGCTGAATACGCAAAACAGCGGCGGGCGTTCCTCGTGGGATACGACCGCAGCGTGCCCAAACTGCGCCAGGCCGACCACTGCATAGGGTGTGGGCACTGCGTGCCACACTGCCCACAACGCATACAGATTCCGCGTGAGTTGCACCGCATCAGCGAGTACGTGGAGGAGCTGAAACGGGCCAAGCAGGGGCTGTAGGAAAGCCCGGAATCACCGTTAAACCCGAATCGGTCATTAGGCCGACAAAAGGCGGTTTTAGAATGTCTATTTATGCCATAACAGTTTTCTT
>FLNZ01003323.1_pt1 | contig 11486 bp, 9 predicted proteins | sample 1140391 | NCBI WGS metagenome assembly FLNZ01 (sample SAMEA3878171, study PRJEB12797) | bioreactor metagenome | biome: Moose rumen | place: Sweden | collected 2011-10
CGTTGGGCGCCGACATTTGGGGGCGGGAGCGTCGGCGGCGCCCCCTAACTGTCGCCCTCGAAAACCGCTCGGGCTCAAAAAATATTTTTAAAGATCGACAGAAACTCGTCGCGAGTCTCCGCGCGGTTGAATTGATCCCGCAACAGCGCCCCGCCCTGCAGTCCCTTCGTGTACCACGCCGCATGTTTACGCATCTCTCGAATGCCGATGTACTCTCCTTTGAACTCCAACAATAAATCTAAATGCCGACGCATCACGGCAACGCGCTCCGACATCGACGGCGGCGGCAATTTTTCTCCCGTCGCCAAATATTTTTCCAGCCGACCGATCAGCCACGGATTGCCCAACGCTCCGCGACCGATCATCACGCCGTCCGCGCCCGTCGTCGATATGATCTCGTCAAACGTTTCAAAATCCCGAACGTCGCCGTTGGCTATCACAGGAATTTTCACCGCCGCCTTCACTCGAGCCAGCTCCGTCCAATCCGCGCGCCCCGAATAAAATTGCAGCCGCGTCCGACCGTGCACCGTGATCCAATCCGCCCCGCAACCTTCGACGATCCGCGCGATCTCCACCGCGTTGATCCGATCGAAGCCGAGCCGCATCTTGACACTGATCGGCAACGTCGTCGAGTGCCGCATCGTCGTGATCAATTCTTCAACGAGCGCGGGATTATTCATCAGCGCCGAGCCCTCACCGTTTTTGACGATCTTCGGCGCCGGACAACCCATGTTGAAATCGATCGAGTGAACGCCGTCGAGCGTCGACACATACTCGACCGCCTCACCGACATACTCGGGGCGCGAGCCGAACAGTTGAATCGCAATCGGACATTCCCGCCGATCGATCGTCAGCATCTCGAGCGTCTTATCGTTGCGATAGTGAATGCCCGTCGAGCTGATCATCTCCGAAAACATCAACGCCCGAGTGCCGGTCACTTCGCGCGTGAGGATTCGGAACGCCGCGTCCGTCACGCCCGCCATCGGCGCCAAAAATATTTTCATCAATCCGCCTCCCACGTCGAAAGATTATAATCGATCGCCCGCCGACTGTCGACAATTTTTGTGATATACTATTTCCGAAAGGGGCGATCATTTTGATCCACATGAGGGAAGTCACGAAAATTTATCCGAATAAAGTCGTCGCGCTCGACAAAGTCAACATCGACATCAAAAAGGGCGAGTTCGTCTTCATCGTCGGACAATCGGGCGCGGGCAAATCGACGTTCATCAAACTGCTGATGCGAGAAGAACTGCCGACGAGCGGCGATATTTTAGTCAACGGCAAAAACGTCGTCAAGCTGAAGTCGAGCGAAGTGCCTTACCTTCGACGCGGGCTGGGCGTCATTTTTCAAGACTATCGATTGCTGCCGGATAAAACCGTTTTCGAGAATGTAGCGTTCGCAATGCAAGTGATCGAGGCGCCGCGCAAATTGATGCAACGGAGCGTCAACGCGGTGCTCGACATCGTCGGACTGAGCGGTAAGTACAAAAATTTTCCGAGCGAACTGTCAGGCGGCGAGCAACAGCGCGTGGCGATCGCTCGAGCGATAGTAAATGATCCGGCGTTGGTGATCGCCGACGAGCCGACGGGCAATCTCGATCCCGACACGAGTTGGGACATCATGGATATTTTCAAGAGGATCAACGCGAGCGGCACGACGATAGTGATGGCGACGCACGACAAGACGATCGTCGACGCAATGAAGTTGAGAGTGATTGCGATAGAGGACGGGCGCATCGTCCGTGACGAAGCCCGCGGCACTTACTGATCGCTGACGAGCCGACGGGCAATTTCGATCCCGATACGAGTTGGGACATCATGGATATTTTCAAGAGGATCAACGCGAGCGGGACGACGATAGTGATGGCGACGCACGACAAGACGATCGTCGACGCAATGAAGTTGAGAGTGATCGCGATTGAGGACGGGCGCATCGTTCGCGACGAAGCCCGCGGTACTTACTGATCGCCGACGAGCCATGGATATTTTCAAGAGGATCAACGCGAGCGGCACGACGATCATCGACGCAATGAAGTTGAGAGTGATCGCGATTGAGGACGGGCGCATCGTTCGCGACGAAGCCCGCGGCACTTACTGATCGCTGAAAAGCAATTGAAATTTAATCCGCGCCGTGATAAAATGAAAAAATCATTGAATCGAACGGAGTGAACGATTTGAAACCGACGCGGAGGAAAGTGCAGAGCAATATTCGTTGGCTCGTAATCGTTCTGATATTCGGTACGGTCATCGTGACGTTGCGCTACGGCTGGCTGCAATTGGTGCAGGGCGCGGAGCTGTCGGAGCGCATGAAATATCAGGTGGGGCAAGATTATTCGGTGCAATCTCCGCGCGGAGCGATAATCGATCGGAATGGGCGGGAGCTGGCGGTGAGCACGATGACGAAGTCGCTGTTCGTCGACCCGTATCACGTCACCGATCCGTATCAATTGGCGCAGGATTTAGCGCCGTTGGTCGGCAAGACCGAGCAGGAAATTTTAGATGATATAGCGGTGGGCGGAGGCTTTTCGTGGGTGAAGCGGCGGATGGAGCAATCGGAATATGAGGCGATTCGGGCGCTCATTCGAGAGAAAGAATATGAGACGTGCCTCGGGTTTCGCGATGAGGCGAAGAGATATTATCCGAATGACGTGCTGGCGGCGAATGTGATCGGATTTGTCGGGACGGACGACAAGGGTCTTGACGGGATCGAGCAGGCGTTTGACAAATATATCAAGGGCGAGGTGACGGAGTCGTTCCTTTACACGGATCGGCAGGAGCGACCGATCCTCGACTCGATATTTGAGAAGCACAGCTATCAGGGCGATCGATGCAAGACGATCCAATTGACGATAGACAGCGCGATACAATTCATCGTCGAACAGGAATTGGATCGGGCGATGGCGGAGAATAATCCGTTGGCGATCGAGTGCATAGTGATGAATCCGAAGACGGGCGAAGTGCTTGCGATGGCGGGGCGACCGTCATACAATCCGAATCGATTTTGGGATTACGATCAAGAGGTGTGGAAGAATCGGGCGGTGTCGTTCATCTACGAGCCGGGCTCGACATTCAAATCGATCATAGCGGGGGCGGCGTTGCAAGAGGGGCTCGTGACACCGAATCAAGTGTTCGTCGACCCGGGCTATGTAATGGTGAGCGGCAAGCGAATACAGAATTGGAACGGTGCGAGCTTCGGGACGGTGACATTCACGGACGTCGTCAAAAATTCGTTGAATACGGGCTTTGCATTGGTCGGGCTCCGATTGGGCGCGGAAAAAATGACGGAGTATGCAAAGCTGTTCGGATTTGGGGAGCCGACGGGGATCGAGTTGCCGGGCGAAGAGGCGGGCATCTTATTTGATCCTTACGAGATGGTAGAATCGGACATAGCGACGATGGCGATCGGGCAATCGATAGCGGTGACGCCGATCCAATTGGTGACGGCGATGTGCGCGATAGCCAACGACGGGATATTATTGAAGCCGCACATCATCAAAATGATCAAGAATGCGAACGGGACGATGTACAGCGAGACGCAAGTGGAGCCTGTGAGACGAGCATTGGAGTCGGCGTCGGACAAAACGCTGGTGAGTTTACTCGAGCAGGTAGTAGCGACGGGCGGCGGAGGCAAGGCGAAAGTCAAAGGGTATCGGATCGCGGGCAAGACGGGGACGGCGCAAAAAATTCGAGAGGACGGCGCGGGCTACATGGAGGGGCGATACATAGCGTCGTTTTGCGGATTTGCGCCGGTGGAGAATCCTCAATTGGCGTTGTTGGTGATGATCGACGATCCGTACGGAGTTTTTTACGGAGGGCAGATAGCGGCGCCGGTGGCGGGACGGATATTTTCTCAAGCGTTCCGATATTTGAGGATAGAGCCGAGCGAGGCGCCGTCATTTGACGACGACTATGAAACGCCCGATGACGTAGGCGAGGGCGATGCGGCAGGCAGTCAACCGTTGACGGAGCCGCAATCGGATCAAGAGAGCGCGCCGGAGGTTCCGAAGGGACAAGTGGTGGTGCCGGACTTTTACGGCAAGAGCATAAGGGAATGCGCGCGGCTGGCGAATGATGTCGGGCTGAAATTCGAGAGTGAGGGCTCGGGCTGGGCGGTGCAACAGTCGATTGACGCGAACACGATCGTTGAGCCGGGCTCCCGCGTCAAAGTTTATTTCAATCCGTAAAATCTTTTGTGTCGAGAATCTTTGACGCCGACAATTTCATGAGCAGGAAAAATATTTTCCGCCGTCGTTTGAATCAGCTGATCCGCGACGGTATTTTTATTGCCCATCAGATTATTATCGATGATTGAATCGAGATCGCTGACGTCACTCGTCATGTCGGATTGAGTGAACCAATAATCCGTCTGCGTGGCAGGCAACTCATTGAACAGCCCCTTGAACCAATCCCAAATTCCGCCGCCGGTCGGAATTTTCTCGACGCCCAATGTCTTTGCGATCTTATTGCCGCTCTTGATAAATGCGTCGTAGTCCGCCTTGTCGTCGATTGCATAATAATCGTTACGCATGCCTTCGAGCGTCTCCGCCGCCTTTATCAACTTGTCGCCGTTCTCAAAATGGCTGACGACATCTTTTACGATGCTTTTCACCTCGCTCTTTCTTATATCCTTGTACACCGGATTTGATCTTAGTTTTTGGTATAATGACTCCAACGAAAATCCGTTGCTCGACATGATTTTGGAAATGTCACTGACGATGTCGGTAGCACAAGCCCGGATGACCTTTGTGCACGCGGTGTGCGCTAATTTCTTCATGTCCGCGCAGTATGCTGCGAATGCGTTGACATCTTTCGTCGAAAATGTAAGATGCGTTGTCACTCCGTTATGCGTGACGTCAACAAAATTCGCCGAGGTTCCGAACAATGCAAACGATGCAGGAAAGCTGATATTGTATTTTACGCCCTTGACGGTAACCGAACGATCGGGAATGGTGTCGAGCCCGATTCGCAACTGCTCACCGATCCGATTGACGAGTTTCGCACCGAATAAATCATATGTGTAACCGCCTTCGTTGACGTCGACGATTGAATCAATTTTATTGGCAACGGCATCGGCGATCGAGCGACAAACTTCGTCGGGTATGGAGTTATTCCAATTCAACTGTCGCTTAAGATCATTGAACGCACTCTCGCTCGAGCCCGTACTAATCGCGTCGGCTCCTTCTCGGAGTTTCGTCGTCAAGCCGCTTTCAAGGGCGTCCAAAAACGATTTTGCCGTCGAAAGCATTTCGTCGGAGACTCCTTCATAACTGTTGGTAAATATTTTCGTGGAACCATCGGAATTTATAAATTTGATCGGAATGTCCTTTGCACCCCGCAATGTAATGTTGCTGTCACCGACCGTGAGCACCACATCAGAGCCGTCGAGCGCGGCGGTATTGAGTCGACCGTTAAGCGAACGAATAATATCGGTCGAATCAAAATTGACAATCAGATCATTGCCGTCGAGCGCGGAACAAATAAACGTGTCCGCCTGATCCGAACCGTGGAGAGTATCATTGCCCGCGCCGCCTCGGAGTGTCACATTCCGCGCGGAGCTTTTCAACGAATCATTTCCGTCACTGCCGAAGACGCTGACTCCGTCCATTGTGACATCGACGCTGATCGGCTCGTCGACGGCGACAATATTCAACCTGTCGCCCGTCCAAGTAAAATCCGCCGCGCCGATCACTGCCGCCATAATTTGAGTATTGGCGCCTTCGACAGACACGGCACTTGAACTGTTCGGCGTCGTAAGTTTATACTCATGATTCGTCATCACAAGGCGAGAGATATTGTCTTGATTGTCGGTGCTCAGCAAATGATATGTGTCGATAAAAGCCGCGCCGTTGGCTGCAATGACGGACTCGCCCTCTTCATGCGTCGCCATCATGTTTACATCCGCGCCGACATGCCTGACGTAAGGAGCCTTGATAAAATTATTGGTGAAGGTAACAGTCGCGCCGTCGTCTTCCACGACGGTTATTTCTTTGTTCTTGGCGTCTTTCAAACGGATCGAGCCGCCGCCGATTATCATTACGACGTCCGATCCGTCAAGCGATGCTCGCACCATACTGCCCTCGGTGATGTTGATAATATCGCCGTCATGTGCGAGCGTTCCGATCGAACCGTCATCGTTAATGAGAAAAGTCGTGTAAGCGGCATTATAACCGTAGATCACATCGTCGCCGTCTCGTGACGCGTATTGAAAAATTTCTTTCTTGGTCGAGTTGCCTTCAATGGTGTCATTTCCGCGACCGGCATTGATCGTCACATCATCTCCCAAATAAACTCCGTACGTCAAGCCTGAACCATATGTGCTGCTGTAATCGTAATAATAATTCCTGATAAGATCGTCGCCGTCGAGCGCGCTGATTGAGACATGATTGCCGCCGTTAGTTAACGTGTCGTCTTGCTCGGTGCCGATAATGAGCCGATTGTCTTGTATCGGCAGGTTGCTGCTCGCGACAGTGCTTGATCCGCTGACAGAACTCAAATCATCGGTGAGCGCGGGGACATTGGAAAAATGAATTGTATTGCCTTGAGGATCAATGATATCGATCGTTTTATCGGCAGACTCACTGAATCGAAGGGAGCCCGAGCCGATTTGGATTATCACATCATTGCCGTCGGAATATGCACCGTTGATCGGACTGTCAAGCAAATGAACGGTTGTGTACCGATTGCTGTAATCGATGATGAGATCATCGCCGTCGCCTTCCGAGTAATAAAAATGACCGGCGTCGCCGACGATAACATCATTGCCCTTGCCGCCGAAAATTGTCGAGCCGGTGTTTGAAAAAATATAATCGTCACCGCCGCCGCCATGTATCTGCGAGTATTGACCGGCTTGAATAATATCATTGCCGTCGCCGCATTCGACCGTCGAATAATTTCCGATCGTGATCTCATTATCGCCGTTGCCAATCTGAATGACGGAATTCGTTCCGGCATAAATCGCGTTGTTTCCGTCGCCGCCCTCGACAGTCGAATAACTTCCGATCGATATCTCATTATCGCCGTCACCGCAAAGGATCGTCGAGTTCGCCGCAACGCTGACATGATTATCGCCGTCGCCGACGTTGAAGAAAGCGGTTGAGCTGCCCCGTACTGTATCGTCACCGTCGCCGGAGCAGACGGTTGAATCTCCTTCAACACTGATGTAATTGTCGCCACCCGAAATATCTGCAAATGAAGTCGAGCCGCCGTAAATCGTATCATTGCCGTTGCCGCTGAGGATCGTCGAAGTTCGAGCGCTGATGTAATTATTTCCGCCTTCAGCGTAAATCAACGAATTCAATCCGAAATAACCGCTAATCAAATCATCACCGAACCCCGCAAAAATTGTCGAGTTCTCACCGTAATATTCGATTGAGTCGTTGCCGTCGCCGCCATCGATAAACATTTTGGTATTGAGTCGATAGTTGCCTCTTATCAGATCGTTGCCGTCGCCGGCGTTGATCGTCACATCTTCGGCGTCGGAACGAATTGTATCATCACCGTCGCCGCTCTCGATCACCGCATTATAAGCGATTGAATCATTAAAAATGAAGTCAGCTCCATCGCCGCCATCGATCGTTGCTCCCGATATACTGTTATAAACGGTATCGTTACCTTCGCCCGACAAGCACGAGGTTTGCCTCGCGATTGCGAACGGACTCGTCGCCGTCGCCGCCGATAATCGTATTAAAAGTATTCGGCAGTATATTGCCGACAGAATCAATAATCGAAGGCGTGTAATTTTGAGTGGTGAATTTTATCGAGCCGTTGCCGATCTTCAGCGTCATATCTTGACCGTCGAGATATTTAATCCCGTCGGTATTACCCGACAAAATCTGCAACGTAGATGCATAACCGACGACATCATTGCCGTTGCCGGCGGAATATGAGATCAAACGCGCGTAAGTAATTGTGTCGTCACCGGCTCCGCCGCGTACGGTCGAGCAGCCGCTGATATAATCATTGCCGTCGCCGCCGTCGACGAATTGCCGCCGGAAACTGTGATTGAATCGTTGCCGTCCGAAACATTTATATTGCTGTTCGGTTTTGCGCTGTTGATTATGTAATCGCGCTCATTACCGAGAATTTTTATGGTGTCGAGCAATCCGTTTGACGTATAAATTTTAGCCGAAAGCGAAGTAAAATTTTTGAGTGTGACCGAATCCGAGTTCTGCAGACTGATCAAGATATCATCGCCGTCGATATAATAAGCATCGGGCGAACCGTCGGTAATAAAAAGCGTATCCTCATCGCTGAAGTTGAGAACGATGTCATGTCCGTCGCCCTCTCCGTATAAAATCATTTCACCGTTCAAATAATCATCCCAAGTAGAACAAATCAAAGTATCATCACCGGTTCCGCCGCTCATCGTAAGAGTGCGAGTACCGCCTTTGCCGGTGTTCTCGGTGACAATCAAATCGTCACCGTCGCCGCCGTCGAGCACGACGTCAACAATAGCCCCGGAGCCGCTGTTTTTTATCGCATCGTTGCCGCTGCCCCCGAATATCGTCACGTTTGATGCAGTATTGGAAAGATCGTCGTCGCTGTCCGTGCCCATCACGAGCATGTTCGACTGACGATTGTTGAGCGATTCGCCGAAGAGCACTTTATCGGACGGATCGTTGTCGAGCGTCGTAATAACTCCGTCGGTGTCACGAACTCGGATCAAATTTTCGGCGGCGCCTTTGAGAGTCACTTTACCGCTCCCGATCTTAAGAATCAGATCGTCTCCTTTCTTCGTAAATTTTTTTATTGCCCCATCGACGACATGAAAAATATCTTTGCGATCAAAACCATAAATGACATCTTTGCCGTCACCTTTGGCGTATTGATAAACCTCCGCGCGGAGAGTGCTGCCGATGATGGTATCATTGCCTTTACCACCGACGACTGTCATAGAATCTCCGCTGCCGGTATCAATGACATCTTTACCCTTGCCGCCACTAATTGAGACGCGAGAGCCTTCGCTTTTGACTGTATCGTTACCTGCGCCGGCATCAATGCTTACATCGTCGGCATAATTATTGAGGATGTCCTTGGACGACGAGCCTTCAATGAAAACAGCAGCGTCGTAGTTATCGATAAGTTTTTTCTTCGCCATTAACTTTTTCCTCCGACCAATCAATAAAAAAGGGCGCTGATCCACTGAAGGATTGCCCCCGAAAAATTTTTTATTGCTCCATCAGATAGCCCATGCGCTCGAGCGGCGCCGACAAATCCATGTGCCCCGCCAACGACTCGATCTCCTCGCCGTTGATCAATATCCGCACCTCTTTGATCTCGTTGAAGTTCGTCAGCGCATTGACCACCGACCCGATCAGGAACGTCTCGCCCGCCGAGCCGCCCGCAAAGTGCTTTCTCAACCCCTCGTCGAAGTTCACCGTCGCGACCCCGTCGTTCACTTCCACGTCCAACAGCCGCGCCCGCTTCGGGAATATCTCCGTCAGCTCCGACTCCGTCGGCGGCGTCATCATCGCTTCGACCGTCGCCACATATTTATTCTCGTCCCGCGTCACTTCGATCTCCCGCTCGACCTCCACCAGCCGCAAGCCGCTCTCGTCGGGATAATATACTTTCACCCTCATGTCCTCGACTCCCTTCTCGACCGTCGGCTCTTCTTCCTTCGGCTCCGTCGGCTTCACCGGCTCCGCGTCCTTCGACGGCGGCTCCGTTTTTTCTTCCGGCGGAGTCGTCTTTTGAGTCGGCGTCTCGACCGCAGGAGGTTTGTCCGGCGGCGACGGCTCGACCGGCGGCGCTTGCTCGCAGCCCGCGCACGCCAATCCGATTGCCGTCAAACATACCGCCACATATTTTTTTAACATCGCTTTACATTCCTCCCGCCGTCAATCTTCCGAAATACCGATTGATCCCCGTCACGATCGCACGCGCCAACGCCGCTTGATATTCCTCGTCCGCCAACAATTGTTCTTCCTCGGGATTCGTCACGAAGCCCAGCTCCAACAACGTTGCCGGCACCGCCGAATGCTTCAGCACGTAGAAATTCGCCGACTTCACTCCGCGATTCCACAGCTCGCCGTACCTCTCGAGCTCCTCATTGATCAGTTTCGCCAGTCGACGCCCCATGCTGCTGTTCGTGTAAAAATACGTCTCCATCCCGTGCGACTCCGGATTCGAGAACGCATTGCAGTGGATCGAGATGAACATCGACGCATCGCGCGGCGCCTTGTTCACTCGCGCCTGCAACTCTTGACCGTTCGTCGCCTGAGGACTGTGCACGTCCCGATCCGTCGTCCGCGTCATCACCACCGGATCGCCTTGCTCCTCGAGCATTTCTTTGACTTTCAACGCAACCGCCAACGCCACATCTTTTTCGCGCACGCCCGTCGGTCCGATCGCGCCCGCGTCCGAGCCGCCATGCCCGGGATCGATCACGATCGCCCCGCTGCCAACCTCCGATTCAAACATTTCCTCGTCGATGAACACATATTTATCGATGTCGATCATCAATCGCGTCGGAAGTTTTTGCGCGTTATTCGCCTTTTCGACGTGCGCCCGATATCCCCGATCGTCAATCGTCTTGTCAAACTCGACCCGAAGTTGCGTCCGACCAAGCTCCACCTCTTGGAGTGTCAGCGACACCGCCGGCAATCCGTATTCGATCGCCCGCCCCGAATGTCGCGCGACCGCGCCCGGGATCGTATTGTCGAGATCGATCATCATCGTCTGCGATATCGACGACTCCAGATTGATCTCGTATTCGACCTCTTCATCTTTGAGCCCGATCTCGATTCGGAAAAATTCCCGCCCCGCCTCGCTCGTCTCATACGCCTTGACATACTCCAGCTCGTTCGGTGTCGAAGGCTTTGCGAACGCCGCGCTCGACAGACTCAATATCAAAACCGTCAACAACAAAAATATTTTCGTGAGATGCCTCACCGAATCACTCCTCTGCAGTCTGCGCGTCGTCCTCATCTTCCGCATTTTCGATTGAAATTTTGATCGTCACGTTATCGCCTTCGTACGCGTCCTCGGGTAACAGCGTCACCGGCAAAATCAGTTTGATCATCTCGTCGGTGTCCTCGCCGATGTACAGCACCGCCTTGTCAACGCCCTCTTCGACCTCCTCAATCCGATCAATATACGCCGTCGTCACTTTTTCAGCCATTCGTCCAACCACTCCGTTTTTACCTCGGGCGTCACCGACCACGCCGACCCGTCCGTCGTGATCGTTATCGTCCCGTTCTTATACGTCCAAAAAATGTTCGCGCCACTCACGCCCGCCTTCAGATAATTGTTGAGCGCCGCCTTGTGCGGGTGACCGTAGCTATTTCCGCCGTCGACATCGGGCTCGCCCGCCGATATCACCACATACTCCGGCGCGACCTCCTTAATGAAATCCAAGCCCGCCGCCGTTTTCGAGCCGTGATGCGAAGACTTCAGCACCGTTGACTTCAACTCCGCGCGGTGCGCACTGTTGAGCAGATCGTTTTCGACTTTCTTCTCGGCGTCGCCGGTGAACAGCATCG
>FLNZ01000426.1_pt1 | contig 11471 bp, 7 predicted proteins | sample 1140391 | NCBI WGS metagenome assembly FLNZ01 (sample SAMEA3878171, study PRJEB12797) | bioreactor metagenome | biome: Moose rumen | place: Sweden | collected 2011-10
TTCGAAAATATTTTTATATTGACAAGCATAGGTTTTCCCATGTTTGTCGAGACTTACATCTTGCGATTGCTCTCCGGGTTCCTGGAATACGGAACGCTTTCTGCCGTAGCAGACAAGCTCTACACTTCGCAGCCGGCGGTGAGCCGCGCGTTCAAGAAGCTGGAAGACGAAATCGGCGCTCCGCTCTTCGAGCGCAAAAAGAACCGCATCGAGTTGAACGAGAAGGGACGCACGGTCGCCGAATATGCAAAGCGCATCATGGATTTGCAAGGCGAAATGATGGAAAAGGTGAACCCGCAGGGAGCCTCGCGCACGTTCTCCATCGCATCGGTGGCCATCCTCCCCGCTATGCGGATGGTGCAGGAACTGCAGGTGAAATACCCCGGCGCGCAGGTCACTTACGAGATTATCGATAACGAGGCGGGCGTGCTGAAGGCTTTAAACGAAGGTACGGCGGATATCGGCATTACGCTCAAGGCCCCCCGTGCAAAGAAATACCGCGCCGAAAAATACATGCAGGAGCGGCTCTCGATTGCACTCCCGAAAAAACACCCGCTGGCCAAGCGCAAGTCCATCCGGCTCCGGGAACTCAAGGGCGAGACCATCATCCAGCGCAGCAACGTAGGGTTCTGGGAGCAGGTCAAGCGCAAGAAGATTCCCGACGCCACCTTCATCAAGCACGACAGCGTGAAGGGAATTTCGAAGCTCATCGAACAGTCTTCGCTGTTGACGTTCGTTTCGGACCACCAGTTCGATTACGACATTCCCAAGGACCGCAAGATTGTGCCGCTCGCCGACCGCGAAATGAACGTGGAATTTTTCAAGGTGACGCTGGCGTCAGCTCCCTAGCAAGTGAAAGTTCAGATACCACGAAAAAGCATGGATACGTCTGGACATGGGTTCCGCGATTTCAGAAGAATACGCGGCCATCTTGATGTAGGTGTCGAGACGGTGTCCGATGTCTAGCCACGGCAGAATCCGGTATTCAAGGACGGTGTTGTTGAGGAGCAAGAAATCCCAACCCGAAACGCCGTATTCCGGAGTTGTCCCCTCGATGGTCTTTACAGCATCAATCGTTATCTTGTCATAAAAACGCCAGCGCTTCTTATAAAGGGTTTCGAACATCAGGCTGTACTTCACTCCGGAATTGTACTGGTAGCTATCCTTGTCGGGGTTGTATTCCGGGTGGAATTCCTTGATGATATCGTCGTATCCCATGTCGGCAGAACCGAGCATAATCCAGTAAATCTGGTTCATGACTCGAAACCGCAAATCCGGCGTGAGCCACAGGGCCAAATCCATGGCCCCGCCCAGCGAAAGAGTACTCACCGTCGCCAAGTCGCCATAGAACGTATCATAATCCAGGTTCACGGAAAAGTCGAGCCAATGCCCGTGCCCGTGAATTCCCCTGTTTATAAGCTTGCCCATGATATCCATTTGCAGAACCTTTCCTTCGAGACCGCCTTCGCCAAAGAAATTCAGAGTAAAGTAATCAAGCGGTTTTTTTACCCTGGCGTAAGGCCGTCCGTACTCAAGGGAAATGGCCATCATCCCGTGGCGGTCGTTCCATTCTTTGTCCAGTTCGTCGGCATCGTCCCCGCCAAAGCGGTAATCGGAGCCGAACCTGGAACCCATTCCCGCAGCCACCGTCAACTCGATGGGGGTCCAGCCCGTATAAAAGTCCCTATTGCCAAAAATCCGCTGCTGAGCGTAACCGGCAGGTTCCAGGGCAAAAGCCAGGAGATGCCTGTACCAGGGCACCTTGGAGCTGTTGTAAGAAGTACGAGAAAGCCTGTAGAGTACTTCACCGAACATGGAACCTGCGATAGTCGTAGAAATCAGGTCGTTCGGGGCCGGGTATTCCGTTTCACAGAACATTTCCCAAGTGGAACTCCCGAGGGCGGCAAACACCATGCTGCCGTAAAAACCGTAGCCGCTAGCGCGGGCCGTTGCATAGTACATGGATCCCTGGTACGGGTGCCCGTAAAAGTTGATAGCCCAATGGTTATGGTCCCATTCCCAGCCCTCGCGGAAATTTCGCTTCCAGTAACTGGGCCCCGTGTGGGCGTAGTCCTTGTCGAGCACCCAGTAATCCCACGCCCATACAAAAGCATTCAGCCCAAGCACCTCGGTCCCGACAATAAGCGGATTCACATGTGTCCCGTACAAACTGTCCTTCGGCATGACAAGAACTTCGACCGTATCGGCAGCAACTGCGGAATTCCCACGAACGCTGTTGCGGAAATCGCGAGCCTCTTTGATGCTGATAACCTCGTCCGCGTTTTCAATTCTATTGCGTAGGCTATCCGGTATTTGCGGTAAATCCTCACCGACTTTTTGAGAGTAGGCAGAAGCACTTAAGACGAGAAAAGCCGATAAAATCCATTTAAAAAAATGCGGACGCATAACGGCACAACTTTAAAAATTACCGCCTTCCCCCAAAAGGGGCAATTCGCAACTTTCCGACGGAAAGACAAATCCGGCGGATTAAAGACACGGGATTTCCTTGTTTCTTGCAGTTGAAAAATGTACGTTGATAATATGCGCTTCCCGCTTACCATGGTCATTTTTGCGGTGCTCTCCGCACTTCTGTTTTTCGCCTGTTCCTCGGTCGAAATTTCCCGTAATACAGCGCCCCTGCCACGGCACCACTTGCCTAACGGACATTTCGAGAATACGGATGACAGCTGCCCGCCCATTCGCGATACCATGGAAGCCGACTCGCTTGTGCCCAGGTTCCGTACGCGTATGTACAGGTTGCCGATAGTCCGCGGCAACGAGGATCTCTGGCGAGATTCAACGGCAAGTTCGGCCGCATGGATTGGGCACAGTACCTACTATATATTGTGGCGCGGGTACGGAATCTTGACGGACCCGATGTTCAGCATATACTCCTCACCCGTTCAACTTGTTGGACCCAAGCGGGGCACCCCTCCAGGCAGGTCTTTAGAAAGCTTGCCCAATGTTGACTTGGTAATCGTAAGTCATGACCATTACGACCATTTGGACCGCACAAGCATCGTGAAAATATTCAACCGATGGAACAATGTGAAATTTGCAGTACCCTTGAAAGTGGCGGCAATCCTTGAAAGTTGGGGAATACCTTCAAAAAATATCATAGAACTGGATTGGTGGGATTCGACAAAGGCGGGCCCCCTGAAACTCACGTTCGTACCGGCGCACCATACGAGCCGTCGCGGTATATTCGCCTCTAGCGCAAAATCAACACTATGGGGCGGGTGGATTCTGGAACGCCCAACGGAAGATTCCCTGCATACAGAAAAAATGTGGTTCGGGGGTGACCTCGCCATGGGTGACGGGTCGTACTACAAGGAAATCGCCGAAAGATTCGCCCCCATTGACGTGAGTTTCTTGCCCATAGGCAGTTACAAGCCCAGCCGTTACACCCGCGTACACGCAAGCCCACGGCAAGCGGCTCAGCTGCACCTGCTTACCAAGTCAAAACTCAGCCTTGCCATGCATTGGGGGACGTTCGGTTTTGTTTACGACAGGCTCGAAGACCCGCCAAAGGATCTCGCAAAAGCCAGAAAAGAACTGGGCATTCCCGACTCGGCATTCTATGTCCCGAAACACGGCGAAATTGTTCCGCTATTCAGGGATAGATAGTCAAACAGTCGTTCACTTCTTCAACCGAAACACCTTGGGCGACATGCCCGTCATGCGCTTGAAGAACTTGCCGAAAAAGCTCACGTCGGGGAAATTCAGTTCGTCTGAGATTTCCTGGATGTCCATCTGGGTGGATTGCAAAAGGACCTTGGCATCGAGGGCGATGTAGTCGTCTATCCATTGCTTCGCGCCCTTGCCGCTCACCTCGTCTATAACCGTCGAGAGGTATTTCGGGGTTACAAAAAGTTCATCGGCATAGTACTTGACGCTGTGTTCCTTGCCATGATGCACCTCGACGCTCCGCATGAATGCATTGAATAGCGCTTCCTTGCGGTTCGAGACCTGACGTGCGCTGCTCTTCTTGGTCAAAAATCCAACGCATTCAAAGGCGAGCGCAAGTAGCTGGTTCTTGATGATTTGATAATAGAAGGGATTGTCGTCGAGCACGCGCATCTTTTCTTGAAGATGCTTGAAGGATTTGACAATCTGTTCGAAATCCTTTTTTTCGCGTTCCAGGTATGGAGACCTTTTGGCTATCAGCAACAATTGCATACTGTCCTTGACTTGCGACATCAGGTCGTTGAGCATGTCGGTGGAGCAAGCGACACAGAGGGGCTTCACGTCGTCGCTTATTTTCAGTGCGCGAACAATTTGTCCGTGAAACGCGAGGAATATTCCGCCCTTTTTCAGCTCGTATTTGTTCATGTTGACTTCGATGGTGCAGCTTCCGTTCTCGATAATCAACAGAATTACGCCCTGCATCCTGAAATACCCCGTAAGGTCAAGGCCCTCTATGGTATCGAACACACCGACCTTGCCGGGCAAAAGATTCACCTGTTTCATGAAATCCAGCAGGGACAAGTCCGCCGTCCTGATTTCGGCATTCTCTGCATGCTGTCTTTTATTTTTCATCGGGACCATATTCAAAAAATAGCAAAATGGAATTTTTATCAATGGTTAAAATTTCCTCTAATCTTGTAAAAATTACCTTTTTAGTCCATTCAATAGTAAAAAAGTCTTTTTTTTGGAGAAATTTTGACCTAAAAATAATACGCCCGTTTTAGTAACTTTGTATCTATGAAAACAAGGTTGACTTTATTCTTAGCATTTTCGTTTATCTGTATCGGCTGTCAGAGCGAAGGGACACCGCAAAGGAACACGCGCGGCCCAGTGAAGGTCAGCGTCAAAGTTGTGCAGCATTCCAATGTTTCTGAAAGCAGACTTTACGGCGGGACACTGGCCGAAAACATGGCGACCGCCGTCAGCTTTTCTTCTCCGGGGACGGTCAAGACGCTGAACGTCGCCGACGGAAAAAAGGTGAGCAAGGGAACACTCGTAGCAACCCTCGACGACACGGCGGCCAAAAGCGCCCTTGAAATCGCAACCGCCATGAAGAACCAGGCCGAAGATGCGCGCAGCCGCATGGAGAAACTTTACCAGAACAAGAGCATTTCCGAAATCCAGTGGATGGATGTCGAAAGCAAGTACAAGCAGGCCGTCGCCGCAGAAAAGATTGCGCAAAAGGCTCTTGACGATTGTAATCTTTACGCACCCGCCACGGGAATCGTTTCGGGAAAGGCCGTAGAACTGGGGCAGAACGTGCTTCCCGGCGCTCCGGTTTTCAGGATTCTGGATATTTCAAGAATCAAGGTCCACGCATTCATTCCCGAAAAGGAAGTGGGCAAAGTCAAGGTAGGCGACGGTGTCAAAATCCGCATCGCCTCCTTGGGAGATAGGGTGCTGCAGGCAAAAATTACGAACAAGAGCGTTTCTGCAAATGCGCTATCACGCTCCTACGAAATCGAGGCGGAGCTTGCAAACAGGAATGGCGAACTATTGCCGGGAATGATAGCCGAAATGGAAATTTCAAGAAAAAAGAGTATAAGCGGATTCGTGCTGCCCGCATCGGCCATTATGCTGGACGATGAAAACGGCAACTTTGTCTGGAAAATATCGGGTGGCAGGGCGACCCGCGCCAATGTCGAAGTGGCGCTAAACCTTGGCGGGAGCGAAGGAATCCTCGTTCGCGGTTTGCAGAATGGGGACAGCGTAATTGTAGGCGGGACAAGCAAGATAGGCGAAGGCGAAAAAGTCGAAGCCATTTCCGGGAACACGGGGAAATAGGCATGAAATCCCAGAAGAAACGTTCGTTTGTAGAAACGGCCATGCGCTACAGGGCGATAGTTTTCCTTATCGTCTTTATACTCTCGCTGTTCGGGATTTACGGGCTATACGAGATGCGCAAGAACGAGTTTCCCGGATTCACGGTACGGCAAGGCGTGGTGATTGCGGTTTATCCCGGTGCAAACGTGCAGGAGGTTGAAAAACGTGTCACGAAACCCCTCGAAGATTACATCTTTACCTACGGTGACGTGCAGAAGCACAAGACCACCTCCGTCACGCGCGACGGTATGTCCATTATCCAGGTGCAGCTCGAAGACTACGTGAACGACAAGGACACCTTCTGGAGCAGGTTCAAGCACGGCATAGAAGGCTTCAAGATGAACCTGCCCGCAGGGGTCGCCGCCATCGTGGTCATGGACGATTTCGGAGAGGCGTCTTCGCTGTTGCTTTCGCTGGAAAGCAAGAACAAGACATACGCCGAATTGAGCGATTACCTGGACGAGCTCACCAACAAGCTAAGCCGGCTGAAAACGGTCGGGCGGATAAACCGTTTCGGCGAGCAGAAAGAGCAGATTTCCGTTTACCTGGACAACGAGCGGCTTTCGCACTACGGTCTCGGTTTCAAGTCGACGGCGCTGTTCCTTGCAGGCAAGGGGCTCGTGAATTTGTCTGGAACGCTGAAAGACGGCAGCACGGATTCGCCTATCTACGTGGAATCGGGCGTGAACACCGTCCGCGATGTAGAAGAGACCGTCATTTTCAGCACGCCGCAGGGTGAAACGGTGCGCTTGAAAGATGTCGCAAGAGTGGTGCGGGAATACCCGAAGCCCTCCTCTTATATCGAGCAGAACGGCAACAAGTGCGTCGTGCTCAGCGTCGAGATGAAATCGGGAAACGACGTGGTAAAGATGGGTTCCGAAATCGAGTCCGTGCTGGAGGAATTCGGCAAGACCCTCCCCGAAGAGGTAAAGATGCAACGCATCACGGACCAGAGCCAGGTGGTGGCCCGCAGCGTTTACGATTTCTTGAAAGAACTCCTGATTGCAATTGTCGCCGTGGTCATCGTAGTGTTGCTCCTGCAGCCAATGAAGGTTGCCTTGGTGGCTGCGGCGACTATCCCCTTGAGCATATTCATTTCGCTTGGAATCTTTTATGCCTTCGATTTCGAACTGAACACGGTGACACTTGCGGCCCTCATCGTAACGCTCGGCATGATAGTGGACAATTCCATCGTCATTCTGGACGACTACCAGGAAAAAATTTCGGAAGGGGTTTCCCGCTGGCGGGCCGCCGCCGACAGCGCATCCCACTTTCTCAAGTCCATTTTTTCGGCCACCCTTGCCATAAGCATCACCTTTTTCCCCTTCCTTTACACGTTCAAGGGAATGATTGCGGATTTCGTGAAGCTGTTCCCCTGGGCGCTCACCATTGTACTTTCCGTTTCACTATTGATTGCAGTACTCGTCGTACCCTATCTGCAGTTCGCGTTCCTCAAGCCGAAACAAAAAAAGGCCGGGTCGTTCAATTTCGAGGCCGTCGCCGGAAAAATCCACGAAAAGACGCTGAAGGTCTGCTTCAAGTTCCCCTACCTCACGCTCCTCTGCGCCTTTTTGGCCGTTTGCCTGGGCCTTTACGGCATGGTTTCGAGGCCCATCAAGCTGTTTTCCACGGCACAGCGCAACCAGTTCTCGGTAGAAATATTCATGCCCATGGGAACTGCTCTCGAAAAGACGGCCCAGGTGGCGGACAGCCTCGAAAAGATCCTTTCGGCAGACAAGCGGGTGGTTTCCATCACGAATTTCGTAGGGGCGTCTTCGCCCAGGTTCCACCTGACATACGCTCCGCAGTTCGGCGGTTCGAACTTTGCACAGTTTATCGTCAATACCCAGGGAGTCGATGCCACCGAAGAGATGATTCGGGAATACGCCGTCTCGTACGCGGACTACTTTCCCGAGGCACAGGTGCGATTCAAGCAGTTGAGCTACAGCGAGGCGGCCTACCCCATCGAAGTGCGGATATCGGGCGATTCGCTGGAAAGCCTCCAGAGGGCATCAGAAATCGTGAGCAGTTACTTGCGGCAGTTGCCCGGCGTGTACCAGGTGCGTTCGAGCCTGCGGGAACCCCTGAGCGGCGTAAGGGTCTCGCTCACCGACGATGCGGCAAGGCTAGGCATTACACAGATGGAAACCCAGGCGCTGCTCATGGCGCGATACAGCAGCGGAATCCCGCTGGCAAGCGTTTGGGAAGGCGACCGGAATATACCCGTGGTGCTGAAAAGCACCAATGGCGACAAGGCCGATGCGGCAGCTCTCGCAAATGAAAAGATGCCGACATACGGCGGACTCGGTAATGTTCCGTTGAGACAAGTGGCAGACCTGACCCCCGTTTTCCATGTAGGGCAAATCGACCACAGGAACGGTCGCCCCACGGTAAACGTGACGGCGGAAGTTTACCCCGAGATAAGCGCGAACGACCTAATGATGAAGCACAGTTCCCGCATAAAAAAATGGCTGGAAGACGAAAACGTCGATGTGACGTTTGGTGGCGAAACGGAAGTCGTTTTTGAACAGATGCCCCGCGTAATTTCGGCACTCGCCTTTGCCGTCGTCATCATATTCTTTATTCTGCTTTGGCATTTCAAGAATGTAAGGACCGCAATAATGCTCATAGGCTCCCTGGCGTTGTGCACCTTCGGAACCGGTGTCGCCCTGAACGCGATGCATCTCGATTTCAGCATGACCGCCGTTCTCGGCGTTGTCAGTTTGCTTGGAATCATGGTGCGAAATGGCATCATCATGATTGACTATGCCGAAGAACTCAAGAAGAACGAACATTGCGACGCACAGACGGCCATCTTCAATTCAGCTCTCCGCAGGATGCGCCCCATATTCCTGACATCGGCGGCGGCATCGGTCGGCGTGATTCCCATGATTCTTGGCGGGAGTACCCTCTGGATGCCCATGGGTGGAGTCATATTTATCGGGACGCTCATTACCATGTGCTTCATATTGACCGTATTGCCGGTTCTGTACTGGAAGGTGAGCGGCGTACGGGTGAGGCAGAGGAAAAGTGTGTAATGTGGAATGTGTAGTGTGGAGTGTGAATTGAATTTGGATTTAAAATTATGAATAAATTGCATGTTAAAATAGCGGCTTTTATTTTAGGTTTGCATTCTGTTTTGCTGGCGGCGGATATTTATACGCTCGATGACTGCCTGCGCATAGCGCGCGAAAACAATGCGACCCTCAAGAGCGCCAAGGTAAACCGCCAGATGGCCGAAGAGACCGAAGGCAGCGCGTTCCCTGCGTATTTCCCGAAGGTGTTTGCGGGCGGTTTTGCATTTATGGCAAACGACTACTTGGTAAAGCAGAAGATTGACATGTCGTCAGAAATAGAGGGAATGGGAAAACAGCTTGCACCGACAATTGCGCAGATGGGTCTCGACCCTGCCATGCTTGCCGGCCTTCCGACCTCGTATTCGCTAGGAATGATAGACAAGGGAATCGTAGGCCACTTGACGCTGGTGCAGCCCCTGTTTGTGGGCGGACAAATTCACAAGGGAAACCAGCTCGCCAAAATCGGGACAAAGGCGGCCAAGTTGCAGGAGCATCTTGCCGAAACCGAAGTCCGCAAGAATACGGAAACCTACTACTGGCTGATTGTTTCGCTCAAGGAAAAATTGAAGACCATCGCCGAGGCAGAAAAACAGGTGGAAGCCATCCGGGCCGACGTGCAGGTGGCCGTAGAGGCGGGAGTCGCCGTCAAAAACGACCTGCTCCGCGTAGATCTCGAAAAGAAAAAACTGGAGAGCAACCGAATCAAGGTAGAAAACGGCATATCGGTCGCAAAGCTCATGCTGGCAAGGCAAATGAACCTGGACGACAGCGAATTCGACCTGGCCGAAACCTCTCTCGATAAAATCAATCCGCCCGAAGAGTACAAGATGTCCGCCGACGAAGCTGTGGAACGCAGGGCCGAAAGCAAGCTGCTCGCCGTAAACCGCGAAGTCGCCGAAAAGGAACGTTCCATGGAAAGGGGAAAAGTCCTCCCCACCGTTGCGATAGGCGCGAGTCTGTTGTACCAGAATCTGCTGGACGACGATGCCGTAAACGGGATTTTGTTTGCTTCGGTGACAGTCCCCATTTCGGACTGGTGGAGCAACAGTTATTCTACGGCAAAATATGACCTGAAGGCGCAAAAGGCGACCATCGACGAAGCCGAGAACAAGAACCTTATCAAGGTGGATATCAACGCCAAGTGGAATACGCTCGAAGAATCCTTTAGGCAGATTGAAATCAGCAAGGATGCCGTTACCCAGGCAGAGGAAAACTTGCGGATGCAACGGGAATTCTACAACACAGGCACGGCAACCCTGAGCAACCTGCTCGAAGCCGAGACATTGCGACAGCAGGCAAGCGACAGCTACACCGAAGCGGTAACCGGCTACTACACCGCCATCTGCGCCTATTTGACGGCAACCGGGCGCTAGCATTTCCCGCCAAGCTATTTCCCGCTGGATGCCTTACCGCCAAACAGTGCGCTGGCATTGCCTTCGAGAATCGTGGCGTAATAGTGCGCAAGGTCGGCCGCTTTTTTCAGGTACGCCTTGAGCCGTTCGATGCTCGCGGTAAGCACCTTGGGCGCCACGTAGGGGGAATCGGAGCCGTAAAGCTGGTGGTCGGGCGTGGTGATGGTAAGCATCATGCGGATGGTCTCCGCTGAGTGCGCTCCGGCAAGGTCGTAATAGAGCGAGGCCAGGTTCTTTTCCCAGTCGATATTCCCGACGAGTTTGTTCTGCTGCATCACGGGAATCGGCGACTTCATGCGGGGCAACGCGATCGGGAGATACGCACCGCAATGGGGCACCACCACTTTCACGTTCGGGTAGCGGGCCAGCACGTTCCTGGAAATCATGTTGGTGACGGCACGGGCCGTTTCGGAAAGGTACTCCTGCATGGCAAGCGGAGTTTGCTTCATCACGTCCTTGTTGACGGACTCCGGCATTTCAGGTGGGTGCTCACATCCCATTTGGGAAGCGAAAAACCTTCGTCCAGCAGCGCGTTATGCTTTTGCAAAGAAGCCAAATAATCCGAAGGATTCACACGGGAATGAACGATGTTGATAACGTTGCTGCTTTATGCCCCAATTGTCATCGAAAAATACATTTAGCAGGAACTCCGTCAAGACGCTCAATGAGGTGTCAATTAGAAGAGAAAATTCCAAAAGCTACTTTAAAAATGTGTAACTTTAAAATTTGATTCTAAGAAACCACTTTCCCCGATAGGTTCTGCCATCGGGTTTTTCATTTTCACGATATTCTATTGGCGATTTTTTGGGGATCGTATAATTTTAGAGTTGTTCTATTTCGCTTTGCTACGATCCAATGCCAATTTCCTTTTTTGGGGCTGTATCGGACCGCTACTAAATTCAGTCCTTCAATATTATCCCACGAGGAAAAATTTTTAAAAGTATTCAATCGAGAAAACCCATATTTTGCAAGTAATCTCAGAATATCCTTTTTGTTGGTTCTAGAATCTGTCTTTACTGTTTTGGGATCCCATTTAAATAAATCTATTGCTTTTTGGATTACAACAGTAAGTGATTTTTCTGCAATCATTGCAACACAGGCAATGCCACATAAAGTTGAGTTTTGTGGTTGGCGGATTAAACGCATTTTGGTTTCTCCTGAATAATTACTAGTGTCCACTATAAATTTAAAA
>FLNZ01003324.1_pt1 | contig 11459 bp, 4 predicted proteins | sample 1140391 | NCBI WGS metagenome assembly FLNZ01 (sample SAMEA3878171, study PRJEB12797) | bioreactor metagenome | biome: Moose rumen | place: Sweden | collected 2011-10
GCCGTCGATAGCGATACAAACCTCGGCAGCGGCGGCACGCTCCATATGGTTGGCGTCACCACAGACACAACGATTGTGATTGGCTCCGGCACCGATACGTACAATTACGTGCTCGCTCAGATGGACACCGTTGCAGGCGATCTCGAATTCCTCAAGACGAACGCCAATTGGAAGCTCTACTCGCAACCGGCAACGGTCGGCTCGGATTCTAGTTCCACGACGTATGCGGCGGGCACTTGGGTTTACACCGACGCCAATCTTACGATGACGTTCAGCAGTGAAGCCGGTCTCGTCGAGAGCGCAAGACACATCGCTCCGGCAGGCAGCGACGGCGCTCCGTTAGGCGTCACCGTTGACGGCAACAACATCTCGCTCAACCGCACGTTGCTCAACATCGATAAGGACGGCAAGACTGCCGAAAACTTCAACGGCAACATCACGCTCGGCTCGAATGCCACGATCGGTAAGAACGGTCTCCACTTTGACGGCGTCGATTCCGATACGAACATTGCCATCTCGGGCAGTGCTCAAGCTAACTTCTACTTCGCCGAACTCGACAACGACTCCGATAACGGCTATGAGCTCACGCCGTGGAATAACAATTGGCACCGCACCGCCGACGGTTGGAACTACACCGACACCTCCATTGCCAATCACAATGTCGTCTTCACGATCAACGACACCATTGATGTTGTCGAGAAGACGGAGACTGATGTTGTAAAGTCGCTCGTCGGCTCGCCGCAAGGCATCACGATCTCGGCATCCGGCGAAACCTTCCAATTCTCCGACACGATCACCTTCGGCACTGCCACTGACGCCGGCATCATCAGCTTCTCGAGTGTCGTTGCGGGCGTTGACGGTCTCCATGTCAAAGGCATCACGATTGACAGCGAGTTTGCGGTTGGCAGTAAGACGTACGCTTTGAAGGAACTCACTAACGATTCGTCCACCGGTCTCGAGCTGCTCGTCCAAGATGATAACTGGTCGCTCGCCAACAAAGGCGATCACGACGAGAAACGCGTCTGGACTTACGCCAGCGACACCGGACTTTCCTTCAGCGTCGGATATAATGATAAATACGCCAGCGGTTTGACGCTCATCAGCAGTGATGTTGGACAGCCTGTAGGCGCGTCTGTCTCCGTCGATGGCGGTCAATACTACATCAACTTCGCGGCAAGCGGCACGGGCGTTACCGATCTCGTCAGTCTCGACATTGTTACCCTCAACGCGGCGGACGACATCACCAAGATTCATATCAAGGGCTTCGCAGACTCCAGCACCACTAACGGCTCGTCTTACGCCTACACCACCGACACGACGAAGATGTTCTCCATCGGCACGGATACGAATACGAAGTACTATCTTGCAGATGTCGACGGCAAGGCAGACAACGGCTACGAGCTCGTCAAGAACGACGAGAATTGGCACCGCTACGATACCGGCTGGCTCTACAATGACAGCGTCAATAGCGTTTACTTCCGTATCGACAGCGGCACGACCAACGCGTTGCTCGAGGCAAAATCCGATTACTCCGGAATTCCCGTCGGCGTCAGCGTTGATTCGGTCAAGGCGAGCAGCAACCTCTCTTATCAGAACATCACTATCGACACCGGTACGAAAGTCGAGCTCGTCTTCAGCACTGATACGGCTGTATCGGATACCCGCATCACCTATGTCGACTACGCGACCAATCCGAATCACACGCTCAATGCGGATAAGGCGGCAGGCACTGCGACGTTCCAATTCGCGAAGTTCACGAATGCCTCTGTCACAGCCGACGGTCCGGAGACTGGAGAGAGCAAAGCGTCGACGACGTACTACCTCGCGCACACCGACCCCGCTGCCAACGTTGGCACTGATACTTGGGCGTTTGTGCGCAGAGATGAGCATTGGACGCGCTTCGATAACGGCTGGCTCTACACCGACAACTCCTCGACCGGAACGAACTTCAGCTTCTTCGTCACGTCGACGAACCCGACGGTTAAGGCGGACGGCACGCCGATGGGCTTCACCGTCAACAGCGATACTCGCGTGATTACTATCGATTCCGACACTGCCAAGTTTGGTGGCGGCACCGCCAAGTCCTTTATGAACAACGCTGCCGCTCAACTGGTGTTCTTCAAAGACAACAAGATCGGTACTTACAAAGAAGCTGGCTCGACCTCGACTCATGTCGTCGTCACCGGCTACGAGAACGACGGCGCTCCGGTTGTCAGATGGTTCAATGCCGACAGCTCGGCGGGCGTCACTATGTTGGTCAACTCCGATACGAACGTGATCGGCACCGGCAATGCTACCCAACCGGCAATATACTATCAGCTCAGAAATGCGGATGCCGACACCACCAACGGCGTCGAGCTCACCTTCAACGGCTGGGCGGCGACCTCGGTCGGAACGGTTAACACTAACACCTACCTCTATCAAAACGGCTGGTCTGATACTACAAGCGGCAAGACGAGCTACACCAGCTTCATCGTATCGGGCAGCGCGTTTGCTACGGTGAATGCCACCGACGATGCGGGCAGAGCCGGTGTGAATATCAATGGCTTTGAGAAGGCGGTGGTCGACGGGATCACGTTCGGCGATTCCTCGACGGTTATCACCAAGTTCGATGCTGGCAACTTCAAAGTCTACGGCTCGTCCGTGACTAAAGCCGGCTCGATCGGTCCGGGCTCCACAGTCAAGGCGTATATCGACAGCGAAAACACGGTCACCTTCACGCTGAAGAATGCCGTTGGCGCTACCGATGACGCGCTCATGCTGACTAACGAAGGCTGGGCGAAGACGATTAACGGCAGCGCTGAGAACATGATTTACTCCGACAGTAATTTGCATTTCACTCTCACGGGTGCCTCGACTCTCGACAGTGACAATGATCTCTTGCCGGATGTCATGCAGAAGGACGGGCATAGGTCGCGCTTTGAAACTACATCAAATGGGTTGAGCGTGAGTGTCGGCGGCGCAGATATTGCCGATAGCGTTGTAACTGCTCTTCGCTTTAGCATAGCCGGTGATGATGCATCGACGAAAGCACAAGCCATAGCTGTCAGCGTATACGACAGTACTTCGCAAAAATACAGCAATACGAAGGATAACAATGAGTATCAACTCACCTTGGATAGTGGTCAGTATAGGATCACCCTTGCGGCGACAGAATCAGAAGAATTGCCCGCGTCCGACGGCTGGACGGCAACCGGCTACGACATCGACGATCTCCTCGGCGGCACCACCGGCTCCTCCGCAGCCACCGTCAGCGAGCTCGACGACATTCTCGACGTTAAGCCTCTCGGCACGGAGACTTCTACCACCTTCGATCCCGATGCCGCCTTCACGGAGGTTGGGACAACGGACAAAACCATCAATGCACTGTTGGGCGCCGGCGCACGTCATAAAGCACGTAAGTGATCAGGCGTTCGCAGCCAACGGTCATGGCTGATTGAGTAGTCAATCGATAAAATAAAATAACATAGGAAAATCTTCGGAGCCTCGAGCGAAAGTTCGGGGCGATTTTTTTTATTAGGAATTAGGAATTAGGAATGCGGAATTAGAGGGGCGCGCGGAAGAAATATTTTTTTCGGCGCCTATTGACGCCTTTTCTTTTTACGATATAAAATATAATACTACTTCTATTGATCGTTTAACGGATTATGATAAATGGAAAGGACTGATTAAAATGGCAGCCGCGAGTACTCTTTCAGCCACCGTCGATAACCAAATGCTGACCGGCACCGCCGATAAGGATCGAATAATCATCGGCTATACTGATGAACCCTACAATAACGTCACCGTCGACGCCGGCGCAGGCAACGATACCGTTCAAATTCAAGCCGCCAAAAACACTTCCGTCAACGGCGGCGCAGGCAACGATTCAATCATCGTCGGACCGAACTCGTCAGCGTCGACCGTCAACACCGGCGCAGGCAATGATACCGTCGTCGTCTGGGCTTCCGACACCACAAACCTCGTGCTCGGCTCCGGCTCGAACGTCATTTTGATCGCCGACGACGCAAATCTGGCAGTCAACGCGGGCGCCGACGCCGAAGTCAGTTACGTATTCGCAAACGGCGCCGCTATCGGCAAGATAACAATCAGCGGCTCGGGCGGCGCAACCTTGAAAGGAACCGGTAACTCGGATTTATTTGCCCCGGGCGCGGGCTCGAATACGATCGTCGGCTACGGCGGCGAAGATACAATCCAATTTTCGTCGTCGTCGTCGTCCGTCAACGGCAACGATGTGATCCTCGTCGGCTCGGGCGGCACCCTCACCGTCGCCGACGGCGCCTGTCATAAGCTCAACGTCAACGGCTCAACCGTGTCGCTCGGCTCCTATAAGACTTACACTCCGCAACAAGTCATTCAAAAATTTATGTCGGCGCTCGATAATTCAACCAAGACCGGCACCGACGCGCTCGATGAGGCAATCCTCGCGCTCAACGTTGACGCCTTCGGATCGATTCAAGACGTCATCGATGCCGCCGTTGCCGATTGCGCGTCAATAAAAAATGCCGACGTGTTCTTGCGCGATAAGTGCGGGATCATTCTCGACAACAAAGATACGGGCGCCATCACCGGTTGGGACGCAATGGGCTCGACCGTAAAGGACGCCGAGTCCGTCGTGCCCGAGAGCGGTTCCTTCGACAGCTTCAGTCAGGATTCGTTCACCGTCAACGGCTTGACTGTCAAGCTCGAAAAAACCTTCGGCGATCTAACCGACAATCAGAAAAAAATCTATCAGGGACTGCATACATGGTGGACATCGGAGGCGCTGAAATTGATCAGCGATTCATACGGCTCGAATTTTTCATTCAGCGGCGGCACCGACATTAACAGCGACGCAAAGACTATCACCGTCAAATTCGTCAGCAAGGGCTCGTTTCTTGCGCAGGTCGTCAGCACCACCGTCAGCGGCGGCACCGCGACGAAACTCGAGCTGCATATCAACGAGAAGTATTACAATCCGCTTGATACGAGCGATGTCAACGGCTACAGCACGGTAAGCGGCTCGGGTTATCTCGATCGGACGCTCGCCCACGAATTTACTCACGCGATTATGGCGGCGACCATCAAAGACTTCGGCTCGTTGCCCGCTTACATCACGGAGGGCATGGCGGAGTTGACGCACGGCATCGACGATGAGCGCGCAACGCTGATCTCTTCGCTCGGAGGAAGTTCCTCCAAATTGAAGAGCGCGCTCGGCAAGTCGACGAAGACCGGCAACGTCAGTAATTACGCGGGCGGATATATTCTGTTGAGATATATGGCGTTGCAGGCGGCGAACTCCGACACGGCAACGGGCGTGCGCATCAAAGGCAAGAGCGCCGTCATCACCGCCGGCAGCGACAACACCATCACGACGGTCGACGGCACCGACGATAAATTTGCCGCCGTCGTCACGCTCGATGCGTCGTCGAGCTCGAGAGCCGTCAACGTCGTCGGCAACAAAAACGATAACATAATCATCGGCTCGAGCGCGGGCGGCACGCTCAACGGCGGCACCGGCAAGGATAAACTCTACGGGAGCGACGGCAATGATGTGTTCGTGCATTCGATCGGCTCCGGCAGTGACGTGGTCGGCAACGTCAAAGACGCGACGAGTCTGTATTCGACGGGCGATAAGATTTTGATCGTCGGCGACAGCACGATCACCGACGCGGGCGCCGTCATGTTTAAAGATGCGAAGTCGGCGTTGACGGTTTCATTCAAGGGCACGAGCGAAACGGTCACGATCAATAAAGCGGATTCGTTGACGCCGGTGACGATCGAGTTGGCGACGGCGGTCGGAGGGAGCGCGCTCAAGACGATCACGCACGGCAACGTTCCGACGGGCGTCTCGCTCGACAGCAAATTCAACGCGACAGTCACTTCCGCCGCGACCTCGACCGTCGACGTTTCGGATATCAATTCGCAGATCAAAAACGTCAACGCGACGGAGGCGGGCGCCGTCATGATTGTCGGGAGCGATTACGCGGCGACGAACGTCACGCTCGGCGGCAACAACACGAGTGTCACGGGCGGCTACGATTACGCGAAGAATAAGGGCTTCAACGATTCTTTCATCGGCGGCGACGGCAAGGACGTTTTTGTTTACAGCCTCGGGGGCGGCGCGGATAAGATCACCGGCTTTAACGGAGCCGACGACGCGATCGTGTTGCTCGGCTTCGACGACGTGACGACGATCGAAAAGAGCGGCGACGTCAGTTATAAGGACAGCGGCAAGGCGTTGACGCTCACGCTCAACGGCACGGTCAACGGCAGCGCCGCTAAAGGCAGTCTCACGATCGACACGACGAAGAGCAGCGGCAAGGTTAAGGTTTATAAAAACACCGTCAGTGACGCGAATTTGATTTTGAATTACGGCGTCGACTTCCCCGCCGGAGCCGGCTACGGAAAAAGCACGTCGATCGTGACGCTCGGCGGCGGCACGAGCGCGGCGTCGGTGAGCATCGATCTCGTCAACGACGGATATCCCGACGGCGTCAAGGAGGTCGACGCGTCGAATTACAGCGGCAAGGTGAGCATCGTCGGTAACGGTAACTCGGACGCGCTCACGTCGGGTAAAGCGGGCGGCACGCTCGACGGCGGCTATGCCATCGACAGTAAGAGCGGCAATCCGAAGGCGACGGGCGATAAACTTTACGGCAACGAAGGCGCAGATACTTTTATTTATCGTGCGCTCGAGTCGATCGGCGGCGGGACGGACGTGATCGGCGGCAATAAAAATTTCGCGGCGGGCAATTACGACACCGGCGATCGGATCATCATCGTTGCCGACACCGCGCCGTCGGCGTCCGACATCATTTTTACCGACGCAAAGGACGTAACGACGATCACCATCGAAGGCAATAAAAAATCGAAGTTGACCGTCAATAAGGCGTCGAGCGAAACGACGATCGCGGTGTGTCTCGCCTCCTCAACCGATAATCTGTCGAACGTGACGACGGCAGTCACTCACGGCTCGATCCCGGCGGGCGTCGGCTTCGCGATGAAAGGTACCGCGCCCGATTATACGATGTTGACGATCGGAGCGGCGTCGGCGAACTCGACGGTCAACGCGTCATTGATCCACAGTCAAATCAAAACCATCGATGCCACAAAGGCGTCGTATATGATCGGGGTCGCAGGCAACGCGGCGGCAAATAATATTTCGATCGGAGGCAACGGCGGCACGCTCAACGGCGGCGGCGGCAATGATAAATTGTTCGGCGGCGCGGGCAATGACGTTTTCTATTACGCGCTCGGCGACGGCAACGACGAGATTAACAATTACGACGGCTCGAAAGATACGATAATTCTCAGCGGCTATACCGATACGATCGATATCGGCAACTCGAAAGTGTTTAAGGACAGCAACGGGACCATCACGCTCGATCTGCAGAACGGCTCGACGAAGGGCAGGCTCACGCTCAAAAATGCGACGGGCAAAATTTTCGTCAAAGACACCGCCGGAAATACGCTGCTCAATTATCGCGAGAACGTGCCCGATCCCGATCACATCAGCTTCGTCAAAAATTCCATGATAATCGACAGCGACGCCAACCTTGCCAATGCCGCCACGCTCAAGGCGAGCGATTACGGGATCAACGTCAAGGCGATCGACGCGTCCGCTTACTCGAAAAACGCGCTCTGTCTGGTCGCGGGCGATCTCAACAATACGTCTTACATGTTGACGGCGGGCGGCGGCGGCTCGACGATCAAGGGCGGCACCGGCGCGGATAAACTCTTCGGGGGCGGCGGTAAAGATGTGTTCGTTTACAGCGTCGGTGGCGGCGCCGATGTGATCACTTCGCTCAACGGCGGCGACGGCGACGAGCTGTTGATCCTCGGCTACAACGGCACGACGATCGACGTCACTGATCAGAAGGTTTTCAAGGACAGCGGCAAGGATATTACGTTGACGCTCAACAATCAGAAGCTCACGATCAAAAATCCCGAGGGGCAATTGAAAATCGTCAGCGGCACGCAGGCGGCGAACGGGACGATCAATCGCGGCGAGGAGCTGTTGACTTACGGGACGAATTTGCCGACGGGCGTTGAATATCAATCCGGCAAGACGATCCTCTCGGTCACGAGCGACGCGACGGTCGGCAGTCTCGCGCTTGACATCTCCGACGCCGAAAAATATTATTCCAAATTGAAGACAGTCAACGCAACGCTCTACGGCGGCGCGCTCAACGTCACCGGCAATTCGGCGGCAAATGATCTTTACGCGGGGCGCGGCGGCTCGACGCTAAACGGCGGCGCGGGCAATGACAATCTCTTCGGCAATTCCAACGGCGCCGATACGTTTGTTTTCGATATGAGCGTCGAAAATAAGGGCGCCAAGGATGTCGTTAAAAATTACGACGGGGCGGGCGGTGACGTGATCCGATTGAACAACGTCGACGCCGACACCGTCAATCTGAAGTACAACGGCAAGACGCTCGTCATCACCGCCGCAGCCTCTTCCGACGCGAAAAAGACCGGCACGCTCACGGTCTACGGCACGACGACCGACTTCAAAAATTACGCCAACATCGACACATCGACCACGGTCAAGCTGCTGGTCAACGGTCAAGCGTTCGGCGGCTCTTCGCAATTCGCATCGGACGCGGAGGATTATTGGTTCACTCAACCGACGGACGGCGACACGTCCGACGAACTCTCGAGCATAACGGAGAGCGCTCCGCTTGCCGAGTCGACGTCGATGATCGACGATCCGTCCGAATTGCTCCGCGCGGATCGATTGAAGGTCGCCGCCGCACTTGAAAGGAGTGCGCACAAATGGCAATCGAAATAAATCCGTCGACGGGCATCACCGCGAGCGCCTCGGTGATAAGCGCCGCCTCCAAAATCATCAAAGAAAATATCATCAGCGGCTTCGGCGGCTCGTCGGAATTTGCATCGGACGCGGGCGACGACATATCCATCCGAACTGCTCCGCGCGGATCGATTGAAGGTCGCCGCCGCCGCACTTGAAAGGAGTGCGCACAAATGGCAATCGAAATAAATCCGTCGACGGGCATCACCGCAGGAGCCCCCATGGTAAGCGCCGCCTCCTCCAAAATCATTAAAGAGAATGTCATCAACGGCTTCGGCGGCTCGTCGGAATTTGCATCGGACGCGGGCGACGACATATCCATCCGAACTGCTCCGCGCGGATCGATTGAAGGTCGCCGCCGCCGCACTTGAAAGGAGTGCGCATAAATGGCAATCGAAATAAATTCTTCGACGGGCATCACTGCGGGAGCCTCCGTGGTAAGTGCTGCCGCCTCCAAAATCATCAAAGAAAATATCATCAGCGGCTTCGGCGGCTCGTCGGAATTTGCAACGGACGCGGGCGACGACATGTCCATCCGAACTGCTCCGCGCGGATCGATTGAAAGTCGCCGCCGCCGCACTTGAAAGGAGTGCGCACAAATGGCAATCGAAATAAATCCGTCGACGTCCGCTAAAGCAGTCGCGTCAACGCTCAAAGCGACCTCGTCAAAAGTCCTGACCGATAACATCATCAACGGCTTCGGCGGTGAAGATGAAGTATCAGTGCCGGGCGATCGGGTTTCGCGCGCGGTCATTCGCGGCGACGATGTAATTTTCTACACCGAGCGCGGCTATAAATTTCGCATCAACAACGCCAAGGGGCATTACATCAATCTGCATGATTCCGACGGCGCTCACTACAAACCTTACGGCGGCACTTATACCTACCGTCCGGTTGATGTCATTCAAAGTTTCATGTCGTCGCTCGACGAGACGACACTGCAGGGGGCGAAGGCGCTCGACGAGGCGATTGACGCTTGCTCGGATAAATTCTCGACGATCAAAGAGGCGATCGCTCAATGCGTCGCCGATTGCAAGAGCGCGGGCGATGCGAACACGTTCCTGCGAAAATACTGCGGCATCGAACTTAGCGACGCTGATACGGGCGCAATCACCGGTTGGGATGCCGCCAACTCCACGTCCAAAAATAATGAAGACGTTGTGCCGGAGTCCGGTTCGATGAAAACTCTCAACGGCACGTCGTTTAGTGTCAACGGGCTTAAGCTCACCGTCCCGAGCAATCTCACGTCGGCGCAAAAGACGATCATCAACGGGCTCTATACGTGGTGGGCGAAGGAAGGGCTCGATCTCATCACGGAATCCTACGGCGACAATTACAGTTTCACTTCGTCGAGCTCGGCGACCGTCAAAGAGATGAACGTCGAGTTCGTCACCGACAAGGATAATTACCTTGCGCTCGTCCGTTATGCTTACGACACGAAGTCCGGCAAAACTGCCGCTCTCACGCTCAAGGTCAACATGCGATATTACAGTTCGATCTCCTCCACCAACGTCAACGGCGAAAGTTCAACGGCGGGGGCGGCGTTGCTCGATCGCACGCTCGCTCATGAATTTACTCACGCGGTGATGGCGGCGAATATTGATTTCTTCGGCAAGCTCCCGAACTTCATTGCGGAGGGCATGGCGGAGTTGACGCACGGCATTGACGATCATAGACGCAGTGATATTCTCGAGCTCGCCGCAAGTTCTTCGCAGTTGAGCAAATATCTCAACGTCAACGACACCAAGAGCAGTACGAGCAAAGTTTACGCGGCGGGCTACATTTTCCTCCGATATCTCGCAAAGCAGTCGGCGATTTTCGAGAAAGATTATGTTGAAGTGTTCGATTGGGACGATCCCGCCGTCGCCACGACGGACGATGTTTCATACTCCGACAATAAATATACCAAGCTGATTGTCGATGATTTTGTCGGGCTGGTCGACGCCGCGAATTTCAACTCGAAACTGGTCACGATCGATGCGTCGTCCGCGACTGATCTCGTGGCGCTCGTCGGCAATAAGAATGCGAATGTGCTCCACGCGGGCTCGGCGGGCACGTCGATGGACGGCGGGACGGGCAACGATAAGATTTACGGCGGCGACGGCGCTGATACATTTTCGTACTCGCTCGGCGGCGGCAACGACACGTTTTATAATTTCGACGCGACCGACGGCGATGTCGTTCAGATATTCGGCGCAGTGACGATGAACGGCTCGAGCTACAACGACAGCGGGAAAAATCCGATCCTGACGGTGAGCAACGGCAAGACGAAGGGCACGATCACGTTTGAAAAACCGAACGGGATCATTACGATCATCGACGGCGACGGCGAAACGCTCGGGACGTTTAATAAGCCGTTGCCCGAAGGTTTGACGCTCGACAGTAAGAAGACGAAATTGACGGTGGCGGATCCGTTTGAAGGGACGATCGATTTGTCGGATTACGCGTCGACGGTGAAAGAAGTCAACGCGACGGTCGACACCAACGCGATCAATATCATCGGCAACGCGCAAAACAATACGCTCCGCGCGGGTAAAGGCGGCGCGACGATGGACGGCGGGCTCGGCGCCGATAAAATTTTCGGAGGCTCGGGCGTCGACACCTTCTCGTATTCGCTCGGCGGCGGCAACGACACGTTCAGCAGTTTCAACGGCGCGGGCGG
>FLNZ01002606.1_pt1 | contig 11458 bp, 10 predicted proteins | sample 1140391 | NCBI WGS metagenome assembly FLNZ01 (sample SAMEA3878171, study PRJEB12797) | bioreactor metagenome | biome: Moose rumen | place: Sweden | collected 2011-10
GGTCCTACAAGACAGGGGCGGCGTTTTTCATCCTCTCAAAAATGACGGGGGCGGCGGCGCGATTCTATGTGGTATGTATCATCCTACAGCGTTTTGTACTCGACAGGTATCAGGTGCCGTTTGTGGTCACGGTCTTGATCATGGTGGCGCTGATATGGTTGTACACACGGCGAGGAGGCATCAAGACGCTCGTGTGGACTGACTCGTTCCAGACAATCTGTATGTTTTCGGCGCTCATCCTCATTATTGTTAATGTGATAGGACAGTTGGGGATGAGTGTCGGCGAGGCGGTGGACGCCATCGCAGCCGACAGCAGAAGCCAGATCTTCGAATTCCACGACCCCATGTCGAGACAGTATTTCTGGAAACAGTTCCTCAGCGGGGTCTTCATCGTCATTGTCATGACGGGATTGGATCAGGATATGATGCAAAAAAACCTCACGTGCAAATCGCTACGTGAGGCTCAGAAAGATGTATGTTCCTATGGCGTGGCTTTCGTGCCTGCCAACTTGCTGTTCATGGCGCTTGGGGTGCTGCTGTGCATCCTCGCGGCGAAGGAGGGGACACCTTTGCCAAGGACGGGCGACGAACTGCTGCCGATGTATGCCGCTACAGGACATTTGGGCAATGCCGTGATGGTGCTCTTCACCATTGGCATCGTCGCGGCATCGTTCTCAAGTGCCGATTCCGCCCTGACTGCGCTCACCACAAGCTTCTGTGTGGATATCGCTGAGAGACAGAAGGATGAGAGGCTTCGCAAACGGGTCCATATCGTCATGGCGCTCGTCTTTGTGGGGGTCGTCCTCATCTTCAGGGTGGTCGACTCTCCAAGTGTCATCGACGCCATCTATGTGATGTGCTCCTATACGTATGGACCGTTGCTCGGACTCTTCGCATACAGCATCATCGCCAAAAGTGGGGTGCGCGACAAGGCGGTGCCATACATTGCGGTGGCTTCTCCGCTGTTGTGTTTCGCCGCGGACATGATCACCAAAAATTATACGGACTACCGTTTCGGCTATGAGCTGCTGATGGTCAATGGGTTGCTCACATTCTTAGGACTGTGGGCATGCCGGAGACGTGTGACGTCGGCGGCTTAGACGCCTCGCAGATAACGGTCGGCCTCAATGGCGGCCTTGCAACCGCTTGCGGCGGCTGTGATGGCTTGACGGTAGTGAGGATCGGCCACGTCGCCAGCGGCGAAGACACCGGGCACTTGTGTCCGCGGACTGTCGCCGATGGTCTTGATATAGCCTGTCTCATCGGTGTCGAGCCACTTCTTGAATATGTCGGAGTTGGGCTTGTGCCCGATGGCGAGGAAGAAACCGTCGATGGGCAGGTCGTAATATTTCTCATCGGCCTCTCCTCTGCGGTAGACCACATGGGCTCCCTCCACACCATTCTCTCCGTAAAGTCCCACGGTGTTGTGCTCATAGAGCACCTTGATATTCTCTGCTTCTTCCACACGCTGGCGCATCACCTCTGAGGCGCGGAGGAAAGGCTTCCTCACAATCATATATACTTGTTTGGCAAGACCTGCCAGATAGAGGGCTTCCTCGCATGCGGTGTCTCCACCGCCCACAACGGCCACCGTACGCTTGCGATAGAAGAAACCGTCGCAGGTGGCACATGCCGAGACACCCTGCCCATTGTATTTCTTCTCGTCGTCCAGACCCAGATATTTGGCGGAGGCGCCTGTGGCGATGATCACCGTGTCGGCCTCTATCTCTGCACCGCCATCCGTGGTGAGCAGATAGGGCGCCTGACTCAGGTCGGCTGAGACAATCTCGCCGTCGCGGAGATCGGTGCCGAAACGCGCTGCCTGTTCGCGAAGGTCAAGCATCATCTGATTGCCGTCAACTCCGTGCGGATAGCCGGGGAAATTCTCTACCTCCGTGGTCTGGGTGAGTTGCCCTCCTGTCTGAAGACCACAATACTCTACAGGGTTCAAACCGGCACGCGCGGCATAGATGGCGGCCGTATAACCAGCAGGGCCGCTGCCTATGATTAGGCAGCGGACATGTTCTCTTTGTTCCATTATAGTTGTTCTAACTGTTCTTTGATTTTCTCGTCTATCACATCAAAACTCTCTGTGGGCTCAAAACGTGCTACCACCATGCCTTTCTTGTTGATCAGGAATTTTGTGAAATTCCATTTGATATCGGAGTTGTCCTTATAGTTGGGGTCTTGCTCGGAAAGCATGCGGTCTAATATGCCGGCGATGGGATGCTCCATGTTCCATCCGGCGAAACCTTTCTGCTCCTTGAGATATTTGAAGAGGGGGTCGGCGTCGTCACCATTGACTTTCACCTTCTTGAAACGTGGAAATTCAGTGCCGTAGTTGAGCTTGCAGAACTGATGGATTGACTCGTCGGTGCCTGGAGCCTGTTGACCAAATTGATTACAAGGAAAGTCAAGTATCGTGAAACCCTCGGAGTGGTGCTTCTCGTATAGCTTCTCCAACTCATCGTACTGGGGGGTGAAACCGCATTTTGTGGCGGTGTTGACAATCAATATTACTTCGTTCGCATACTCTTTGAGGGATACGGTGCCTCCTTTTCTGTCTTTGACAGAGAAATCATAAATTGTTCTCATCTTTATTTAAGAATAATAGTAATAAATTCCTTTGCAAATATACAGATTATTTTTGGCAATAAGGATAACATTTGCAAAAAAAAGATTGAATTATTTGCAAGTGTCAACCAATTATGTTATCTTCGCAACATATTGTTGAACCATAACCTATTATATATTATGAATAAAAACGAGAAATTTGTCGTCACCATCAACCGCCAGTTCGGTACCGGAGGACACGAGGTGGGCGCAGAAATAGCAAACAGATTGGGAGTGAAATTGCTTGACAAACAGATCCTGCAGGCGGTGGCGAGAAAATTCGACATCACACAGGAGACAATAGAGAAACTGGAGGCAAGAGACAGGTCGTGGTGGGATGACTTCACACAGTTCTACCGGTCATATATGATTGAGAACCGGTATCATGAGCTCGGACAGGAATTGACCTCTAATGAATTGTTCGGGGCGCAGGCTGCCGTCATCAAGCAAATCGCCTCAGAGGAGTCGTGCGTCGTGATAGGGCGATGTGCCTCACACATCTTCCGCGAACATACCAACTGCCTGAAAATCTTCCTTCATAGTCCGATGGAAAAGAGAATCAAGCGTGTCATGGAAAAGTATGGACTTAACGAGGCGGATGCCAAGTTGATGATTGTCGACAATGACTACACGCGTGAGCTTTATACTAAGAAATATACAGGGTCGGAGTGGTATGATGCCAGAAACTACGACATCTCGTTAGACGTCAGTAAATTCGGACTGAATGGCTCTGTGGACTATCTGTTGGCTTTCATGGGCGAATAGCTTATCAGAAGTCACCACTCCTTAAAGAAAACAACAAATTTTTAAATTGTAATAGTAGCATAAAATGAGAAAATGTTTTTCATGGGCCGTCATCGTGATGGCTTTGATGATTGTGGCGTGTGGGAAAAAACATGATGACAAAGCCGTTAATCCCAATGCTCCGGTTCCTCCGAAAAGTATCATCAGTGAGGATAAAATGATAGGGAAGGAAACGGCAAAATTATATGGAAACATTCAGTTCGTCATGGACAACCAGGAGGAGGATGCCGACAATCTTTCTGTTTTCGAGATATTCTCCGGGGATGTCGTGGGGCATTTCAAACTCGATAAGTCCGGAAAGAAATATTGGGTGAAGGCCATCGATGATGAGGCCGTCGACGATCTCTATGCTGACGCATCGTTCGTTTTTGGACTGGTGGATGGCCATGCCGTGACGATTTGCTACGACAAGGAACTGATGCCCTTATGGACGATGGTGGGATTCCAGAGTGAAAACGAGTACAACCAATATCGGAAGGACTGCTATAATTATGCCCTGACGGGCAAGTATAAGAACAGCGAGGGGGCTGAGGTCACCATCACCGCCGACGGTAAGGTGAAAGGCCTTTATGGTGAGAGTGAAGACAGTTTCGAGCTCAGTTCGATCAATACCTATATCACTGATATTTGCCGGCTGGAGTCCGGACACTATTTCAGCTTCTCCGTAAAAAACTACGGTTTGGACCTGTTGGATACGGAGATGGACGAGGAAATCGGAGTGCGTATGACAAATGGTGAGGTGCTGGAGACACTTGAGTCGGTTGAGAATCAAAATATTTCATGGATACACAAGCATATCCTCACCTCTGACTATTACAATTATATCTCCACGGCTACACGCAAGAGAATGATTGAGGAGTTGAAGGCCCGGAAGTCTCCTTCGCAGACTGATGAGTGGAACCTCTTCGTGCTTGAGAATTTCAAGGATGCCGAGGCGGAGGACATTCAGGATGAGGAGGAATAACCTGATCTTCAAGCAGTGAGTCTGCCTGTCATTCGAGGGCATCAGCACTTCCAAATAGGATGGCTGATGCCCTCGACGTTTTTCTGTTGGCTGGCGCTATCTCACTGCTTTCCTGCCATCAATGATGTATACGAAGACATGCTGATGAGCTGGGCGAATAAAAGTTGAATTTAAAATTTTTAATATAGATGAATATCTGAAATTTGCGAAGTTAATCAAAAATGCTTAACTTTGCACGAATTTTGTGGTATAACCAATCAAGCAACGATGAATATATCTTATAAATGGCTGAAAGAATACGTGGATTTCAACCTCTCAGCCGAAGAAGTTAGCGCCGCACTTACATCGGCAGGACTTGAGGTGGGCGCATTGGAGGAAGTGCAAAGCATCAAAGGTGGACTGAAGGGACTCTATGTGGGTAAGGTGCTCACTTGCGAGCCGCATCCCAACAGCGACCACCTGCATGTCACCACTGTCGACCTGGGACATGATACCCCATCACAGATCGTCTGTGGGGCTCCCAACGTGGCGGCAGGACAAAAAGTGATCGTGGCCGACCTCGGCTGCGTACTTTATGATGGTGACAAGGAATTTGTCATAAAGAAATCTAAACTGCGCGGCGTGGAGTCGTGTGGTATGATCTGCGCTGAGGATGAGATCGGTGTCGGCACAAGTCACGATGGCATCATCGTGCTGCCCGACGACGCTACCGTGGGACAACCGGCGGCAGAATACTATCACCTGGAGAGCGACTGGCTCATCGAGGTGGACATCACTGCCAACAGGGCTGACGCACTCTCCCATTGGGGCGTGGCGCGCGACCTCTATGCGTGGCTGCTGCAGAATGGCTGTCAGACTTCTTTACATAGACCTTCGTGCGATGGGTTTGTCGTCGACAACCACGACCTGCCCGTCAAAGTGACCATTGAGAATGAGGTGGCTTGCCGGCGCTATGCTTGTGTGAGCATCACCGGCTGCGAGGTGAAGGAGTCGCCGGAATGGCTGCGCAACAAATTGACGACCATTGGCCTGCGACCCATCAACAATATCGTGGATATCACCAACTATATCATGATGGCATACGGACAGCCGCTCCACTGCTTCGATGCAGACATGGTGACAGGACACCACATCGTGGTGCGCCCACAACAGGAGGGTACGAAGTTCGTCACTCTCGATGGCGAGGAGCATGTGCTCGGTGCACACGACCTGGCTATCTGCAACGAGGTGGAGCCGATGTGTATCGCCGGCGTCTTCGGCGGAAAGGGTAGTGGCACCTATGAGTCTACACGGAATGTGGTGCTCGAGAGCGCCTGTTTCCATCCCACATGGATACGTAAGAGCGCGCGGCGTCACGGACTGAGCACCGACGCCTCGTTCCGATTCGAGAGAGGTGTAGATCCCGAGGGCACTGTCTATGCGCTCAAACAGGCTGCCATCCTTTGCAAACAGTTGGCGGGCGGAAAAATCAGTATGGAGATCTGCGATGAGTACCCCAACCCGATCGCTCCTGCTAAGGTGGAGCTGAAATATGATTACGTCAACCAGCTGGTGGGAAAGAACATACCACAGGAGACGGTGAAAAGCATCGTCACAAGCCTTGAGATGACAATCGACCGGGAGGATGCCGAGGGCATTTCTCTCACTGTGCCTCCCTATAGGGTGGATGTGCAGAGACCATGCGACGTGGTGGAGGATATCCTCCGTATCTATGGGTATAATAATGTGGAGATTCCCACACAGTTGAAGAGCTCCCTTGTCATCAAGGGCGAGGAGGACCAGAAACACAAACTGCACAACCTTGTGGCTGAGCAGTTGGTGGGATGTGGCTTCGATGAGATCATGAACAACTCGCTCACCAAGGCCGCATACTACGATGGACTGAACACCTGTCATGCCGACCATCTGGTGCGCATCATGAACCCTCTGAGCAGCGACCTCAACGTGATGAGACAGACCATGCTCTTCGGAGGTTTGGAGAGTATCGCATACAACGCCAACCGTAAGAGTCCCAACCTGCGATTCTTTGAGTTCGGCAACTGCTATGAGTTTGATCCGGAGAAGAAAAATGCCGAAGACCCCATGAGGGCGTATCGGGAGGAGTATTACCTCGCTCTGTGGGTGACAGGAAAACGGGTGACGGGCAGCTGGGCACATCCCGACGAGGACAGCTCCTATTATGAGCTGAAGGCCTATGTCGAGAATATTCTCACACGTATGGGCGTGCAACCGGGTGCCATCGTCACGAAAAATAGTCAGAATGACATCTTCTCACAGGCTCTGACACTGGAGAACCGTGGCGGAAAGGTGATGGCTGAGATGGGTATCGTCAGCAAGAAATTACTCGCACAGCATGGCATCGCCAACCCTGTCTATTACGCTGAGCTCAACTGGACGGCGCTGATGAAGGCTATACGGAAGAACAAGGTGCAGTTTGCAGAAATCAGCAAATATCCACCGGTAAGCAGAGACTTGGCTTTGCTCGTCGACAAGAGCGTGACATTCGCGGAGATTGAGGCGGTGGCAAAGGCGACAGAGAAAAAACTGCTCAAGAGCATCGAGCTGTTTGATGTCTATGAGGGCAAAAAACTGCCTGAAGGCAAGAAGAGCTATGCTGTGAATTTCATCTTGCAAGATGAGCAGCGTACTCTCAACGACAAACAGATTGAGGCGATCATGAACAAACTTATCGCCAACTTGAAGGCAAAACTTCATGCCGAACTGAGATAGGAGAACAGTAGATGGCAGATTTTTAGTAAACAGATAAATTTTATTACAAGAAATATTTATGGGAAGAGCATTTGAATATCGCAAAGCGACAAAACTGAAAAGATGGGGCCACATGGCCAAGACGTTTACCAGAATCGGCAAGCAGATCAGCATCGCCGTAAAACAGGGTGGACCTGAGCCGGAGAACAATCCTACATTGCGTGCCATCATCGCTAATGCCAAGCGTGAGAACATGCCCAAAGACAATATCGAGAGGGCGATCAAAAACGCTATGGGTAAAGACCAGAGTGACTACAAGGAGGTGAACTATGAGGGATATGGACCTCACGGCATCGCCATCTTCGTAGAGACACTGACCGACAACACCACACGTACGGTGGGGGATGTGCGCTCGGTGTTCAATAAGTTCAACGGCAATCTGGGCACTCAGGGATCTCTGAGCTTCCTCTTCGACCACAAATGTGTGTTCACCATCAAGAAAAAGGATGGACTCGACATGGACGAGATGATTCTCGACCTGATTGACTATGGTGTGGAGGATGAGTTTGACGAGGACGAGGAGACCAACGAGATCACACTCTATGGTGACCCGAAAAGTTTTGGCGATATCCAAAAACACTTGGAGAGCGAGGGATTTGAGGTGACCGGTGCCGAGTTTACCCGTATTCCCAACGACTTGAAGGATGTCACTGCCGAACAGCGTGAGACCATCGACAAGATGGTGGAGAAACTCGAGGATTTCGATGATGTGCAGACTGTCTACACCAACATGAAACCTGAGGAGTGAGTCTATGCCTAATCAACGGATCACATATCGCACTACCGGTACGTGCAGCCAATTCATTGATGTCGAGGTGGATGAGCAAGGTACGCTCGTCGATGTCAACTTCGTTGGGGGCTGCAATGGCAATCTGAAGGGAATCTGCTCTCTCGTCAGGGGGATGAAGGTCGAGGATATCAAGAGTCGTCTCGACGGCATCCGCTGTGGCTACAAAAACACCAGCTGTCCCGACCAGCTCTGCCGCGCTCTTGAAGAGGTGCAGCGCCTGCAGAATCCATGATTGCCCCTATCTGATCTATAGCATCTATCGCTTCTATAGCATCTATCGTATCTATCGCCTCCATCGCATCTATGGCAATCATCCCCATCAGGTCAGTCCTGATGGGGATGATTGCTTGCTCTCCTATATCCTCCTATTGATAATCCTCTTTTTTCAGTGTCGTGTCGAAAAGAGTCTTCCCGCTGCTTTGGGACAGCATGATATAGCGATAGGCATATCCGGCATCTTTGAAGATGCGCAGGCTCGTGTTGGCATGCAATTCTGTGTTGAGATCCGCACGCATCTTGTCCTTCACTTGATCCACATGCGCTTGGTCGTCTGCCACACCGCTGACGGTGTAGTAATGCGTGAAAGTGGTGGTGCCCTTGTCAAATGTCATGCTGTCAAGGGTCATCACCGGACTGATGACGATGGGGCAGTTCTTCTTGGTGTATTCTTTCGCCTCTCGAGCGGCGCGGTCGGACAGCGACTCCTGGCAGCCTGTCATCATGATGGCACACAGAAGGAGGTATAGGGCTTTCTTCATCGTCTTGTATTCTTATTGTTCTTTCGTTGATGGGGTCGGTGGGGGAGTGATGCTGTGATCAAACGCTTTCTCCGATAGCCCGCTCTCTTAGTCCAAAAGCGTGGCTGAGCGCACGCGGCTTAACGTCTCTGGGGTCATCTGCAGGTAGTTGGCAATGTACACCAGGGGAGCGCGCTGCACCACTTTGGGCATCAGCTTGCACATGCGCTTGTAACGATCCTGGGCGGTCTCAAAACGCACTAAGTCGGCATGGACCTGAGAGAGGATCAACGACTCCTCCAATATCTTTCTGTAGAGAATCTGGATATTGACATTGTGCAGGGCCACCTCCTCTAAGCGTTTCTTGGGGAGGGCATAGATCATCGTCGTCTCAAGCGCCTCCACCTGGAGCTTGGTGGGCTCCTCACGGAAAAGACTCTCTATACACATGATGATCGAACCGTCTACACCGATATGCTCGGTCAGCTGGCGGCCTTTCTTGAAATAAAACTGGCGGACAAGACCATAGTCCACATAGAGTATGTTGCTGCAGATTTCTCCTTCTTGAAGTATCATCTCGCCTTTGGCATACTTGATGGGTTCAAGGACGCTCTCAAGGATGTCGAGCTCGTCGTGTCTCATCGTACTGTACCGGCGAGCAAGCTCACGGGCAATGTCACGGGTGGAATGGGGCAGTTCCTTCATGGGGTGTTTGTTTTTTGTGATAATTTAGTCCTAATCAAGTTTTAACACGGCAAGGAAGGCTTTCTGGGGCACTTCCACGTTGCCGATCTGTTTCATGCGCTTCTTGCCGCGCTTCTGTTTCTCAAGTAGTTTGCGCTTACGGGTCACGTCGCCACCATAACATTTGGCGGTGACATCCTTGCGGACACATTTCACCGTCTCGCGGGCCACAATCTTGGCTCCAATGGCGGCTTGGATGGCAATGTCGAACTGCTGGCGGGGAATGAGTTCCTTCAGCTTCTCGCACATCCTGCGTCCGAAGGCTACGGCATTGTCTTGATGGGTGAGGGTAGAGAGGGCGTCTACTGGCTCGCCATTGAGCAGGATGTCCAGTTTCGCAAGTTTTGATGGCCTGTAGCCGCAGATGTAATAGTCAAACGACGCATATCCTTTCGAGATGCTCTTCAATTTGTCGTAGAAATCAATCACAATCTCTCCCAAGGGAAGATAGAAACTGATCTCCACCCTGTTGCCACTGACAAACTCCTGGCTGATAAGCTCTCCTCGTTTGTCAAGACAGAGCTTCATAATCGGACCGATATAGGTGGCGGTCGTGATGATAGAGGCTTTGATAAAGGGCTCTTCGATATGGTCGATCATCGTCACCTCGGGAAGTCCGGAGGGGTTGTGGATCTCACGGCTGCCGCCTTGTTTGTCGTAGACCATATACGATACGTTGGGGACGGTGGTGATGACATCCATGTCGAACTCACGGTCAAGGCGCTCCTGAATGATCTCCATGTGCAGGAGGCCGAGGAATCCGCAGCGGAAACCAAAGCCCAAGGCAACCGACGACTCGGGCTGGAAGGAGAGGGATGCATCGTTCAACTGCAATTTCTCTAAGGAGGCGCGGAGGTTCTCATAGTCGGTGGGATCGATGGGATAGACACCGGCAAACACCATGGGCTTCACCTCCTGGAATCCCTCGATGGCTTCCTTGCAGGGCTTGGCGACGTGGGTGATGGTGTCACCCACTTTCACCTCCTTGGCATCCTTGATACCGCTGATGATATAGCCCACTTCGCCGGTGCTCAGCATCGGACGGGGAATCATGTCCATCTTCAGTACGCCTACCTCGTCGGCGTCATACTCCATGCCGGTGTTGAAGAATTTCACCATGTCTCCCTTGCGGATGGAGCCGTTGAGTATCTTGAAGTAGGCGATGATGCCACGAAAACTGTTGAATACGGAGTCGAAAATGAGGGCCTGGAGTGGGGCGTCCTTGTCACCGACAGGGTGGGGGATGCGGCGCACCACGGCGTCGAGGATCTCCTTCACACCCTCGCCTGTCTTTCCTGAGGCGCGGATGATGTCGTCGGGGTCGCAGCCAAGCAGTTCCACAATCTCGTCCTCTACCTCGTCGGGCATGGCGGAAGGCATGTCTATCTTGTTGACCACGGGGATGATCTCCAGGTTGTGGTCGATGGCCATATAGAGATTGGAGATGGTCTGTGCCTGGACACCTTGGGTGGCGTCGACAACCAATAAGGCTCCCTCGCAGGCGGCTATGCTGCGCGACACCTCGTAAGAGAAGTCCACATGACCCGGAGTGTCTATCAGGTTCAGGATATAGTTGGTGCCGTCAAGGGCATATTCCATCTGGATGGCATGGCTCTTGATGGTGATGCCACGCTCGCGTTCCAAGTCCATGTCGTCGAGCATCTGGCCTTCTGTCACCTGTATGGTGTTGGTGTATTCCAACAGACGGTCAGCCAACGTGGATTTGCCATGGTCAATATGCGCTATGATGCAAAAGTTTCTTATTCGTTCCATCTTCAATGCTTGCTGCTAAAGGCTGCTTGATTCGTCTTATATATGTAAAATGTAAATAGGAGTCCTAAAACACCTGTCGACAATTATGAACCCTACGTTTTAAAATGCAAAATTAACATTATTTCTTTTATTTCCAATTCCTCTGATTGTTAAATATGCTTAAGGGAACATGTTGAATAGGCGGCTTATCGAAACTGAACATGATGCTTGTTATTGCCTACCCTTGCAACCTTGATTGGCAAGGTACACTCCCAGGAGGATCAA
>FLNZ01000126.1_pt1 | contig 11446 bp, 8 predicted proteins | sample 1140391 | NCBI WGS metagenome assembly FLNZ01 (sample SAMEA3878171, study PRJEB12797) | bioreactor metagenome | biome: Moose rumen | place: Sweden | collected 2011-10
ATTTTGCCTTCATGTGTGATATACGCATCTACAGATACGGGCATATTAAGGTTATATACATTTATCGAATCTATATATAGGCAAAATGCTTCATAATACATTTCTTGTAAGGTATCATCAATAAAATCATACCACTTATGGTTCAGATAATAGTCAACATCGCGATATTTTCCAACAGCATCGACATCCACTGATTTCTCAATAGTGTAGAAGCAGTCACTGTTACAAATCGGGCAGCAATTCCAAAAGAATATACTAAGGATTAGACATGCTATTTTTTTCATTATAGGCCCGCCATGTCGAATATCAAATAAGGAATAACATCCAAGAAGGTATGGGTAATCCAGTTATGCCCATAATTGTAACTAGAATAGGTAAAACCATCTCTATTTCAACAAAAACCTTTGATTCGAAATTTCTAGGATTACAGGCGTTTGCCTTACCCAAAGTATTCCATTATACGCATATCCCTGGTCTAGCAAAGCACCATTCAAACCATACATTCTATATAGTTCATCGCGCCAATCTTTCTCTACTAGGTAGGCATTGCCCGAAATTTTGCGAATAGTCACACTATTCATAAGACGGGTTCCAGGAATACTAGCCGTAACCAATTCCGGGCACTGGCTCAAGGTGTCCATAAAATAGCAAAAACCTTCGCAGAACATTCCCGCCGTCAGCGCCTCTGCCGCGACATCGGCATCATGGTCATCTTCGTCACTATAGGATCTATCGTAATTATAAGAGATACCGGAAAGGGTAAAGTCATTATACGATTCCGACAGCATCACATCAAGGATATGTCTAGACAAGGAATCAACGTCAAACTCGCGCACATACAATCCCCTTGACCCAATTTTGTGCATTTCGTCGGATATGACCTTCGCAAAATCGTAGTCTTCGTATAAACTATCGCACTCCTGGGCCGAATGACACATCTTATAAAATTTCATTTGCTTGCCATTCAAGTAAACATACACCGATGTATCCAAATCCGCACGATACGCCAAGAAGGTCTTTTCTTCTTTAAGCAGACCATTTCCATAGTCAACCGATTTCACCTTGCCCATATCAACCTTATTCTCATCAAACAGATTGATTTCTACAATAGGGTAATCATGACTTGACATTGCGACAACCTCGCAGGACAGCGCAACATCAACTAGGCTTAAAAATATGCATGCAGTCATTTTCATTTATTTTACCTCCTAAAAATTCAAAGTAAGCAAAGTAGTTGTTGGATTAAATTTAACATAATAAAATTCTGTATACTGATGTACAGATATTTTATCAGCCATTATTGAACCATAGAATGGGCTCCTTGACTGGCCTATAATTACGTGAGACGCCGGAGCAACAATCGTCCCCAAAAAAACTTCATCAATATACATTCTTTTTGACGAATGCTGAACAAATTTAAATCCCTTGGCAATGGTATTATACGAACTTGCCTGATTTTGAATAGCCCCCCTCCACACGACTGACCCATTTACATGAAGTATAGTTTGCTGTCCAGGATTTACAAATACGATTTTAGCACCTGGATTTATTTGCAAATTTCCAATCCACATTTCTCCAGGATAGATGTAAATTACCGAATTATTCGTAGCCACAAGCGAAGCAAATACGGCTCCATCTTGCAAACTAATTGAGTTCCATATGACACGCGATTGTGCATCCGAAAGGTCATAATCCATCAAAGAACCAATTATCGGATAATTAGAAAACCACTCTTCATCAGAAATCTGAACAATGTTTCCATCAAAAACAGAGCCATTTTGCATACTGATATCATCTAACGATGCATTTTGGCCCAAGTTAACATTCCCAAAAATATGCGAATGGCTTCTAAAAAAGACATTTCCTCTAGAATAAACATTTCCAACAGAAGCCCTAGCCCCTACTATCAAAGAAAAGAAATCTGTAGAATTTACTGAAGCAGAAGCAATATCACAATAACCACTTTCATTATGACATATAACGCCATCATTAACTTTTAGATTTGAAATAGCATAAAGAGCGAATTCTCCCAAAATTACAGGATTAGTCGAATTAAAATCATCAAAGGCCTTATAAGGGTCCGTTTCTCCTAAATCCTTAATTCCATCATGATTAGCATCTTCTTCTCCATCTTTTCTTCCACCATTGTCAGAATCTTCATCGCTTTCCGCTCGAGACCCATCCCCATCTATATCGGAATAAACCTCCTTCGTCACACCACCTTCATGATAAGGCTCGCGTAATGTATATGACATTATTTCAATTTTATCCTTAATATAATCCCCATCCGAATCATCACTATTCTTTAGAGTATTAAAACGGTATTCTTCATCAAAGTCCAGAATACCATCACCATCGGCATCTAATATATTGTCAACACCTCTCTCCATTTTTTTATCCCCATTAAGATCTATGTACAAATCGGACATTTTTGGAGACGTTGTTAATTCCGGAAACCAATATCTTTTTATATCTTTTTCATTTTTATATACCTTCCATTCACTAAGTCCATTATTATCTGTGTTCAAAAAACGCAATTCAAATCCGTCCTCATCTGAATGTTTTCTGACGGCATCAACTACCATAATGTGTTTTTTTTGCCAAATTATAACTGGACGATTATTTTCTAATTGTTCTAAAATATCGGCAATGCTAGGGCGGCCAGTCCCATAATGTAAACTAGCCTGATTTAAGCCCAAGGCCCATCTTAACGCTTTACTCTCATCATCTGGATGGACCCCACCTTCTTCGCCTTGAGGAAAAGCGCCTAATATGGGATCTTTGTTTCCAAAAATATGAAATTTTATTTCATCTTGAGTTATATTGCCTCCATTATAATGGTTTAAAATACTCACCGCAACAGCCCAACACCTCCATGCTTCTTCTCTATTCCGGAGTTCTTCCTTATTATCTGAAAAAGACAAGCCCCATGATTCTACCGTACTAGATGTATTTCTAGGAGAATCCCATGAAATGTATTCTGAACCGTCAGCCCACGGATTCTGCAAAATATATTGTCCCCATTTCAAGTCGAGCATATAAGAATCTTTTCTTGCCGCTTGCGGAACAGCCCCCAAATCATAAATAGGAACTCCAACTGTAGATTCTTTCAACAGCAGGTCAACCCAAGCCACGTCTGGCGAGGAATCTGAATTTATAAGATAGTCTATAACATTTTCTATAATTCCAATGCCAGGAAAAAGAACATCTATCAAACTCCAGCCAGCCACATCCTCTTCACCCAACGAAGCAACGCCCCACAAATATTCGCCATAAGGTAACAGCACTTTTTCCGACGTCTTGGACGTAATCTTTTCATAGACTAACGACGAATCCGATGCATTAACAATAATTAAATCATAACTTTTTGCGCCATCAACAGGAATCCAAGCAAATGTCATCTTTTCATTTGGAGCCAAATAAACAATAGAACTATCAGAAAGCGAAAGAGGTTCTGCACTAGGCATACTTGATGCATTTGCATTTATTTGATTCGCAGGAAAGAGATTCCATCGCACAATAGAAAAATCGTCTTTTGAAATAACGGCATGATAAAACGAACCAGCTGTATATGAGACTACAGGACCCGCATAATCGACTTTCTCCGTATCAAAGAATCGTTTCGTTTCTAAATATTCATTAATCATCCGAATGGAATCAGACATACTTCCAATACTGCCCCACGCAATGTAATCTATAGGAAAGCCTGCATTATTCACCACCAATTCGCCGACACTGTCAAAGGGCAAAAAATTCTTTATGGCAACAACATCTGCCGAAGGACATTCTAGAGAATCATTTGACTGGCAAATTCTAATTTTTTTGCCCGAGGGCAACACAACATTTCCAATTGAAACGCTATCAATAGTAGTCCACTTCAAGAAATAGTTGGCCAAGTTAATATCTGTTGACCCATAGTTTTCCAGTTCAACCCATGCAGATCTAGTATCAGAATTTTCGGGTTGAACACCTACAAAACGAATTTTGGGTATTTCGTCACCAATAGGGGTCGAGCCAACAAGAATAGTTCCGTTTAAGTAAATCGGAATATTACTCACAACCTCAAATCCAGTAGTCCCAGGATAACTAAAATTATTTTGCTTATTAAAATTATTATAATCAGTATAATTCATTCCCAAACTAATTCCACTTGTATTTGGAAACACTCCTGGAGCAACCGCAGAAATATCAATATTTACAGCAAGATAATCACCAAGAGTATCAATAGATACCGTCGCACCCGCTAGATAATATGGAGAAAGCACTAGAGTTCTATCTCTTTCGTAGTTTAAGAAATATCTCACTCTAACATCATTTAATGTATTCGGTGAATTATTTGTAATTCTCAACCGAAGCGTCACCTGCCCAGAATTATTTCCCTGCTCATCAAAAGATTCCACGAAAATAGATGTCGCCGATACTATGTTAGTCAAAAAGAGTAGAACTATAAGAAATATTTTATTTTTCATGTTTCGTTCCCTTTATCTCAATTATTCATACCACATATTATAACCCAAGACTACATTCCCTGTACCAGAATTTGCATAACGCTTTATCCTGATTTTCAAGTCACTATTGGAATTCGCATAAAAATCAACAACTTCGAACGGGTTTTTAGCACTATTCGAATATGCAAGAGTCACACCATCCTGTACTACAAATAAATCGATATCTTGAGGAATCGTCTTATTCATATAAATATATCCACCAGGCATAAGCCAAGAGATGGCAATTCGGTACCTCTTGTCTTTTATAATGCTCGACTCCGTGAATACTATGGAATCGCCCGTAAAGCAACAAGAATTAACACCACGCCAATATCTAGAGCGAGTATTCCAGCCAAGATCCTCATACAATGGAATCCCATGTGCAGCGATACTTGAATTGTCCAAATCATGAGAGGTCGCATTCCCAATCAGTTTAGTACTCCCCGTAATCATCAAAGCCTTCGCCATTTCAGGATGATGTTTAAAAAAAGGATGCTGGTGAAAAACATCTGCCATAACCCCCGCCGAGAAAGCTGCAGCAGCACTCGTTCCTTGCACTGTTCCATTATACGTTTCGCCATTATCATCAACAAAATTGGCGTCATTCGGGAAAGAGAAGTAATCGTATGTTGCAATTTCTGGTTTATGGTTATTTATTTGAGAATTTTTCCAGCGCGAAAATGTTTCATAATTATTTGTAAAAGGGTAAACTCCTCCAACCGTAATGGCATTTAGTGCCTTTCCCGGAGTTGTCACATAAAAAGATCCTGTAGGAGACGTTTGGTTCCCAGCAGCAACAAAAGACGTAATATCATTTACATAAATGAAATTATCTAAATTGCGATCATTTGTTTTGTATGCAGAGTCCTTGCCTATAAAATAGGAATGAAACCCTACTTCTATCTGTGGATAAGAAGCAACATTCGGCGACTCTCCTTGTGCATACTGGTACAAAACCGCATTGGGTGCCGTCGTCTGAAAAATACGTACCATAGACGTTGCATGTTTCGTGACTCCACTAGCACATGTGCTAGTCTGCACAAAATTAGATGTGTTTATTACAGATGTTTTGGGGCAACCATTTTCAGCGATATAAACCCCTATTCCGCTACCATTGTATCCATTTGTATGCGCCCATGTAGACACGCGTGTCGTATCTAAAATTCTCGTATAAACAGCAGCATCCTCTGCTTCCATAACTTCGCTAATGTGAACCGGTTCCGAACCATCCAGCAACGAATAAATTTCTTCAGCAGTCAGCACTGCCGTATAACTCGGAATATAGAATGGTTGATTCGTCTGTATGCTATCAAAATAATTCGTTTCAGAAATAGGCACTCCATTCAGCCAATAATGACGTACACCATTTTCATATCGATATTCCGCGGATATAGTGCGTTCATCTTTTTCGGGGATATTTAAAGAAGAAACCTGAACATACATTCTCGCTTGGCGAAGGACTAGTGATTGTGCGTTTGCAATACGATTCGACTTAACTCTTCTGCCCAAGGCATCGTAGTGTGCCAACACCGAATCCTCACTCCAATCTAAATTTCTTGAAGATTCCAAAAATTCCTGAACTTTTGGCGAAACAAAAACTATGGGGTTCATAAGGTGGCAAATACGAGACTTTTTCTTCGCCCGCACACACTGCCAAAGAAACGAGACTTATTCCTAGCATCAATCTTTTCATTTTACCGATTCTCCAAGCACCAGTTTTTCATATTTTCGGCATAATTATTCAGTAATGTTTCAGCATTCGTCAAAAGATGCCCTTTTGATGTAGAGCACGTCAAATGCAAACTATTTTCCGCACAATCCGCTTTATGAGAATATAAAGACCCACCCCCATTTTCACAGTTTTGCTCAAAATCAGACAAGTCCTTCTCACAGCGGGCTATGTCATCATTATAATCATTGTCCAATTTTTCATGATAAACAATTCCTTGTTCATCTGCGGTCAGAAAAAAAGTTCGTGTATAGTTATCCCCAATCGGAATATATTCTATAGTTCGTACACCGAAATCTAACTGGTAAACACCGACATAGCAATAAGAAAATAGATTATCTTCTTCGTAAACAAAATAATCATCCTTTTTTCCCTTAAAACCAATTTCAAACCAATAAACGGTTGAATCAATTCTTGAGCTATCTATATCCGCGAAACCCGCTTCAGCAAATACCTTCATTGAATCAACTTGATGTTCCAAAATAGCCTTTTCATCAGCAGAAACCTCCGCAATCGAATTATCATCGACAGTTCCTCCTGCAGTAGAGGATTCTGAACAACCAATAAAGGCCAAAAAGAAAAAACAATTTACCAGGAGGGCTAATATGTTATTATATGTGCGATTTTTCATCTTCGCCTCCTACAATCTTATGTGTTAAAGGGAATAGTTGCAGGTTGAGCCGCAATACACGCTCCACCTTGTCGTCGTTAAAGATTATGCTCTGCACCTGTTCGCGGCACTTGCGCAGCACCTCGACAATCTTGCCGAAGGCATCGTCCGAAACACCCATGGTAATGCCCGAGACAAAGCGCTCGTCTGCCGGGACGCTGTCAAGGGTTTCGGCGGCAAACTGCGCCATCTGCCTGTTCATGGATCGGACTGCCAGCGCCATCGACTGCGTATCGCCGGCCAGCAACTTGTCCGTCTGCTCGTATGCCCCCGGCCCCGTCTTCTTGAGGATCCCCGCCTCCACCTGGAAATCGATGGAATCCTTCACCTCCTTCGCCGAGACCTCGTGGAGGCACTTCTGCGCGATTTCCTTCGGCATAGCCCCCGGCATGGCCGGCGCGAGTTCACGCACCACCGGGTGTACCCAGGAATCATAGTACTTGTAGGCATCGGTGCCGACATGCGCCACCCTGTTCGCGCTCGCGATGCTCTCCATCTCGGCAAAGGCGTAGCGCCTCTTTTCGTCGGTCTTTGCCTGGGCGTACTGGACCATGTTGAAAAAGTAGTCGCGCTCAATACCGACAAACCCGAACGCGTCCGCCACCTTGACAGTCGCCTTTTTCCCGAGGTTCGCCTTGCCCTCGCAAACCTGCTTCAGGAACACGGGCGAGGCAAACCCCGCCATCCTTGAAAAGTCGCGCCAGGAGAAAGCGGATGTCCGCTTTTTCCAGTCATAATAATCCTGCAAAAAGCGCCTATAATCTTGATATTGCAAAATGGAGTTCATAGTTCAAATCTAAACTCCACGCTTTCGCTAGTCAACAATTTTTAATACGAAAAGTGTTTTTTTTTTACAAAAAGGGGATTTTTGATTCAATTTCAACAAATCTCAAAAATTTGGATACGCTCTGGATACAGGAAAGGGGCAGGGCGCCCTATCAAAGAACAGCCTGGCAGAGCCCCAAAAATGTTGAAATTATGCGCACTATTGGCGTTTCTTATAAAAATTACCTTGCGCACTATTGGCAAATAGTATATATTTTACTTTGCGCACTATTGAAACGGAGAAACCTGTGGAAATTCAGAGAAAAGCCTACAACCGTCTTGTGAAATGGAAAAAAGAATCCAACGGGAAGAGCGCCCTGCTGATAGAAGGGGCTCGTCGAATTGGCAAATCCACCGTGGCCGAGCGGTTCGGTGAACGTGAATACAAGTCGTATATTCTTGTTGATTTCAACAAGGCTTCCAAAAAGGTTCGTGATAATTTCGAAACGAACTTGAACAACCTGGATGTTTTCTTCCAGGTCCTGTCTCTGGAATACAATAAGCCGCTATTCAAGAGAGAGTCGCTGATTATCTTTGACGAAATTCAGAAATTCCCGAAGGCGCGGGAATCGATAAAGTACCTTGTGGCGGATGGCCGCTACGATTTCATCGAGACGGGGTCACTGATATCTATAAAGGAAAATGTCGATGACATAACAATCCCCTCCGAAGAAGAAAAACTTAAAATGTTCCCTTGCGATTTCGAGGAGTTCGCCAGGGCCTTGGGCGAAGATGTCTTGCTTGAGTATATTGGCAAGTGCTTTGCCGAAAAGAAACCTTTAGAAGATCATTTTCATAAGCGTGCGACGCGCCTTTTCAGGGAGTATATGCTGGTGGGCGGCATGCCACAAAGCATTGTTGCGTATGTAGAGAACAATCGGGACTTTTCGAAGAGCGACAAGGAAAAACGGAAAATTCTGGACCTTTATCGCGATGATATCAGGAAGGCATCTAAGCGCTATAATTCCAAGGTCTCCGCAATTTTTGAAAACATTCCGGGTTTCCTTTCAACCCACGAGAAAAAAATTGTCCTTACCGAGATTGACAAGTCTAATGCGGCGACATTCTCCAAATATGACGAACCGCTCTTTTGGCTTGACGACTCAATGATTTGTAACCTTTGTTATAAATGCGATGATCCCAATGTCGGCTTCGCTTTGAACAAGAACGATTCGTTGGTCAAGTGCTATCTGTGCGATACGGGCCTTTTGGTGAGCCTTGCTTTTAGCGAAAACGAGATTGCGTCGAACCAGTTATATAAGGCCATCATGGACGGCAAAATCTCGCTGAACGAGGGGATGCTCCATGAAAACATGATTGCGCAGATGATTCGAGCCAAAGGGCGCAAACTCTTTTTCTATACGGAATACGATGCCGCAAAGCATCGCAATTCCATAGAGATTGACTTCTTGATTTCTAATGAAAGCAAGGTCAATTTCAAGGTGTTCCCGGTAGAGGTGAAGTCTTCGAAAAATTATACGACAACATCACTCGGCAAGTTCAAGGATAAATTCAAGAAACGCATAGGCGAGTCCATTATAATCCATCCGAAACAATTTGCGGTTGATGACGGGGTAATGAAGGTCCCGTCGTATATGGCCTGGTGTATTTAGCGAATGATAGACTGAATGATGGCAAGTGCTTAGTACAGCGCGATTGCGCCGAAGCGGAGCTTCTGCCAGCCGCCATTGCCCAGAAAGTCCTCGGGCGTGTATTCGGCATACAAGCCGACGGGACTCTTCAGTTTCACGAAGAAGTTTACGCCTAGCGTCGTCACGTTCTTGCGAATGGCATACGCGGGCATGTTCTCTTTATCGCCGAAAGAGATGATATCAACAAATATAAGGTCGTCTTCCGAAGAGCCGCCATCATTCATGGCCATCCTCTCGTAGTTCATGTAGGCGCCAAAGTTGTACAGGATGTGGAAAAGGCTGCGCCCGTTAAAGCGCAGCCTCTCGTTTCCAGGGAGTAATACAATTCTTCTAGGTTACTTGCCGAGCTTCTTCACGGCTTCCTTGCGGAATTCTTCCATAATCTGGTCGATGGCGAGGTTGTAGGCCTTCACGGACTTGTCCTCGCGAAGGTTCACGTAATCGCCGTTGACCTTTGCGGATTCGCTACCCTCGACCTGCTTCCAGCCGCGGTCGGTGAAGAGCACCTTCTCGCCGTTCTTGTCGATCATGGCAACGTTCACGAGCACGATCGGGGTCACGTTCCTCGTAATCTTGGTCATCATGCCGGTTTCGTAGTAGAAGTAGTATTCGGCCACGACGATGGCGTCGACACCGAGAGACTGGCACATCTTTCCGAGTGCGCGGTGTACCGGCGCTTCGATGCGTTCGCCGTTCACCCAAGTATTGCCTTCGGGGTCAACCTTGTCAAAGGAGAGTTCGTACATGCCCCTTGCAGGCACGCGGCGCTTGCCGTCGCGGGGAGCGACCTTCTCGGCAAAGCCCTCGACCTTTTCCCAGGTATCCTTGTTCTCGAAGAAGGCCTTCACCTCTTCGTTGTTGTTCACTTCTTCGAACGGGATGACGCTCCAGCCATCAATGCCGTTGAGCACCTGGAACAGCGCGTTCGCACCGTGAGTCGCGATATTCACCTGCGGCTCGTTAATCATCTCAACGTTGTCCTTGATGATGTTGCCCACGACAGAGAGGAGAGTTTCCTTCTTGCCCTTGACGACTTCGATATCTTCGTATTCCTCGCTACCGGTGACGCTCAGGATAGCAACCTTCTTGACGTTTCCGATATCGGGCTGCTTGACATTCACGCCGGCGCAGGAGCACAGCAGGAACACAAAAGAGCAGAGGGCGATTAGCTTTTTCATCATTTTCTCCTTACAGGATTTAAAAGTTCTTTGTTCTCGTCTTAACCCGGCAGCGAATTTAGAAAATAATTTGATTCCTGTCACAAGATTTTGACTATTCTGTTGTATATAATTACAACAAGTTAACATATTTTTTTCTTACTTTAGGCGGAATACTTTATTTTGTAAGAAAAATGTATGATGATTACGGGTGCGAGATGCGTTTGCGGGGATGAAATATTTTTTGAGGGAGTTGAATGCGCGAGTATAAAAAAGTTTTTCGAGGGGACAAAATGCGTGCGTTATGTTGTGTGCAATTTTTGAACAGACTTCACGTGATTCTGCCGGACGCTTTCGGGAACGTTCACGCAGGGCTGCAGCGCCTGCCACCACGATTCCAGCGTGCGGGAATCATAAACCTGCGGGCGCGAACTGAATGCATGCTCGAGCGATTCGCGCAGTTCGCACAGGTGAAGCACCCGCCAGCCATTCCCGTTATTGCCAAACTTGCCACTGGCAGGCACGTTCCTGAACGTACACCTGTCGCTGAACACCACGAAGGAATATATGCTCGCGCTCTCGAGACGGACTTTCAACTGCCGGAGAAGCGCCCCCATGTGGCCCGTGTTCTGCCGGATGGGGTTATACAGCGTGTGATGCACCCGCGGGCCCAATTCCTGGTTCCAGCGTTCCATATCGAGGTCGCCCTCGATTTCACCGGAGATGTTCTTAGTCTCGAAAACATAGATGCCCGTAACGTGCAACAGCACCGTATCGATTTCGGTATAGCCCGCATGCGTCGGGATAAAAACGTTCTGCAATATGTAATGCTTTCGCCTGTCACCGGAAGCCGCCCGCGCTACGAGCGCCGACGTGGCCGCCTCGCCGAACTTTCCGTGAACGTCATCGGCCAGGGCGGCCTCGAG
>FLNZ01003325.1_pt1 | contig 11391 bp, 6 predicted proteins | sample 1140391 | NCBI WGS metagenome assembly FLNZ01 (sample SAMEA3878171, study PRJEB12797) | bioreactor metagenome | biome: Moose rumen | place: Sweden | collected 2011-10
GGTGGGAGCCGCAGCCTCGGGTTGGGCGCCGACATTGGAGGGCGGGAGCGGTGGCGGCGCCCATAATAAATTTTTCAGTCGGTGACGCCGACTATTTTTTTTAGCAGATCCATGTCGAGCGCACCGCTCACGATCCGCGCAAGCCGATCATACGCCGCCTGCTTCTCCGCGCGGACGTTCCTCATATTTTCGATCGGCGCCAGCCCCTTCCGTCGACGCACCGCATTCAGCATCGCCCGACGAAATTGATCATTGTCGAAAATCCCATGCACATACGTCCCGAAAATATTTCCCGCCGACATCATCAGCGCCGCCTCCGACGGCTCCGTTTCGCCCGCATGTATTTCATACCCTTCAATCTCCCGACCTTCGATCGATTCGCCCAAAAATTTTATCCGCACTCGATCGATTGTGATCTGCCGCGTCAATTTTTCGATCGCAAACGTCGTCGTCAACGGCAGCAATCCGAGCCCGTCAATCTCGTCGACCGCCGATTCCGTATGATTCGGATCGAAAATTTTTGCGCCGAGCATCTGATAGCCGCCGCATATTCCGATCACCGCCGTCCCGTCGAGCGCGCGCTTTTTGATCGCAACGTCAAAACCCTCCGCGCGGAGCCGCATCAGATCGGCGGACGAATTTTTACTGCCGGGCAAAATGATCACGTCGGCGCCTTCGATCTCTTCAACGGTCGTCACGTAAGAAAGTTTGACGTCGGGCTCACCGGCAAGACTGTCGAAATCCGTGAAGTTTGATATCTTCGGCAGGCGGATCACCGCAATTGAAATGTCGCCGTCGGAAGAAATTTTGTCGTCGAGCGACACCGAGTCCTCGTCGTCGATGCCGAGCCGATCAATGTAAGGGATCACTCCGAGCACCGGCTTATTCGTTTTGCGCTGAAGAAACTCGACGGCGGGATCGAACAATCGGATATCGCCGCGAAATTTATTGATCACGAGCCCTTTGACGAGATCGCGTTCGTCGGGATCGAGCAACTCGAGAGTGCCGACGAGGGCTGCAAGCGATCCCCCGCGATCGATGTCGGCGATCAAAATGACGGGGGCGTTGAGATATTTCGCGACGCGCATGTTGACAATGTCATGAGATTTGAGATTGACTTCGGCGGGGGAGCCGGCGCCCTCGATGACGAGCAGATCGAATTGACGATCGAGACGTTCGAGCGCGGCTTTGACGGCATCGAACGCCTTCAACGAGTAGCCGCGATGATACTCCGCCGCGCTCATCACTCCGACCGCGCGCCCGTTGATTATGACTTGCGACGTTGAATTGCCCGTCGGCTTCAACAGCACGGGATTCATATCGACGTTCGGATCGAGCATGGCGGCTTCGGCTTGAGCGACTTGCGCCCGCCCCATCTCGAGCCCGTCCGACGTGACATAAGAATTGAGCGCCATATTTTGAGCCTTGAAAGGACAGACGTTGAGCCCCGCGCGGAAAAAATATCTGCACAAAGCCGTCGTGAGAATGCTCTTGCCGACGTGAGACGCCGTACCCATCAGCATTATGTGTTTCGCCAAATTGATCACCTCGAAAAAAAATAAGAGCCGATGAAATTGTATCAGCCCCCGAATTTTTTTCAACGCCCAATATTTTTCCGTCGTCGAGTGACCTTCAAGGCGTTGACCAAGTACCGGTCGAGTGATCGAATTTGCGAGTGTCGACGTCGGAACCGTTGACGCATTTGAATGTCGTCGATACGGAACCGTCGGCATAATTGACATAAACCCAATGCTCGTCGTCGCCGATCGAGAAACTTACATAATTTCTGCCGCTGTCGGAAGTCAAGCCCAAATACATGATGTCATCGTTAGAGATTCCGTAAAGGACGAGTTCATCATCTTCGGCGCAATCGTAAATGCCGACATAATTTTTGTCCGCAGTCAGAATGAATGAATCGGCGCCGTCGCCTCCGTAGAGCCAATCCGCTTCGCTGCCGCCGCCGCCCCAGAGCGTATCGCCGCCCGAGCCCGCATAAATGTAATTGTATTGAGCGTTGCCGATCAACAATCGACCGCCGACGGTGTCTCCTCGAGCGTCAATGTCCTCGATCGATGCGTCGGTGAAGCCGTCGACCGTCGCTCCCGTCCAATCGACGCCGCCCAACACCACGTCGCCCGCATACGATGAAGTGACGGTAACGGTCGAGGCATCGTAAATCAAACCGTCGCTCTCGAGCGCTTGATTGTAAGGTCGCCAAGCGTCGTTCTCGCGCACGTACCAATTCGATTCGGAGTAATTGTATCGAAGCTGATAGCCGTCGGCAAATCGAAAATCCGCAGTGTTCGCGCTCATGTCACTCCAAACGAATACACTCTTGACAGAATCGGTATCGTAGACGGCGATGTAATGAAGATTATCATAGGGTTGAATGGTGTACAGCGCATTGTAAGATTCCGAGTCGACATCGACGAAATACACAACGTCTTCGGCGCCGAAATAATGAAAGGTCGTGGAGTCCGCGCTTTTGATCGTGGAAATGCAGAGTGTGTCTTCGCCCGCGCCGCCGTAAATATAATCCGTTCCTCCGACGCCGCCCCACATCGACGCACCACCCGAGCCCGCGCGGATCGTATTGTCGAGCGCGTTGCCCGCCAACATTCTCCCGACGGTCGTATCGTTTCGAGCATCGACGCCTTCAATCGACGCGTCCGACCAACCGACAATCGCCGCGCCGTTGAAATCGCGCCCGCCGAGCCACAGATCGCCCTCGTAATCCGACGTGACGGTGATATTGTTTTCGTCGCGAATCAAACCGTCCGGCAACAACCATTGAAACCATTGTTGAGCCGCGTAGCCGTAATGCCATTGCGCCCCGTCGTTGAGCTGCACCGTCGTGATCGACGCGGCGTCGGATTTTTTGATCTCGACGATCGTCCCGTCGCTCGTCATCACCTCGAGCCCAATCGTATTGCCGTCGGCGTCGACCGCCAACCCCAAGCCCGACACATCGTCCAAATCGATATCCTTCAGTATGACTATATCATCGTCCGCGCAATCGACAATGACAACATTTCCGTCGCCCGCGCCCGCAACAAACGTATCGGCTCCCGCACCTCCGATCAGCGTATCATTGCCCTTGCCCCCATCAATCGACGCGCCGCCCGAGCACGCTCGAATTTCGTTGTCGAGCGCGTTGCCGACAAAAATTCTGCCGCTCACCGTATCATCGACGGCATCAATCACTTCAATCGAACTGAAATACTCCGATCCGTCGAGCGAAACATTTCCGCCGTAAGAGGATTGCACCTTCAAAACATTGCGCCCGTCGCCGTCGACGTAAACGCTCAAATCGCCGTTGATGATCGACAGCGGCGTCCAAACATCGTTCTCGACGGCGTACCAATCGCGCTCCGAATAATTATAACGGAAGCGACTGCCGTCGTTGATCTGCAACGTCGTCGTCGAGGCGGCGTCGGATTTTTTGATCTCGACGGTCGTCCCGTCGTTCGTCATCACCTCGAGCGCGATCGCATTGCCGACCGAATCGACCGCCAACCCCAAGCCTGACACATTCTCCAAGCCGATATCCTTCAGTATGACTATATCATCGTTCGAGCAATCGGCAATGACGACGTTGCCTTCACCCGCGCCCGCAACAAATGTATCAGCGCCCGCGCCTCCGTAAAGATAATCCGTTCCTCCGCTGCCGCCCCACAGCGACGCACCGCCCGAGCCCGCAAAGATCGCATTATTTTGATCGTTGCCCGCCAAAATCCGCCCCGCTACCGTATCGGCACGCGCATCGATATTCATATAAGACGCGTCAAGCCAAACATCGCCTTCATATTCCGAAGAGATATACATCGTCTGACGAACCGTTTCGCGCAGCGTCGACCAATAAGGAGTTCCTTCCGGTTCGCTCAAAATAACGCGCGTATTCGCAACGGTGTTGAAGTCGGAGATGCCCTTCATCGTGAACTCGATCCGATCGTAGGAATCTCGAAAGACAAGATCGCCGTCGGAATTATTCCCGTAAGTCAGATAGAAATCGGCTATGTCGTTGCGTACAAAAGAAAGCCCGTCGCCGTCGGAGACGCTGAAATCCGTTATGGTCACGGCGCGAATATTTCTGCTCGGAACAGCAAAACCGAACAGATCATTGCCCGCGCCGCCGGTGAGCGTAACGTTGCCGATATTCTCATCCAATAAAAACGTATTGACTTCAATATAATCATTGCCGTTGTCGCCGTGAGCGGCAATATAACTTCTCCCGACGTTGATGATATCATTGCCCGCTCCGCCGTCGATCGTGGACAAATATCCGCCGGCATCAATGGTGTCATTGCCCGCGCCGCCGCTGATCGTACTGCGAATGCCGCCCGAAAATATACTGTCATCGTCGTCGGTACCGATAACCGTATCGTCAAAATTTAATACGTCGGAATAAATTTCCTTCATCAACCGCACTCTCCTTTTCAATCACGTCGCAATCAAAACCGGCAGTCGAGACCGAACTGAAACAGCCGACCCGGGATATTGAAATTCCTGCCGAAGTACGAATAATTTTGGTTGGTGAAGTTGATCGCCTTGGCGTAGATCGTCGTCCAATCGCTTACGTCGCAACTGATGTTGAAGTTCCACATCGCGAAGTTGTCTTCAAAGTAGTGTTGACCTCCCGAGCCGCTGCCCGCCATGCCATGCAACGTCGCCTTCCACGGACCGTTCTGATATCGGATCGACGCGCTGTAACTGTTTCGCGGCACTCGATAATGAGACTGCGCCTGTTCGTCGCCCAAATCGTGTTCTCTGTGCGTGTAAGCGTAGCCGAGATTATAGCTCCAATGGTCGTCGATTTTCTGTCGATAAACCAAATTTGCGCCGCGCTGTTTGTCCTTGACGGAGTTGACGAAATAATACGTGGCGGTGTCGAAGGTGTAAGGATAGACGGCGTTGTCGTAGCTATCTACTCTGTCGAACCGATCCAAATAATTGCCGACGTTGGCATTGAAGAGACTCATCGTCACGTTGACTTTGTCGCTGAAATCGTGCTCGACGCCGATCGTTTCAGTGTGACCCGTCTCGGGCTTTAGATTGGCGTCGCCTTGATAGACTTCCATTAGATAAGGCACGCCGTTAAATGCTCTCGTGAACCAAAAACGAGAGTACAACGACAGAGGCGACGGCGCCTGATACACTCGCCCCCACGACGCAAAAAATTTCGTTTGATCGTCGGGAGAATAATTCGCGGCGACCTTCGGCGACCATTGGCTCCCGAATTGCCCGTTGTGATCGAGCCGCGTCCCCGGGACAACCGTCCACTTGTCGCCCATGGTAATCGTGTCTTGAATGTAATACGCTTGGTTGTTGACTTTGCGCTTGGTGTTGGCGAAGTCGATGTAATCACTCACGTCGGCGGATTGATGCCACTCGAAACCGACAATCAAACGGTGTTGTCCGAGCTCCCAACCGTTTTGATAATCCGCGCCCTGCAGTCGAGCCGAGCCCCGCTTGTTGTACTCGTCGACGGTCGAACTGTAATTGTTGAAATAACGGAGGAAGCCCGGCGTCGACGTGCCCTCCTTGAAATTGTAAGTCAACGCGACCTGATTGTACACGCCGGACTGCGGATATAACAATGGGTCGATGTCGTACCTGCCGGAAGCCGAGGAACGATGATTGATGTCGAAAGTCAACGAATTGCGATCGTCGAAGCGATGATCCAATCGAACGGCGGCGTATTTTGAATCGTAATCGCTCGACTGATCGGATCGAGTGGGATCGTTATTGCCGCGATAATTATACGGACGACTTTTGCCGATGCCCGCGTCGATAAACCACCCGAGCCGACCGTCGTTGCCCTGATTGGTGACCTCGTAAGTGTGTCGATGCCACGAGCCGGTGTTTATGTCGACGGTGGTCTCGTTGTGATCGCCGCGCTTGGTGATGATATTGACGACGCCTCCGACCGCATCAGACCCGTAGAGCGCGGAGCCTCCGCCTTTGACGATCTCGATGCGCTCGATCATTTTCATCGGAGGATAAATGAAGGTGCGGCGCCCGTCGACGAGAGTCAACACACGAGCATTGCCGTTGATGACAGTTGCCGCCACCATGCCGTTGACATGCGAGAGTGCCTCGTCGACGGATTGATAATGGTTGGCGTCAATTTCATCGGACGTGATGACGACGACTTCAGCCGGCGTTTGAAGACGTTTTGTCGGAATGCGCTCCGCCGTTTCAAACGTGTCGACGAGCAACAGATATCTAAGGCTGTCTTCATTGACTTCCGCCTCAACTTCCGTCGGCGCCTCGAAGTCGAAAACTTCAACGTCGGACTCTTCCGCCGCCGATGCTCCCGACGGGATCAATGCTCCGATCATCAGCGCGGTAATGAGCTTTCGCTCGATTTTTTTTGGAATCACAGTCAAGCACCTCTCAACAATTCGATCTCACGGCTGATATTCCCAAGAGACGTCGGAGTAATTGAGTTTCCACTTGGAACCGTCGGCGAGCTGCACTGTCGTCGACGCCGTGTCGCGAGTGCTGCCGATCGAAATTTCGGTGCCGTCGTAGGTCGTCACGTCGAGCGAGCGAGTATTGTCGCCCTCGTAAAGGTTGAGCCCCGATATATCGCTCAAGCTGATATTCCACAGCCAAACGAGATCATTTTCGCCGCAATCGACAACGGTTTTATTGCCCAGCCCCTGATCGACAAAGAAAGTGTCGGCGCCCGAACTTCCGACGAGCGTATCATTGCCGCCGAAGCCGCCCCACAGCCACGAGCCGTACATATTCGCCGAGATATAATTGTCGTTGGTATTGCCCGCGAGAATTCTGTTCTCGACGGTGTCAAGGTAGCCGTAGATGTTCGTGATGGAGTCGTCGCCCCAAACTTCGACGCCGTTGATCACATCCCAACCGCCGAGCCACACGCCGCCGACGTAATCCGAAAAAACATAGAGGCTGTTCGAGCCGTCGTACTTCGTCAAGCCGTAGGGAACCGTCGTCTCCTCGAAAGTATTCATCGACTGGCTGACGTTGCCGTAATAATCGCCGTAGATGACAGGCGAATCGGCAACGTCGTCGAAGTTTTTAATGCCCTTGAGCGTGAACTCGATCGTGTCGTTGGAATCGCGAATGACAACGTCGCCGTCGTCGTTGGTGGTGTGCTTGAGATAATTCGTGGTGATGTTGTTGCTGATAATGGCGATACCGTCACCGTCCGATGTGCTGAAGTCGGTGATGACCGCCGAGCGGATTGCATTGCCGTTGGTGGTGAAGCCGAAGAGATCGCGTCCTTCGCCGCCGCTGAGCGTCACGCCCTCTATATCGCTGTAGCGCCGTGATGCATCGACGTAAAGTTCATCGCCGCCGCTCTCGCCGTAAGCGACAATGTGATCTCCGTAGACGTTGATCGTGTCGGCGCCCGACGTGCCGTAGATGATATCGCCGTAGGTGCCGGACTCGTAAACTGCCATGTCAAATCCTCTCCTCTCAATACCACTTGTTTTTTTTTCACCCTATGCTATAAAATTGAGATCACAAAGTCAAGAAAAAAAAGAGACCGATGAATTTCATCAGCCTCAAAAATTTTTTTTACGAACGATTTTTTTTACCGTCGCCGAGCCGCGCTCTCTCCATAGGCGACAATATGATCTCCGTCGCAGGTGCCGGACTCGTAAACTGCCATGTCTCAAACAAAAAAAGGGCACGAAGCCCTTCAATCATTTTATTTCAATCGTCTTGACTCAACTGATCGCGCGCCTCGTCGTCGTCGAACAGCGCCACGATGTGGCAGTGATAGATCAGCGAGCCGTCGTCGCCGATCTCAACGTTGATGTCGCTGCTTTGAATCTGCAACACATTCGACGACACCGTTCGGATCACGTCCTCCGTCAATTTCCCGTCGCGCACCTCCGACATGCTTTCAACGTAGATGCTGATCTGTTCGATCGCGTTGCGCTTCGCATCGTCGCGCGCACGATCCGCCGCTTCGCCGGGATTTTCATCCGCGCCGCTCATTATGTATTGCCCGTCCGCCTCGATCGTCTTGACTTCCGCCTCGACCGCCGTCGGAGCGATCAATCCGATCACCAACATGATCAATCCGATCAACATTGCCGACGATTTTTTTACTCTCATAGCGCAACCCTCCCGTCGCCCGCAACTTACAATCGCTTCTGAGCGTTCTCGAGATTCCGTCGATACGCCTCAACGTCCGGATCAAGCTCGACCGCCTTTTTATACGCCTCATAGGATTTTTTGTAATTCCCCAACCCGCCGTACGCATAGCCCAGATTATTCCACGCGTTGGCATATTTCGGATCGATCGCGACTGCCTTTCGACAGCACTCCGCCGCCTTCTTATAATCTTTCTTGAAATTATACGAGTAGCCGAGGCAATTCCACGGCTCCGCATAATTGGCGTCGAGCGCTATCGCCCGTTCGCAACTCTCAATCGCCCGATCAAATTCGCCCTTGTGATTGTACGCATAGCCGAGATTATTATACGCCTTGGCATATTTCTCGTCGACCTCGATCGCCTTCAGATAATGTTCGATCGCCCGATCGGTCTCGTCGAGATGCTCGTAAACATTGCCCAGATTGCTCCACGGCGCCGCGTCCTTTTCGTTGAGCTCAATCGCCGCCTCGTAGCACTTGATCGCCCGCTCGTAATCGCCTAATTTGTCGTAAGCATAGCCGAGATTATTCCACGGCGCCGCATACTCACGATCAAGCTCCGTCGCCTTCCGACAATATTCAATCGCACGATGATAATATTCGGGCTTGCGCTCGTCGGTGCCCTTGTAATTGTAATTGCAGCCGAGCCCGTTCCACGCCGGAGCAAACACATCGTAAAGTTCGATCGCCTTCCGAAAACATTCAATCGAGCGATCATATTCCCGACGATCGAAATGAATCCAGCCCAGCCCGCTCCACGGCGCCGAATACAACGGATCGGTCTCGATTGCTTTGTTGAAAAATTTCATTGCGCCGTCGAGATCGTCACGTTGATAGCGCTCGACGCCGCTCTCGTTCAATTGCGTCGCCGTAAATTTTTCTTCGTTGCGCTTGACTTCCTTATTGATTGCAATTTTTTCTGCCTCGGACGCCTTTTTATATTTTTCCTTGAGCTCCGCCAACTCCGCATCGTTTTTGGCTTCATACTCCGCCTGATCCTTGTTAAGTTTGACGGCGTCCTCGAGTTTTTCTTTGTCCTTCGACAGTTGCGCGATGACGACGTCGGTATCGACGACCACGATGATATGACAGTTGTACTTAATCGCCACGCCGCCGAGCACCTCCGGCTTGACTTCGGCGCTCTTGACCTCGAGCACGTTGGAGGAAATTGTTTTTATCTCGTCTCGAGTGAGGCGCCCCTCGCGCACCTCCGACAGGCTTTCGACGAAGACGCCCGCCTTCTCACTCGCGGCGCGCTTGGCACTCTTTCGCGCGCGTTCCTGAGCGACGGCGGGATTTTCCTCGGGACCGTCGCCCATTATCGAATATCCGTCCGCCTCGATGAGTTTCAACTCGGCGGCGACCGTAAACATCACGCCCAGCATAAAGATCAGCGCGATTGCGACGGCAGATTTTTTCATAACTGTCACGCCCAAACAAAATTCTTGTTTCGGCTGTTAATTTTATTATAACGGTTGAGCAAAGTCAATTTTATACAGTTGACCACGTGCCGGACGCATGATCGAAGCGTTGACGGGTGCCGTCCGCATACTCGATCGTCGTTGTCGTCGTCGTCGACTTGTCGTATTGAATGCGAATCGAGCCGCCGCTCTCCGGCGTCGCCTCCAAATATCCCCAATACGTCCAACTGTCGTCGGGTGTCCAAGTGATGTCACCGAGATTGTTTTATTATAACGGTTGAGCAAAGTCAATTTTATACAGTTGCCCACGTGCCGGACGCGTGATCGAAGCGTTGACGGGTGCCGTCCGCATACTCGACCGTCGTTGTCGTCGTCGTCGACTTATCATATTTAATGCGAATCGAGCCGCCGCCCTCCGGCGTCGCCTCCAAATATCCCGAGTGCGTATAACTGTCGTCGAGCTCCCAAGTGATGTCACCGAGATTGTTTTATTATAACGGTTGAGCAAAGTCAATTTTATACAGTTGACCACGTGCCGGACGCATGATCGAAGCGTTGACGAGTGCCGTCCGCATACTCGACCGTCGTTGTCGTCGTCGTCGACTTGTCGTATTTAATGCGAATCGAGCTGCCGCCCTCCGGCGTCGCCGACAAATATCCCGAGTGCGTATAACTGTCGTCGAGCTCCCAAGTGATGTCACCGAGATTGTTTTATTATAACGGTTGAGCAAAGTCAATTTTATACAGTTGCCCACGTGCCGGACGCGTGATCGAAGCGTTGACGGGTGCCGTCCGCATACTCGACCGTCGTTGTCGTCGTCGTCGACTTATCATATTTAATGCGAATCGAGCCGCCGCCCTCCGGCGTCGCCTCCAAATATCCCGAGTGCGTATAACTGTCGTCGAGCTCCCAAGTGATGTCACCGAGATTGTTTTATTATAACGGTTGAGCAAAGTCAATTTTATACAGTTGCCCACGTGCCGGACGCGTGATCGAAGCGTTGACGGGTGCCGTCCGCATACTCGACCGTCGTTGTCGTCGTCGTCGACTTGTCGTATTTAATGCGAATCGAGCTGCCGCCCTCCGGCGTCGCCTCCAAATATCCCGAGTATGTATAACTGTCGTCGAGCTCCCAAGTGATGTCGCCAAGATTGATGTTGTGCAGCAGGATCAAATCATCGTCGGCGCAATCGTTGATGCGAATCCATCCTTCGCCCGCGCCCGCGACAAACACATCAGCGCCGTCGCCGCCGTACAGGTAATCCGAGGCGTAACCGTAATTGCCGCCGCTGCCCCAGAGCGTATCGCCGCCCGCGCCTGCGTAAATGTAATTGCTTTGATTGTTGCCGATCAACAATCGCCCGCCGACCGTATCATTTTCCGCGTTGATGTTGATGATCGACGTATCAGACCAAGTGCCGACCGAATTGCCGTTCCAATCGACGCCCCCGAGCACCACATCACCGACATAACTCGACGAGACATGAATATTGCTGTCGTAATTCGTCAAGCCGTCGGCGGGCGAGACGCCGCGATGATTATAAACTTTCGTCGAGCCGTCGGCGTATTCGAGCGTCGTTGTCGAGGTCGTGTCGGTGTCATAGTGAACGTCGATGAACGTAGAATTATAATTGTCGTCGAGCAAAGTAAGCACCAAAATGTTATTTGCGCCGGAACGGGAGATGCTCTCGTAAGAAATGTCGGAGGCGTTAATGTTGTGCAGGACGACGCGATCATCATCCGCGCAATCGTAAATATAATTGTTGCCCTCGTCCTTGCCGACAATGAAAGTGTCGCCACCCGAGCCTCCGTAGAGCCAATCCGATC
>FLNZ01002959.1_pt1 | contig 11315 bp, 16 predicted proteins | sample 1140391 | NCBI WGS metagenome assembly FLNZ01 (sample SAMEA3878171, study PRJEB12797) | bioreactor metagenome | biome: Moose rumen | place: Sweden | collected 2011-10
GGAAACATCAGATTTTACACTTTCCCGAGGAGGATTATTTCACCAACTCTATAGTGCGAGGGTCCCGCTGCCCAGAGTAAAAAGCATCCAGTGCTTCGGCAAAAATGTTGTCCGGAGAGACCAGGTCGAAGAGCGTCATCGAGGATCTGAACTTGAGTGCATCAATGCTGCTGCCCATAATCTCATAGATGTCTTCGCCCTTATGCGTCAATACGGCATTCGTAATCTCCCGCAGCCGCTGTCCAAGGACTGGATGGGCAAGGTATTCCCTTGCCTCATCCAAATCCCGGATGCCATAGAACTGGGCATTGGGACTATGCCCCAGTCCCTTTATCTGGGGAAAGATGTACCAAATCCAATGGTTCATCTTCCTTCCCTTCACCATTTCAGCCAATGCGGTATCATAACCGAAGCGCTGCCCGTCAAGAAATCTCTCAAGTCCTTCCATTATTCTACAATCCAAATTTACCGTAAGCCGTCTCTTCCCTCACTGCATCGAGAATCTCGTGGAAGAGTCTCGGGAATTCTTCATTTATGCGAGGCCCTCCCAGTCGTTGAACTTGCAGTACAAACTAATGTTCCCATTATAGGTCAACCTCCCTACATGCTCCTGTACGATTTCAGTCAATGGTTTCTCGCCAAGCTCCTTTGTGGAAGAGTACCATTCAAGTGTTATCGAACTCTGGCCACAATGTTCTGATATGGTTAATTTGGCCGATACTTTATTGTCCTTAAGACATTTTTCTGTCTTGAAAGGCAGTTCAACGTCGCCATAGTATTCCTTTTCGTCCATCAACTCCGGCTCAAAACAGAAAATTCCTTTGAGCCTTCCCGCCTCAATGAGTGCTATTCTTTCCTCTATCTTACGCATGTAATGACGCGTGGCACCAGAAAGCCGTCCCTCGATAAGACCACTATAAGTAAAACAGGTGTTTACACCCTCTACGGATGCAATAACTCCATCTTTAAAACTTGCGATGAATCTCATAAGTGGTTAAATATTAAATTCTTTACTGAGCCTATCGTACTCATCAAGCGACTTTAGCTGATAGATATCTTTACAGAATTCCATCTGACGAATGCCCCATTCTCGACTTCTTCTACCGAACCAGTATCGTTCAGAATCCTTATAACTTTGGAACAAAGCTGGACCATATTGAGGCAATTTATCTGTGACTCCATAACTGACATGCTCCCGCGTTTCGAGATCCATTGCCATCCATTTGTATTGAAGACATTCCTCACCTTCAATAACAACAGTTTGACATACGGGTTCGGTTAATGCCTCCAAATAAAATACGGGGCCGACGGTAACAGAGTCATCAAGGTCTTTCCACTGGTGAGCCACATTGACATAAGATAATTCGTCCTCCTCCATGTTCTGCTCTTCATCTTGAATCAGAACAGGGATTGAGTCTGGAGCCGCCATCCAACCCGGAGTATCGCTGAGTTTCTTAGGTATTCTTTGCTTGCACCCGCAACATACCATGGAGAGAATAGCCAGTATAATATAAAACTTCTTCATTTCAGAATGCTCTTTAATCTGTTATACGGAATCACGGCATTGAACTGCCCATCAGCACCCGCAGCAATCTCATAGGGATGATAGTAGATGATAAGCCCTTCACGGATAAGGGCACAACCATTCATCGCCTTAAGCAATTCCAGCGGCTCAGTCGGCACCCATTCAAAGTCCGGATTTTCCCAAATCTCGCCCTTGAAGTTTTTCAGGTATTTCATCATCAGATTGGCCAGACGAGGGATGGCTTTCTCCTGTACAAGATCCGTAATGGTAGCAACACGTCCGGTCTTGACATCTACCGAATAGTATGACTCAGTAGTGTTATCCCCACAACTCATACAGTCGTACCAGGTAGATTGATAAAAGGTGCAGTACCGTTCCGTCTTCCAGCAGTCCGTCAGTAGGTATCCGAACTGCTCGTTCGGCACATCGTGATCGTCATCTCCGTTGCATTGAAACTGGTCAAACTTCTCCCTGATATGCCTGATGTAATGATTGCAGATATCAGCAGCTGATCCAGCTTGCGCCTTCCGGACTGCATCATGCGTAATGCTTTGTCCCACGTACCCGGCAACTCTGTCTGATGCCCACTGCAGGAGTGCGGAATCCTCGGGGCACTTTACTGCAAGTACAACCCGTGTCGCATCACAAGTGTCCCTCTGGCAGTAGTGGGAGTAGGTGCGATATTTCAAGCCTGGGATAGGCGGAAGGGAATGGATATCAATCCCCGGTTCCCGATGTCGTGGAGGAACCATTCCGAAATAAACATACCCGAAGTCGAAACTGGCATGACCGATGGTAGGACTGTTCCAACTATCGTTGTAATCAGCTACTACCTGAGCACTCCCGGTGAAAAGAGATGCCAGAATTAGGTACAATATAACGAATCCGTATTTCATTGCCAATATTCTATTTCTCGTACCAGTACACTGCACTTTCCCATTCTGCATAGACTCAACGCAAATAACTTTCTCATAACCTACAGTTTAAAGCATTCTTTCCAAGACAGTTTTCCGCCATTTTCATTCTTTACAGTGAGCCTCCTGTACAACGCTACAAACAAAAGGATATTCACTGGCTGAACAATAAATCGGAAAGTGAAGTACCAGATGTCATAACGGCTATTCATATTCACAAGATTGGGTAAGTACACCCAGATGGCCGCTGCTACTGTGAACCATTTCAGCCATCTCTGTCGCCCAAGCCACTGCCCAGCCTTGCTAAACGCAAACATGGCCACAAGGTACACAACAACAATTTTCAGCAGCGGTTCTGTCACGGATGTAAGCCAAAGCATGAACTGCCACATATCGGCAAATTCCGGACGGATAGCTTCCCCCCACCACTGTAAACGCCCGTTGACAACTGAAATGGCCACGTCGCAGAAAACCAAGGCCGCCAGGAGGATGATAGTAAACCAACCTTTGTCATTTTTCGCGTTCTCTATGCTTTCCAACGGCGCAACAAAGCCAAAGCAGAACAACGCCGCATACATATTTGGGACAGCCGAAGTACTCCATCCCTGGAAAGAAATATAGCGGCACAAGAAGAACACGCCTATGAGCAGCACCGGTAGCTGAATCCACCACTTTACCTTCGGCCATAAAGAGCGCAACAGCACTCCCGGACAGAAGAAGAACAGTGCCCAGGCAATCCCCGGCAGATAGTTGAAACCGGGAATCACAGGCATCTTCTCATAGGGAACAAAACGCCACATGATGGCATTCGCGACTATAAAAAACAGAGATGCCCCGTAAATCAGGATGGATGCATTACTCAATTGTGTGTTGGAACTCATAGTAAACCCTCCTGGTTTAGCCTGTTGACGATTTCCTTAAAAGTAAGAGACGATAGTGTGTAGCTGAAAACGTCTTTGTAGTAGTAGGTCACACACATCGTGTACTTGGGGGCATCGGCTGGGAAATAGCCGACAAATGTAGATGACCTTATTGCGCCTTTCTCTTCCAGTAAACCATAGCCCGGAATCCGGCCTTTCTCCACTACTCCATTTCCGGTCTTTCCAGCCACAGGAATCACACAATCCTTCACCAAAACGCCGGTCCCCTCCAATACATTATCCCGTAAAAGGGTTTGGATGGTCTTGGCAGTCTTTTCCGAGACGATACGCTTCTTCATACCATGATTGCGCCTAGGGTTAACGCCGTTGTTCGCAATGCTTCCGTAGAAGTTCAGCATCTGCCACTGGGACAGTAAAACACCCGTCCCATCAGCAATGGAGAGAGCCGGTTTCTTCAGAATACCTTGATAACGATAATTGGGAATATAATAAGCTTCTGAAGGGCCGAAATAATCAATTAGTTGGTCAGTAAATCCAATAAACATGTTATTGTAGTAATACGCAGCATCCATGTTATCCAATACATATCGGTCGGTCACATAACGAAGAGACTTCAAGAAACCGTCATGGATGCTCATCCTATCTTGGCCTGTTTCCCTTTCATAGTCCAAAATATGCGGATCGTAGCGTTGATAACCCGCTACGTCCTCCATTTCAGGCAGAATACCGTGGTTGGTTATAACACTATCATTGACAGCAATGATTCCCTTGTCAAGATAATAGGCAAGTGTAGCTGTCTGCATAATGCCGCTGGGGAAAACCGGCATCCTATCGGCATTGTATGAATAGTCTTCGTAGCGTTCTTTGTCAGAATGCCATGTCAGCAGGACAGAAACTGGTTTCTCAGGTGTTCCGACTCTGGACAGGCTTGCCATCCCGGCAATCACATTTAAGCCATTATCCAGATGAGATTGGATACATTCTGAAAATACTTTCTGCAGGGCTTCCTGATGCTCGTCACGGCTGTTTTCTTTGCAAGCCGTAACCATCAACGCCGTCATGATAATAAGGATTTGATAAGTATTCTTCATGGCATTATTCATTCGTTATTATCCATCCATCCTGCGGGCACACCTCAGTCCCGCGCAGCTCTTCCAATTTCTGGAGGGTCGAGGCCCTATCATCCGAAGGGCAGATGACTACGGCTAACACGCCGTTTTCGTAGTTTACAATCTTTGCCGGATACCCCTTCTCCTCCAGGTTCTTCACACGACGATCGGCAAGCTTCACATCACGGTATGCGCCCACTACGATTGCGTATTTGCCTTCCATTTCAGATAACTCTACAACTGCCATTTCCGGAGCCTTGTTCTCCGCCTTCCGTTGGCATTGACATCCCATGGCCAGCAGGGTTAATATACTTAGTATTATTACTTTTTTCATGTTGCACTCTGTTTAAAAACGGCAGGCCCGAGGCTACCTTTCACGCCTCATAGTCCCGGGCCTTTAGGCGCCGTTGTCTTATATAAGTTCCATTGCTGTTGCTTGGGTTATGCTCGTCCATAAAACAGGTTTCTTAGGTCCTGTTCGCTGTCATCTCCGTCACAACGCTTGATGTTATACCCGGTTTTTTCGCTGACGTATTTGGCCCATTTCCGCCATTCACCGGTGTGGCAAAGTCCGCCGGGCACAGTATGAATAAGCTCGTGTATGAGCGTATTGCAGATAGACTTCTCTGTGTTGTTCACTGCAAATCCCGTCATTTCAATATAATAATCATATTCCGAATACTTTTTTGACGACCCTCTCGGACAGCAGCGCCCATATATTCTATGAGATCCAATCAGGGCCACTTCTGGACAGATGGAACTGGAGATAGGCACTTTCAGTTCATTCATAAGCACAATACACTCCGACAGCATCCGGTTAATCCTTTCGTCTGTTTTCGGCCCCTTATATTTCTGGAAGGATTTCCGATACTCTTTCCGGTACTTTTCAAGGTCATCACTCGTAGTTCCTTCCACCTTCAGCCGATTATTGAACAGCACAGGTGCGATTACAATGAGAAAGATAGTACTCAGCAGTATTACTTTAAGCCACATAAGAGATAATAATATATCAGGATTTTACACCACTGCCCCCATTATGCTTTCCAAATACAGAAGTTGATCGTATCCGTATCCGTCATGTGGTAGACTTCCCGAATCTCGGACTCTGGAAGAAGTTTGTCTTCCTGAAGAGGGTAAAGGATATGAAAGAGATTGCCTTCCACATCTGCCTTCGCAATCATTGTCCCCGGAAGATAGCGTTCCGAATTGTTGTCAGGGACGGCGTAGGTAACCAAGATAGCCGGTTCATCTCCGCTATTGTCTATCGAGATTTGGCACATAAGCTTGCCATAAGCCAATTCCGCGATGTCCAGCGTGTACGGATTCTCGAATAACTTCCATGTTCTGTCCATTGCTTCCCGAAAAGAGATACGATCATAGGCAGGCCACTGAGGCGCAGTGTCTTCGATGGGACTTTCACCGGATTTCATTCTGGAGATAATGAATACCAGGGCAAGTGCTGCTGCGATAATAAGGATAATGTAGAACAGCGTTGTCATATGCTAATGCTTGATAATGAGTTTATTGTTCTGATTGTCGATGGTGATGGTCCCGAAGCGTTCCATCGCGCTCTGGCCCAGGAGCAGCGGAGCCTTCTGGCTCTTCACCACAGAAGCGTCCACATTCCGGAGAACGGCATCGCTAATCTTCACTTCACGGAGGGTAATCACAGTGCCTTCGCTAATCTGGCCATTGGCAACTTGATAGTACTTCTTCCCCTTGATGTCCTTCTCAGAAAGATACCCGTTCTTGAACATGAAGTTGGCTTCAACGGAGGAGATGGTGACATCGGACGCGCCGGTGTCAAAAATCATCTGGAGCGACAGTCCGTTGATGTCGCAGGGAATCTCAAAAGTCCCGCCGGGATTGCGCTTGACAGTAATCTCTGTAACCGTTTCTTCCTTCACCGGAACAGCAATCTCGCTTTCCTTCAGATAGACGTCGTGCTTGGCTTTGTATTCGGCAACCAAGGCCTTGAACTCCGGAAGTTCGCGCACCGGATCCATATCGTCATCCAGCACCAGATGCGGGAAGTCCCGATAACCCTTCTCGAAGGCGACACGCAGTGCGGCTACAGATTCCTGCAGGCGCCCCATCCGGGCATACAGGCAGGCACGGTCATAATAGCCGCCGCTCCTTTCCGGGTCTTCGGCTATGATTTTGTCCATCCATTCTTCGGCGTCTTGGTCCTTGCCTAAGAAGTGGAGCGCATACTGGCGGCAACTACCCGCCGCTGCTATGGTATCTTTCTGCAGGACGGTTTCGAAGTCAAGATTGGCTTCCGCCGTGTTTCCGTCCAGGAGCAGCAGCTCTCCACGCATCAGGTACAGGTAAGGATAGTCCTCATCCATCTCAATGCCGATGTTATACTCTTCCAAAGCGGCTTTCCTGTCGCCCTTCATCTCATAGCACCAGCCACGCTTGTAGTAGGGGTAGGCATAGGACGGCTCTTCTTCAATTGCTGCGGTAAAGTCGGCAATGGCAGCATCAAGATTGCCAGAGAGCCGATAGTAGTCACCACGGCGGCAGAGGTTTCCCCATCCCGCTTCTTTCTCCATGGCCTTGGAGATGTCGGCGATAGCCAACTCATTCAGGCCCAGCTCGCTGTAGCAACTGGAGCGGTAGACATTGATGGCATCATAGTGACCATATTCTGCCTCTATCTCATCGTAGCACTTGACGGCCTCGGCATAACGATGGGTATGCTCATAGAACTGGCATAGTAGAGCCTTCCAGGAAAAGCCATTCTCGCTTTTCTTGCCACGGGATTTGATATTGGCCTCTGCGTAATTGGGGCGTTTGGTCATCACTGCGAAGAGTGAATCCGTATCAACGTCGGAATCCTTATCAAACCAGTCCAGACCGGCATCGATGGCTTTCCCATATTCGCCAAGGCCCTTGTAGGCACGTAGCCTGAAACGGTAGATTTCGGAGTAGTCGGCATCGTACTTCTGGCACTTCTCCAGAATGTCCACCGCCTCCTGATACTCTTTCCGCTCCAACATGTTCCGGGCAAGCCCGACCATGGCGGCCTGGTCGGCCTCGTTCTCCTTCAGCATGGCACGATAGATGGCGTCAGAAGCCGAGTAGTTTTCTTGATAATACAACGCCTGTGCATAGTCAAAGGAAATGTTTTGGAGATTTTCCTTGTCATCCTTTTGGGCAAGCTCGTAGGCCGTCTTGAAGGATGCTACGGCATTGTCCTTGTCCCTCATGTCCTGATAGATGAATGCCTTCCACCAGTGAAGCGTGGACATAGCTACGTTGGTTTTCTTGGGCTTGTTCACCTTAAGCGCGTGATTGATGTCCTGGAGGGCTTGCCCATACTCCTGTTTACGGCGAAGCAGATTGACGCGAAGGATTCGCGCATCCACGTTGTCCGGGGTCTCCCGCAGCTGCTTGTTCACAAGGTCCAAGGCCTTGGCCTCGTCTTTCTCCTCGTTCAGGACCTCATAGGCCTTCTTGAGGTTATAGTCGTTCTCGGTTTTGTTCTTCTGGGCGTAAGCGGTGACGCTCAGGGGGGTAAGCATCAGGGCTACCAGCAGGTTCAGGATGTGTTTCATATGCGTGAAAGTAAGATAGTGCCTGTTAGTATTTTTTATTCACCGCGGCTACGATGAAACCAATAAGGGGAGATGTGAACAAGGAAATGAAGATGTAGAAGCCTTTATTTTCACCATGTTCCTCCGCGTAATTTCCTACAAGGATTGAGAGGACAACCCAAACGACAAATAAAATGATTTCCATATGCAAATAATTAAAATGATATAGTAGAATTAGATGTGTAGCTTGGAAAGCTTCAAGGAGGCGTCAATTACTTCGTAGATGAATAGAGAACGTTGAGCGTTTGCAACAGAAAAAACTTCCGGACCAATGCCCGGTTTATTTTCAATCTTTTCCACCACGGCACGTACTTCGTTGATGGCCATATTAAGCAGTTTTTCAAAGTTGCTTTCGAAGACATTGTCATAGAAGGCTGTGCGGATGCCCCAAGAGCCATCTTCGTACTGAAAACAACTGACGGTGCCGGTGTCTGTATCCTCAATGGCTTTTGCTATTATTCTGGCACTGACACCTGTCCAGAAGCGTTTCATTTCTACGAAGAACTGGCCAGAGTAGTGCCGCTCTCCAATGAGCATAACATCATTCTCGTAAACAAAAAGACAGGGAGTAATCGCGTAGTCGATAGTATACAGTTTCTCAACCTGAAAATTGTTCTTTTCAAGAAGTTCTGCTATCTTTTCCATGGACTCAACCTCTTCTTCTGGCTCTCGAGAAATAAAACCGGGGCAGTCATCGCTTACAAATTCATAATACTCTTCATCGATGTCGCGAAGAATTCGTTCAACATCAATGATCAGTTTGTAAATAGCCGTGTTGTAATCAGAGCACTCCTCTGCATCTGATACAAAGTGCTTTTCATAAGCGCAATGACTGCTATAGATTATCTTTACTTGGGCAGAGGAACTCTTTTTTGATTCTTGAATCACCAAATTGAAAATAAAGCCTTTGTACTCGAAGGCCTCTTTGCAACGACCATTTTTGCCATCTAGGATAGCAATAACCGACGGATCCTTGCGAAGGCGGGCGATTGTATTTATACGAACCTGCTGCTCGTTTTCGGCAATCCCGGGAAGCATCTTACATGTGGCAATATCTTCGTGGTAGATAGCATCATCCTTTTTGCGGATGACGGTGACGGAATCGGGCGTTAAAATGCTATTCATTACTCAATTATTAATTTGTTTTCACTCTTTATATGTCGCTACTCTGTTTTGGTAACCAGCATTTCGAAAAAAGTGAGTCAAAAAAACACACCTATAATTAGTAGGCGTGTCTTTGTCGGAAGGAAAACCACAGAAGAACAATTATTCCAAAGGGTCATCAAAGTAGAATGTGACGCCACCGATATAAACACTTTGTTGCCTATTTATAGCATCATATCGACATGAAGCAGAGCAGGTATGCCATAGCCACTGCCCGTTTTGCAACTGTTCAGTAGCGTACTCTACGGCCATATAACCGTTTTGTCCATACATAGAGCTTACTAATTTGAGCTTAAGCTTAGCCTTGTAGGTCTGGTAGCCTTTTTGGTACCACGCTATAACCTGGAAAACGTTCTGTTCGCCTGGCTCCGCTGAAACTATAGCCGCTGATTCCGGAGTAATAGGCTTGTCAATACATGTACCAGACAATAGTGCAGCAGTGAGTAAAGTTAGAATAATGTGTGTCATAGATTATTTGGATTTTCAACAAATTTCGGCAGATAATACGACCTTTTAAAAAAAGAAATGCCCCCATTTTTCTTATTTCTTTTTTCGGTTACCAATTCTTATCTCAGTCATATACAAATAGCAAATAACAAAGAAATGAGAATGTTTTATAGCACAGCTGAGTACATAAGAATAGTTCAGCTCCTTAACCACTACTATGGGATAAAGGAAGGTGAAGTTAAGTCCATTATCGATGCCTCCGAGGATGGCTCATTTGAACTAAACGAAACAAATGGTTTACGTGCGGCTTATGAAACCCTTGGCACTTCTATAAATGACATCGAACTGCTGAAAACTTTACAACTTCTTGTTTATTGTCAAGATAAAAATCCCAATATCATCGGAACTCCTTATAGTGGTAATCGCCTAGATTTATTGAGGTTGGTAATCCTTCTTGCTACCACGAAAGAGGGAGACATGCTAATTATCAAAAATAAGACAAGGAGTTTCCAATTGGATAATAATCATAACTGGGTAATTAAACAGTGTGTCCAACCATTCTTACAGGAAAAGGGATTAGGCGCATTAACTTCGGAGGAGGCCCAAAGGGAGATAGATAACCAGTCTTCTCGACGCCGTGGCCGGCGTTACAAAGATCCTCGGATGCCAATAGTTCTGTGGGGCACATTCCGTCTTCTTTCTGATTTGCATGGTTTTCATACACCAATGCCAAACATTTTGTGCAACTTCCTGGTTCTCTTTCTCCAGTTTATGATGATTCTGCCCCAAAATACTGACATAGACGCTTTGTGGATTCGTGCACAATTGAGATATATCAGGGGGAAACAAGAAGAATAACCCAGTGGTTATACTTCGATAGTATTATCTATACCTTTTCTTCTAACTTCTTCGAAATAAAGCGCTTCGGTCTCATCTAGAAGATCAAGATAGATGTGAAGTCTCTCGATAAAGGAGGTTATACAGTTTTCAACTGCATTTACTTGAAAGATGACCCGATTTGCAGGACTGCCGTCAAGATGAATTGTAACCATTGCTGTATCAAGAGAAACGGTTTGAGCGACGTCTTGAAATACATTTGAGTATCTCAGAAATCCATCAAGTGATGTTTGCTTGATGATAAACAAAAATGGCATTTTGGACGTATTGATTGTATACTCCTGGCCCAAATGGTTAAAGATGATCCACGGACCCTCCACTAATGACGAGAAACCGTTCTTCTCGAGGAGAGGGGCTATCGAATCAGCATTCAACGCAGTCGGGTAATTGTCAACAGCCCTGGTTCGCCGGACAATGCATACTATCACGAAGATTAAAAAGGCTGTAACAAATAGTATCGAATTCAGTGTTGCGCTCTCAATCATTATCCAATAATCTTCTTAACCCCTTTGATGATTGTTTTGCCGATCTTCCTCTCCAACCCTTGCTTGGTTGTAGGTATTCCTGTCGCTTTGGCAATCTTACGTTTCAGCACATCAATGCCTATCGCCCTGCTGGGAGAGAAAGAGGTTCCGGGTAATCCTAATATCTTCATCTTTGTTATATGTTATTAAATACCAACGTTTCTCCGTTTGTGGTCACTTGAATCTTTTGGTCTCTGTTCAGTTCCTTGTTAAGAACTTTAAGTGTTAACTCGTTAACGAACAGGTCATTGA
>FLNZ01004538.1_pt1 | contig 11310 bp, 8 predicted proteins | sample 1140391 | NCBI WGS metagenome assembly FLNZ01 (sample SAMEA3878171, study PRJEB12797) | bioreactor metagenome | biome: Moose rumen | place: Sweden | collected 2011-10
CGAGGCTGTGCGCGAGGAAGAACGCGCCGAGGCCGAAGCTCTGGCAGCAGAGCAGAAAGTGCTCAAACTCACCGAGTTTGTGACTGCCAACGACCTTGCTTCGATGATGAACGTTCCCATCAACAAGGTGATTGGAACCTGCATGAATCTGGGCGTAATGGTTTCCATCAACCAGCGACTTGATGCCGAGACCATCAATATCGTGGCAGAGGAATTCGGCTTCACCACTGAGTACGAGAGCGCAGAAGTAGTGGAGGCCATCCACGAAGAGGAGGACAACCCCGAAGACCTCGTGGAGCGTCCGCCGGTGGTGACCGTCATGGGGCATGTGGACCACGGTAAGACTTCTCTGCTCGACTATATACGCAAGTCGAACGTTATCGCCGGTGAGGCCGGAGGCATCACGCAGCACATCGGTGCTTACAACGTGAAACTGCCCAACGGCCGACGCATCACCTTCCTCGACACCCCGGGACACGAGGCATTCACCGCCATGCGTGCACGCGGTGCCAAGGTTACCGACATTGTTATCGTGATTGTCGCTGCCGACGACGCTGTGATGCCACAGACCGTGGAGGCGCTTAACCACGCTTCGGCGGCTGGCGTACCCATTGTGTTTGCGGTCAACAAGATAGATAAGCCGGGCGCTAATCCCGACAAGATTAAGGAGGAACTTGCAGGCATGAACTACCTCGTGGAGGAATGGGGCGGCAAATACCAGAGCCAAGACATCAGCGCCAAAAAGGGCATTGGTGTTCAGGAACTTATGGACAAAGTGCTGCTCGAAGCCGACCTGCTGGAACTTAAGGCCAACCCCAACCGCAGAGCCACCGGTTCCATCATCGAGTCGTCGCTCGACAAAGGCCGCGGCTACGTTGCCACAGTGCTCGTGGATAACGGTACACTCCGCGTGGGCGACATCATGCTCGCCGGCACTCACTACGGAAAGGTGAAAGCCATGTTCAACGAACGCAACCAGCGCATCAAGGAGGCTGGTCCGTCAACCCCGGTTCTGATTCTGGGTCTCGACGGTGCTCCCACCGCCGGCGACAAGTTCAATATTATGGAAACCGACCAGGAGGCACGTCAGATTGCCAACAAGCGCGAGCAGTTGCAGCGCGAACTTATCAACCGCACTCAGCACCGCCGCGGACTCGACGACATCGCACGTCTGAAGGCTCTGGGCGAATTCCACGAACTGAACGTAATTGTGAAGGGCGACGTGGACGGCTCAATTGAGGCTCTGAGCGACTCGCTCATCAAACTTTCCACCCCCGAGGTGGAAGTGAAGGTTATCCACAAGGCTGTGGGTGCCATCACCGAGAGCGACGTCACTCTGGCTGCAGCCAGCGATGCCTACATTATTGGCTTCCAGGTGCGTCCGTCGGCCGACGCTAAGCGTCTCGCCGAGCAGGAAGGCGTGGACATCCGCATCTACTCCATCATCTACGACGCCATCGAGGAAGTGAAGAGCGCTATGGAAGGCATGCTCTCGCCCGACATTAAGGAAGAAGTGATTGGTAGCGCAGAGGTGAAAGAGGTTTACCACATCTCCAAGGTTGGAACCATCGCCGGTGCCATCGTTCGCGAAGGCAAGATTAAGCGCACATGCAAGGTTCGCATCATCCGCGACGGCATTGTCCGCTTCACCGGCAATCTGGGCTCTCTCAAGCGCTTCAAGGACGATGCCAAGGAAGTGGGAACCAACATGGAGTGCGGACTCAGCATCCAGAGTTACAACGACCTTGTGGTTGGCGATATCATAGAGGCATTCGAGGAAATAGAGGTTCAGAAGACCCTCTAAAAAAGCCTGTAACGAAACTGCCCGACGGACGCGCTCACCATTGCGGAGTACGTCCGTCGGGAAAATTTATAACTGTAATCAGATGCGATACTACCTTAACATAGGCAGCAACATTGGCGACCGTGAGGCAAACTTGAAAAAAGCTATTTCCATATTCAGCCGCAACAAGGGCTTCCGCGCATCGGCGGTGGTGGAAAGTGAACCGTGGGGATTCGTATCGGCCAACCGATTCCTCAACGTGGGAATTGCCTTTGACGAGGACAGGCTCACTCCACAGCAGATGCTCACGGTGGTCAAGTGGATGGAAAACGAGATAAGCCTTGCAAGTCATCGCACCTCGGGGGGCGAATATGCCGACCGCGTCATAGACATCGACATTGTGGCGGTGGATAATCTGTCGGTCAACACTCCGCGACTCACCGTGCCACACCCCCACCTCGCCAAGCGAGACTTCTTCCTCAAGCCACTGGCCGAACTGGCACCGGATTGGCGACATCCGGCCACAGGACTCACCGCACGGCAAATGCTCCAGGCTATCGAAGCACCTCAGTGAGCGGAACAAAACTGTAGCCACACTCCCGTAAAGTGGTTATTATGCGTGGCAACAAGTCATAGAACTTCTCAGTCCGCCGCGGGTCCGTACCTAAGTGCACCATCAGAATATGCCCGTTGAGGGTGTGCTTCAACTCGTAATCAAATAGTCTGTCTTCCAGTGATTTGTTGCTTGAATAGTGCTCACCCATCTGCGGCCATGAGTAATCATTGTTAGTGTAAGTGCCCGGGGTGAAGTTTATCACCTGCAAGCCCAGTTCTCGTGCCCACGACGCAATGTGGCGGTTATACCACTCATAAGGCGGAATAAAAAACGGAGACGAGGCCTGCGTGATGCCGAAAGGTCGCATAATTTCGTAACTTTTCACCATATCCGCCACAAACTCATCGTGCGACACGAGAAGCGAATCGCGTTTGTCCCACGGCGCATACAGCAGATGCCCGTAACTGTGGCTTCCCACATAGTGACCGTTGGCAAGCAGGCGACGCACCACATCGGGGTACATCTCATAAAACCGCCCCGTGAAGAAAAATGCCCCTTTCACTTCTTGCCTGTGGAGCGTGGAAATTATGGTATCGGCACCGTCGGCACGGTCATCGGCGGTGAAAACGAGGCAAATCTTCTTTTCCGCAGGATTTCCGCGCACGATTGCGCCTTCAGGCTCAGCAACATGACGCGACGATGAAAGTCCGCCCTCATTCTGATAGAACGACAGCGGAAACGTCAGCGAGGCCGTTCCGTCCATCGTAGGCTCGTTAGTGGAATAATCGTGACGGTTGTCGTGATATACCACATATCCGGGCTGACAGTGGTCATAGTTGTTAGCGTTATCGCCCTCCGAAATGGTGATGTTCACTCCCTTAAGCGAATTGAATATGGTGCTGTAAACCGGTCCGTCCACCAGTCCGCCGGTGGTGTTGCCCAGACCCTCCACCACGTAGTTTGAATGAGGGTCGAGCGGATAAGTGCCGCCAAATGGCAGTTCCACAATCATTGATGTTCCCCAGGGATTGCAGCCGAAAAGCCAGTCGCGCAACGCTCCCTCAAATTCCAAGAACTGCGTGTCGCCCGAGGTGGTGCGGTAAAGGATGCACTGGGTGAGAAGCGCCACCGTCAGGTTGTTTGAGCACCAAATTCCGGGCACTCCGTTTAGAAACGGATTTTCCAAGCCGCGCTCCCGCACGCGTTCTATTCCGCTCCTAAGATTTCGCAAGAATTCTGCTCGCACCTTGCCACCGGCCATCTGTGCCAGCCTCACGTGGCCCATGTTCATAAACGGATACCACTGATAGTGGCGTGCGCTGTCGGCTCCCATCCATGGGGTTATAGGTTCTCTTCGCCCCATTTCCACTGCCAGAGTCAGATAGGAAGAATCCGCGGTGGAGCGGAACAGTTCCACGGCGCCGAGTTCCATATCGTCGGTCCAGTTATCCTCTTCGTAGATGTATGGCGACACCACCGACACCGTCTGAGTGTTGCCAGGCTTGTCGAGCCCCACTTGAAGAGCAGGAGCCGATTTCGCGGCGATTTTCTGGGCAAAATCAGGGTAAAACGGAGCCAGAATACGCGCTCCCATGGCAAAGTCGCTCGCAAACTTGCCGGCTGTGCTGGCCGCACCCATGGTGGCATTGAGATATTTCCCGCGCTGTTGCGGACGGCCGTCCACGAAATACACCGGGCGGCCATTGTTTCGTCCCCATCCGTAGTCGGCTATATCATTGTTAGGCAGTTTCATGCCTATGTGGTCGCGGTCGTCGGCAATCTGGTTGTAGAGTTCACCCGGTGCTGGATTCATCTTCGAGAGCCACTGCAGTCCCCAGTATATTTCATCCACTATGTCGGGGATGCCGTTTGCCCCTCGCTCGCCACGTGCGTCGTAGGCATCGCCAAAGGCCGACGGATTCTGCTCGTAAGCAAGCATCATCTGATAGATGGCGTTGGCCGACGTGGACGTGTACTGAAGCAGGTCGGCCGCATCGTGCCAACCGCCTGTCACATCGATGCGCTGCCCCTCCAGCACAGGGTGATAGCGCACGTATGCATCCTTCACGTGACAACTGTCGTGAATGAACGGGTTGTAGCCGCATCGCTGCTGGCGCATATAATTCAGCGTGAAGTCGGCCGCGCCGTCATACACGCGCGCGTTGATTGGGAATATGGACGATTCTGCACCGGCGGCTTCTATCTTGTAGGCGCTTTCGCTTGTCACTCCGGAAAAATTCAGCCGGTAAGTCGCCTTGAAGTCACCCAGTTCGCCATAACTCGCCGCTTGCCCAGTAAAAACACATCGACCGGTGAAAACATCCATTACACGGAAGGTATCCACCTCTGCCAACTCGTTGCTCACCAGCACGGCCACTTTGCTCTGCCCGGGCAGGTAGCCCAGTTGATTCACTCGGATATGCGTAGCGCCCTCCAACGCGAGCCCCACAAGACAAGCGAAAACACTCAGATATATTGCACGTAACGTTCTCATGCCCGGTATTTAACACATTTTGCCCTATTTCGGTTTATTACAAAAAGTGGAGGATACAATTTCTATGCAGCCTCCACTTACCGTTTGTTTCAGGTGCGCGATGCAAAGAATTTACGCCACCTTGTTCAGTTTCTTGATAATGGAGAAGATGAACAGAGCTGCCAGCAGGCAGATGCACATCAGCGTTCCCCACACCACATAGAGGTTGTTGCCCCACAGAAGGGTTGGAATGCTCACCAGGAAGTTACCCAGGGCGGTTGCCACGAACCAGCCTCCCATCATCATTCCCTTGTACTTGGGCGGCGCCACCTTGGTGACAAAGGAGATGCCTATGGGCGAAAGCAGCAACTCGGCAAAGGTGAGGATGAGATATGTGCTCACAAGCAAGTTGGGGTTAACATTGGCCAGATGCTCAGGCTGTGCGGCATTAGGTGCGGGAAGTCCCAGCGAGCCGAAGGTCATAAGCAGGTATGCCAGAGCGGCCACGAGCATTCCCAGACCTATCTTCACCGGTGCTTTAGGCTCCTTGCCTTTCTTTGCGAGCCATCCGAAGATTGCGATGCTCACAGGAGTAAGGGCCACTACGAAGCAGGGGTTGAACTGCTGGAAGATAGGAGCGGCGATAGCCACTTCCTCGGTGGGATTGTACTTGAAGCAAAGCGCAACCACTGAAGCCAGCGTAACCGCGCCCCAGATAGCCTTGCTCTTAGCGGAGCCCTGTCCGAATATGCCAAACAGGCCGTAAACCACTATTATGCAGAGAAGCAGGTTCGTCACATCGAATTCCATTGCTGTGATGCCGGTAGCCGACTGAGCCACATAATCGCGCGCGAAATATGTGAGCGTGGCTCCGTTCTGGTGGAATGCCATCCAGAAGAATATCACCACCGCGTACACGAGGCAGAGGCAGATGATGCGCTCCTTTGTCTCGGCCGGCGACAATTTCTCCTCTGCAGCGGCTTCCTTGCTCACATTCTTCTTGCTCACGGTGAGCACCTGGCGGAAAGTGGGCATACCAATGTAGTAAATGAGTATGCTGGCAATGAGCGATACGCAGGCCACGGCAAAAGCAAAGTGATAAGAGTCGGCCACCGATACACCAAGCGAAGTCTGTGCCCACTCCATAATCTTTATTGCTGCGGTGGGAGCGAACAGGGCACCCACGTTAATCAGCATGTAGAACAATGAGAAGCCGGCATCGCGCTTCTGAGCATACATGGGGTCATTGTAGAGGTCTCCCACCATCACCTGCAGGTTGCCCTTAAACAAGCCTGTTCCGAAACTCACCAGAACCAGTGCCAGAGCCATAACTGCAATGGCCACGGTATTCGCTCCCATTGGCAGAGACAGCAGGGCATAACCGGCAAACATAATGAAGATTCCTATTGTCACCATCTTGCTGTAGCCCCATTTGTCGGCAGCGATTCCACCGAAGAGCGGTAAGAAGTACACCAGCATCAGGAAGCTGGAATAAACAAGTCCGGCTGTTCCTGACGACCACCCGAAGTTGGCCTGAAGGAACAGGATGAAAACGGCGAGCATAGTGTAGTAACCGAATCGCTCACCGGTGTTGGCAAAGGCAAGTGCCCATAAGCCTTTTGGTTGTCCATTAAACATAACGGTTTGGATTTTAGATTGTTATTGTATTACTAATTATTCTCTTTTGCCTTGAACGCAAGCGCGTACATCCGCATCTGCTTCACCATGGCGAGTAGCCCGTTGCTTCGCGTGGGTGACAGGTGCTCACGCAGTCCTATCTCGTCAATGAAGAACAGTTCCGAGTCTAGGATTTCCTGCGGTGTGTGCCCCGAAAGCACCTTGATGAGCAGCGACACTATTCCTTTCACTATGATTGCATCGCTGTCGGCGGTGAAGTACACTTTGCCATCGCGATAGTCGGCGCTGAGCCACAGGCGGCTCTGACATCCGTCTATCAGATTGTCGGCGGTGCGTTCCTCCTCGGGCAGCGCATCCATAGCGTTACCCAGGTCTATTATGTAGGAATAGCGATCCATCCAGTCTGACAAACCGCTGAATTCATCTATTATTTCGTTCTGTATATCTGCTATTTTTCCCATGTATATCCTTTCTGGTTTCTTATGTGAGGTGTAAAGTTACGAAAAACTTGTGATTTTCAACACCCACAACCAAAGAAATTTACAAACTAAAGAAAATAAACACTTGTAGCGACGCTGTTTTTACACTATCTTTGCATCGTGAAGCAGATGAAAACATTATATGTCAGCGACCTCGACGGCACGTTGCTCAACAGCGACAGCAAGGTCAGCAACGGCACAGCACTCATGCTCAATCGCGTGATTGAGGCCGGAGGACTGTTCTCAGTGGCTACAGCACGCACGCCGGCCACAGCCACCGGTCTGCTCACCGACGTTCACGTGTCGCTCCCCATGCTCACGCTATCAGGTGCCGGATGGTGGGACAATATTAACCGACGTTACACGCACGTGGAGGCCATTCCTCCCAATGTGGTCTGCGCTGTGGCCGATGTGATGGAGCGTCACGGCGTGAATCCGTTTGTGTACCGCCGCCACGGTTCATTGCTCCACACTCACCACCACGGCGAAATGAGCGAAGTGGAGCGTCGCTTCGTGGCCGAGCGCCAGGGACTGCCGCTCAAGCGGTTCTTCCTTGATGAGGACGACATTCTCCACAACCCCGACGAGGCCATTCTCATGTTCTCGCATCGCGGCTACGAGCAGCTCAGGCCGGTGGTGGAGGAACTGAGGCGCGATGTTCCATGCCAGGTAATGTTCTACCACGACATAGTGGACCCCGACATAGGGCTGCTGGAGGTTTATGCCGCCGGATGCACCAAGGCCGACGCCGTGCTGCGACTCGCCGCCGAGGTGGGGGCCGAAAGGGTGGTCACTTTCGGCGACAACCGCAACGACATCCCCATGCTCCGGGCCGCCACCCACAGCGTGGCCATGGGCAACGCGTTCCCCGAAGTGAAAGCGGTGGCGAGCGAAGTGACCGGCACCAACGATGAGGACGCGGTGGCGCGCTGGATTGAACGCGATTTCTTCGGCGAACAATAATCACGGCTTTACAAGCGTTTATAAATTTTGAATTTCTATTCTTATGAACCTTAGAAATATATACGACTCGCGGCGAATCTGGAAGATTGGACTGATTTCAATCTCCATCCTGCTTGTGGCCGTTTTTATCTATATTTCTAACAATCTGGTCAAGGACCTCGCAATGCAGGAACGCGACAGGATGGAAATCTGGGCCGACGCCACCAGAAGGCTTGCCACCATGAACAGCGGTGCCGACATCGGCGACAGCACCGCCATAGGAGCACCGGTTATGAGTAGCGACATCGACTTCCTGCTGCGCATAATCGAGGATAACAATAACATCCCCGTTCTGCTCGTGGACGACTTGGGAAACATTCTGCTGCATCGCAACTTCCGTCTGCCGGAACCTGTGGACAGCATGGGGCTGGGTGCACTGTCACCCGCCAACGAGAAATTCCTCAAGGACAAACTCCAGAGCCTAAAGAACTCACAGAACAAGATTGACATCAGCATCGACGCCGCCACCACTCAGCACCTCTACTACGAAGACTCCACCGTGCTGCGCCGACTCGCCTACTACCCCTTCATCCAACTCGCCGTGATGATTATCTTCATCGCCGTGGCCTACTTTGCGCTCGTGAGCGTGAAAAAGGCCGAGCAGAACAAGGTGTGGGTGGGACTGTCGAAGGAAACCGCACACCAGTTGGGCACCCCCATTTCCTCGCTTATGGCCTGGACACAGATGCTGGAGAGTTACGGCGTGGACAAGTCCATCGTGAGCGACATGGACAAGGACGTGAACCGGCTCAGCATCATCGCCGACCGATTCTCCAAAATCGGCTCCATGCCCGACAAGGAACTCACCTTTATCAACGAAGCAGTGGAGCACAGCCTGGACTACATGCGAAACCGCATTCCCAAGCGCGTGATGCTCACCGTCAACACCGACCCGCAGAACAACTGCGGCGTGATGCTCTGCGAATCACTCTTTGAGTGGGTGATGGAGAACCTCACTAAAAACGCGGTGGATGCAATGGGCGGCGAGGGCAAACTCACCATCACAGTCAACAACTCAGCGCAAATGGCGCAAATCCTTGTCAGCGACACAGGCAAGGGCATTCCTCGCAAGAATTTCAAGACCGTGTTCAACCCCGGATTCACCACCAAAAAACGCGGATGGGGACTGGGGCTGACTCTGGTAAAACGTATAATTGAAGAATATCACGGCGGAAAAATCTTCATAAAGGAGTCGGAAATAGGACGGGGAACCACCTTCTGCATTGAGATTCCAAAAGCGGGTACGCCTTGATAATCACTCACAAAACTTCTTCCATGCAGATCACGCCACAACTCATAATGCTCGGCACCGGCAACGCCATGTGCACCCGTTGCTACAACACTTGCTTCTACCTGATGACTCAAGGCGGAGGTATGCTGGTGGACGCAGGCGGCGGCAACGGAATCTTCAACCAGCTCCAGAAGGCCGGCATCGCCTACGAGCAGATTCACCACATCTTCGTCACTCACTGCCACACCGACCACATTATGGGGGTCATCTGGCTCATTCGCAAGATTTCGCCTATGATGCACCGCGGAAAATACCGCGGAACGCTCACCATCTACTGCCACGACGAGGTTAAGCACGCGCTCGTCACAATGTGCAATCTGATGATACCCACCAAGATTGTGAGTGCCATAGGCGACTCCATCATCATACGTGAGGTCACCGACGGTGAGCAGGTGAAAATCGACGACCTGGACGTAACCTTTTTCGATATTGGCAGCACCAAGACCAAGCAGTTCGGCTTCCGCGCCGTGTTGCCCGATGCCAGGCGACTTGTGTGTCTGGGCGACGAACCTTACAACCCCTGCGCCGAACACTATGTGCGAAACGCCGACTGGCTTATGGCCGAAGCCTTCTGCCTCAACCGCGACCAAGCCACTTTCCGGCCCTACGAGAAGCATCACAGCACAGCCCTCGATGCGGGATACATCGCTCAGGAACTGGGGATAAAGAACCTGCTGCTCTATCACACTGAGGACACCACACTCGAGACTCGCCGCACGGCTTACACCGCCGAGGCTGCAAGTCGTTTCACCGGCAACATCGTCGTCCCCAACGACTTGGAAACAGTAGTTCTCTGATAAACAACCGTAACAAAATTTGCGAATTTCATCACTATTCTGTAATTTTGCATAGTAGCGACATTAAAATCTATAACAAAAGGGATAACAAATGTCTTCAATTGATTCTATTCATAACAGCATCAGCGCTGAAATGAGCCGGCTTAACGGCATCATCCGTAGTCACCTGCTCAGCGAAAGCGCTATGATGAACGCCATTGTGGAACGTTACCTGCTGGCCAAGGGGAAGCAACTCCGTCCCATGCTCACCATTCTCAGCTCACGGTTGCTGGGCCAGGTTGGTGAAAACGTTCTCCGCGCCGGTGCGGCCGTGGAGATGCTGCATAATGCCACTCTAATTCACGACGACGTGATAGACCAGAGCGACACACGCCGAGGGCACCCCACAATTAACAGCGTCTGGGACAACCACATCGCGGTGCTCGTGGGCGACTTCTTCCTCAGCAAGGCTCTGGTGTGCGCCGCCTCGACCCACGACCTGAGAATCATGAACGTGCTCTCGGGGCTGGGAGCCGAACTATCGGTGGGCGAGATTGAGCAGGCCGACAACGCTCAGCGCCACAACATCACCGAGGCCGCCTACATGAACATCATCAGTTACAAGACTGCCGCACTGTTCACGGCTTGCGTGGAAGTGGGCGCGCTGGCTGCCGGTGCCGACACCGATTCGCTCGGCCCCATCAAGAAATTCGCCCATTTGCTGGGACAGGCCTTCCAAATCAAGGACGACATCTTCGACTATTACGACAACCCAGCCGTGGGCAAGCCCACAGGCAACGACCTGCTTGAGGGCAAGGTAACCTTGCCGCTTATTCACGCACTGAAGCAGCAATCACCGCTCAGAGACCGGATGGCGGCTCTGCTGCAACAGCCGGAACTCGCGCGCGACGACATTAACCTGCTCGTGGACTTCGCCAAGCAGAACGGCGGCATCGACTACAGTTACGAGGTGATGAGCCGGATGCGCGACGAGGCATTCCTATGCCTTGAAAGTTACGGCGACTCGGCCGCGGCCGCCGACCTCAAAGACGTGTTCACCTACATCATAAACCGAGAAAAATAACACTTTATTAACCAAGTTCATTAAAAAAATCGAAAGTCTTTTTTTGTTTTTTAAGTATTTTTATCTACCTTTGTGAATTGTAGAGGAATTACACTCGGTTCATTAACGCAAAACCAAAACACTTTATATAACCAAAGTTAATAATTAACAAATATTTGAAGGTATGAAATTTAGAACTACTTTTTTGATTGCAGTTTGCGCAATTACCGCCTTGAGCGTCAACGCCAA
>FLNZ01003326.1_pt1 | contig 11284 bp, 7 predicted proteins | sample 1140391 | NCBI WGS metagenome assembly FLNZ01 (sample SAMEA3878171, study PRJEB12797) | bioreactor metagenome | biome: Moose rumen | place: Sweden | collected 2011-10
GGTCGGCGTCCTTGACGAACACGCCCGCCCATTTTGTTTCGCTCGTCATCTGACCTTTCGCGTCGACGAACTGAACGAACGGCATATCATATTTTCGACAGACGCGGTTATCGTCCTCGCCGAAGGCGGGCGCAGTGTGAACAATGCCGGTGCCTTCCTCGGTCGTCACGTAATCGTCGCATTGAATGAAGAACGCTTTCTTGCCGCTCTTCTCGACGATCGGGAGCGCAAACGGATAAAGCGGCTCATATTCTCTGTATTCGAGCTCCTTGCCCTTGACGGTCGAAAGAATTTTTACGTCGACGCCCTCAAAAACTTTATCGACGAGCGCCGCCGCCATATAATATTTTGTGCCGTCGACATCGATCAGCGCATAATCGACGTCGGCGTTGACGCACAATCCGAGATTCGACGGGAGCGTCCAAGGCGTGGTCGTCCAGGCGAGGAAGTAAGCATCTTCGCCCTTGACTTTGAACTTGGCGATCGCGCTCCGCTCCTTGACATCCTTATAGCCCTGAGCGACTTCGTGAGACGACAGCGGCGTCCCGCAACGCGGGCAGTACGGCACGACTTTATGACCCTTATACAAAAGTTTGCGCTTGAAAATTTTTTTGAGAGCCCACCATTCGGATTCAATATAGTCGTTGGTGTAGGTAATATACGGGTCGTCCATGTCCGCCCAGAAGCCGACGACGCCGCTGAACTCCTCCCACATGCCCTTGTACTTCCACACGGATTGGCGGCATTTTTTGATGAACGGCTCGATGCCGTACTGCTCGATCTGTTCTTTGCCGTTGATGCCGATCGCCTTTTCGACTTCCAATTCGACGGGCAAGCCGTGAGTGTCCCAGCCGGCTTTGCGCAGGACTTTGCGTCCCTTCATCGACCAATAGCGCGGGAACATGTCTTTAATGACGCGCGTCAGGACGTGCCCGATGTGCGGTTGCCCGTTGGCAGTCGGCGGACCGTCGTAGAAAGTATAGTCAGGGCAACCGTCGCGCTGATCGATCGCCTTCTGCTGGATATTGTTGTCGTTCCAAAAGTTTTCGACTTCCTTCTCGCGCGAGGCGAAGTCAAGATTGGTATCGACCTTCTTATACAAATTCAACACTCCTTATCCGATGAACATTTGAACCCAATAAACGATGCCGTCGTCGGCGTGCCACGACGCCAGCCCGACTTCGCCGAACTCGCCGTTAATCATGTTGGCGTAATGCCCGGGCGAATTCGTCCACATCTCAATCACGCCGTCGGCGTCAAGCGCGGTGCCGTAGGCAATGTTCTCGCCGCACGTCCGATAGTCAATGTCGAATTCCCGCAACGCGGTAAAGCAATCCGAACCGTCGGGACGAGTATGACTGAAATACTGCTCGAGCTCCTCCGCGCGGACTTCGGCGGCAGCTTGAATGAACGAGTCGGGATCCCAATATAACTCGTCGACGCCGACGCTCTCGCGCAGTTCATTCAACAGCTCAACCGCCTCCGCTTGTTCTTCCGTCGAGCCGTACTCCGACGCCTGACATTGCATCGAGCCGACGATCATCAAACACGCCGTCAACAGCCCAAAAAAAATTTTCCTCATGACAAACCCTCCTCTGCTTGAAAAAATTTTTGATTGAGACCATAGAAAATTTTACACGGGGGCGATGAAATGTACAAGCACTTGCACTAAAATCTTGCGATCCGATGCCGATTTTTATACAATGCGTTCGATAATTGAGAGGAGGAATGACTTATGCGCAAAAAAATTTCCGCCCTTCGATGTGTCAGAGGTCAAGTGCTGGTTTTCTTCGCGCTCATGATTCCTCTGCTGTTTATTTTTGTCGGAGCGGCATTTGATTTCGGCTGGTGGTACCTCAATCAATCGAGACTGCAAAACGCTGCCGATGCTGCCGTGGTCGCCGGCGCGCACAAAATCATTTCGGACGGCGAAAAAAAATTGATCCACTACACCCAAGTCGACTTCATCAGCGAAAACGACGAGACCTACGCGAAATTTCTTAAGCCCAAGCAAACCTCCAATTTGGAGCGCATTACCGACGCGGAGGCTCAAAAGTACGTCAGCTATGTCGATGCCGAAAAGTATGCGCTTGAAAACATGCCCGATATGTCGTCAATAAAGTTGGATGAGCCGGTAGCGCGTCTCGCAAGAGACTCGAAACTCATCACGGAGCATATTTATTACTCGGTGGAATTGTCGGGCACGGTCGAACACATGTTCGGGTTCATGCAAAATCAATTCGGCTCGATGCCGATAAAAGCAGTGGCGCTCACTCGCTTAACTCAAGTGTTGGACGGCGAAGCATTATTGCCGCAGGTAAACTTACTCAAGGACGGCAAGAAAGACGATCACGATAAAATCATTACCCCCGCGAAGGTGATCTATGATTGGGAGCGTTCCGGCAGCAGTTATTCAAATCCTCGGACGGTGCGCACCACCAACGGTACGGATAACAAAAGCCGACAAATCGACTACAAGACGGGCAACACCTATCGAACGGAAAATATTGTCCTCGACGGGTCGACCGGTTACAATGCAGGCTCAGCCAACATGTCAAATACCGGCGACGGTTATTGGAGGCAATATGCCGCCTCTGTCAAAAACGGCAAATATGAAATGGACGATATGTTCATCGACTTCCGCCCCGACATCAATTATAACAGTGATGCTTCCAAGGGAAATATCTTTACCGAGGATTGGGATATAACGATGGATGCGCCGAGCGGCTTGTCATACAGCAATCTGTCGGAGACCAAAAAAAGTGTCAAGCTGAGAATTTTATCGACGATCGATTTCAGCGAGCCGTATGAGGTTCGCGCCAACAAAGACACCAACGGTAACGAGATTAAAGACAGTCAAGGCAATTCGCTGTTGCCGAGCGATCCACTCTATATTCGCATTGAGAGCGAACCGATTTACAACGACGGCATCACCAGCGGGCACAGCTCCGTCCGACAGATCATCATCAACATCAACGCCGCGTCAGACGATCCGACCGGTTACAACACCAAAAAAGATTTACTCGGCAATTATAAATACCGTCCGTTGGTGATCTTCTATGACGGACCGGAGAAATTGACCGGCTCGACTTCGACCGTCCGCGATTCAAAGCCCGTCATAATAAATCTCAACGCCGACTTCCGAGGGATCATCGTCATGCAGAACAGCCCCGTCGTGATCAACGGCAACGGGCATAAATTTTACGGCTTTGTGATCGCGAAGGAATATAAGCACACCAAAACAGCCGACGATGATGTTGACACTCTCGATTCGATCATCGAGGATTTTAATGCAACCCTCGCCGCCAATAAAATTCTCTACGTCGACAGTGACGGCAAGCTGTGCACGATCGATAAGACGAGCAACGTCAAGGACGCGAGCAATTACAACACGACCGACTATATTCGAGCGAATAAAAAATTCAACGGCAGCGCCGACGGCAACAAGGGTAAAGCGGTCTACATCCTCAACGGTGCCGTGTTGGGCACGACGGAGACCACGAATTGGTATGAATTTACGACGCGCGACGCTCCCGAGCAATCGAAATACTGCCTTGACGGACGAGACACGAAGATATTGCTCTCGTACGAAGGTTGGACAATTATCGAAGACGTCAACGGAAAAAACTGGATCGTCAAAAAACCCGACACGTTGAAAACATTGTACGATGTCTCGTTCTACACCAAGTATATGATGAACGATACCAATTATGTTTACGTCGATCAAAAAGGCGAGATCGGATATCGCGAGGGTTCATACACCGATAGCAAGACCGGCGTGCAATACAAAAACGGTGCGATCGTTCCGTCGATGAATAATACGGGCTATGAAGTATACGGTAATTTTCTCCGTGACGCCGATAAAAAAATTTTTAATTACAGGCGCGACTTCAACCTCAGTGATTCCAAATATGACGCGTTCGAGGGAGTGGTAAATCCGCGCGGCATCTACCGATATTTGGACGATGAAGACGACGACTCTCATGACAACTTCTTTACGACGGAGAGGGCGGAGTGGATCACATGACGCGGCGATATTTTCAACCGACGTACGTCAAAAATTTTCGTTGCGACGGTCAAGCATGCGGGGCGGCGTGCTGTCGTGCGGGCTGGGAGATTGAGATTGACGACGACACTCATAAAAAATATTCATCGATGAAAAATCTGCCGCAACACTTTGCATTCAACGAGCAGCTGAATAAATTTTGCATTGCGCCCAATGCCGTCGGCGCGTGCCCGTATCTCGACGCGGATGAATTATGTTCGATCCAAAAAAAATACGGCGAAGAATTTTTGTCGGAGACGTGCCGCCAATATCCGCGACAGACGCTCGACTTTGGAGATTTTTTCGAGCGGTCGCTGTCGTTGGTGTGTCCGCTTGCCGCCGACATGGTTCTCAACTCCGCGCGGATCGATTTTGAATGGATCGATGTCGACGAGCGCACGCATCGACAATCGGAAATATTTGAACCGAATGTGCCGGTCGATTATCGATCGGACTTCGTGACGATCCAACAATCGGCGATCGAAATTCTTCAGTATCGAGAGCTGTCGATCGCGGAGCGCTTGACGGAGCTCGGGCGCTTTTTTCTCGTCGAAGAGCGTCCGTTGAGCGCGGAGCCGTCCGATCCGATCCTCATCGAAAATTATTTGGTGCATGAGTTTTTCATCAACGCCTACCCTTGGCGCTTTGAGCTGCCGCTCGAGCACAACCTGAAAATATTTTTGGACAACGCGCGGGAGCTGATAAGTTACGAGCCGACGGTCGAATTGATACGAGATTTTGTCGTGCTGAGCAATCACGACATGGATTTTATCTCGGAGCAATTGAAACGATTGCAATTCGAGTGACGCTATGATAACATAAAACGAAATTATCAATAGCGGGTGAGTGTAATGAAAAAATTTATCGGAGCGCAATCGATCGTTGAGGCGAAGCGGCAGTACATCATGCCGTGCCTGGGGCATTTCTACAAAAATCCGCCGCAATTCGTCAAGGGCTCGATGCAGTATTTGTTCGATGCCGAGGGCAAAAAGTATTTGGATTGCTACGCGGGGGTGTCGGTGATCAACTGCGGGCATTGCAATCCGACGATCGTGGAGCGGATGATTGATCAGATGCGCGAACTTCAGCACGTCTGCAATATTTATCTGACGGAGAATTTTGTGCGGCTGGCGGAGCGGCTGGCTCGAGTGACGCCGGGTCGATTGCAAAAAAGTTTTTTCTGCTCGACGGGGACGGAGGCGAACGAAGGGGCGCTGTTGTTGGCGACGCTTTACACAAAAAGCAGTGAGTTTCTTGCGCTCGAGAGCGGTTTGCATGGTCGGACGAAGTTGACGATGAGCCTGACGGGGATCGGGATGTGGCGGACGGATCCGACGCCGGTCGGCGGGATAAATTTTGTGCCGAATCCGTACTGCTATCGTTGTCCGCTCGGAAAAAAATATCCCGAATGTGATTTGGAATGTGCGAATCGGATTGAGCGTGTGATCAAGTCGTCGACGAGCGGACGACCGGCGGCATTGATCGCGGAATCGATCCAAGGGAACGCCGGGATCGTGGTACCTCCGCGCGGATGGTTCGGACGGGTGAAAGAAATTTTGTCGAAGTACGGGGCGCTGTTGATAGTGGACGAAGTACAAACGGGATTTGCGCGTTCGGGTAAAATGTTTGCGATAGAGAATTTTGATGTGGAGCCGGACATAATGAGCGTGGCGAAGGCGTTGGGCAACGGGCAACCGATCAGCGCGTTCATCTCGACGGCGGAGATCGCGGACGTTTATACGAGACCGGGCGCGTCGACATTGGGCGGCAATCCCGTATCGTCGACGGCGGGGTTGGCGGTGCTCGATTACATTGAAGAACATGATCTGTGCGGCGCGGCGCGGGAGCGCGGCGATCAATTGAAGTCGGGCTTAAAAAATTTACAAACGAAGCACGCGATCATCGGCGACGTGCGGGGCTTGGGCTTGATGGTCGGCGCGGAGTTTGTTCGGAGTGACGGATCGCCTGCGGCGGAGGAGCTTGACGCGGTGATCGAGGAGCTGAAGGATCGGGGATTTATTGTCGGCAAGAACGGCGTCGGGAGAAATGTGATGGCGTTCCAACCGCCGCTGGTGATCTCGGAACGCGACATCGACGACGTGTTGAACGCAATCGATCTGATCTTGACGGCGCGCGGGTGGTGATTGCCGTTGCTGAATCATGTTTGCGTGTGGACGCCTCACGGTTGGAAAAATATTACGGCGGAGGAATTTGCCAAGCAGCATCCCTATATAAAAAATTTATCGGCAGAGGACGAATGGTGTTGGTGCGAGATTTGCGGGCAATACGTTATGTATGTGCGCGGCAAGGTTAAGGCGCCGCACTTCAAACATTCGCCGACCGATGAGAATAAGGATTGCGAGGAGCGCTCTCGAAGTCCTTACGACTGGACGCGATCGAATAAGCTGCCGTCGCAATTTATTTCGCCGTTGATTCTTTGCGTCGGGCAAAATAATTTTCATTTCGAGCGCGAAGGCGAGCGTTTGTCGCTCGAGAGTGTGATTCGCGATCAGAATGTTGACGGCGCGTTGTTTAAGATCGGAAGCGGCAGAATGTTGCCGCCCGACTCCGACGTTCGTCTCGACAAAAAATATTATCTGTTCACATCGACGACGCCGATCAAAACCGTCGGCATCGAGTGCGTTTGCGTCGCTCAAAAAAATATTTGCTACAGAACTTGGTACGTTTTCGAGGTTAAGGCTGTCGCTCTCACCAAGGAGACTGCCACATTTTTTTTGCGTTATCATTATCGACTGACCGACAATCCGATCGCGCTCCGAATTATTTTTCCGATCGTCACCGTCGAGCCGCACTTCATTCATCACTCCGCGCAGACGATGTTTGTCACCGTTACTGGCAACGCGCACAAGATCGGATTTTTTCCGAAGACGCAACCGCCGCGTCAATTGAACGGGACGGATATCAACCTTGTCAAAGTCGATCGAGTTGCGGACAAACAGCTGATTATTGCGGGGCGCGCTCAACCGTTGAAGTATCTTAACTTGGAACGCGGCTTGCCGCCCGTCGGGATCGAGACGCCAAAGGTCGAAGTGACTGATGTCATGGGCGATCCGATTGCGGACGGAGTGTCGAATGTTTTGCCGCGCGATCGAATTTTGTTTGTGCGTGCCGACTTTGACGGTTGTGTTATAATCGGCAAGCGCGATGCGATCACGAACAAAATTTTTATCAAAGCGGACGAGTCGATCACCGTCGACGGGATCGAATTCGGATCGGAAATAAAAATTTTTCAAGGCTTGGATTGCATTCGGACGCTCCGATATGAGCAGGCGGCAAAAAATTTATCGGCGTCGGACGAAGAAATATATCGGAGGCTCGAGCGTGGCGGAGGACGTCCGATTGCGATATCGCATGCCTGGGGCGGACTCATCGACGCGTTGAAAGATTATCCGAAGGTAAAGGGTTGGTTGTATAGTCGGATCCGCGCGGGTTTCGCGCCCGAGGAGTCGTATAAAATTTTTCGGCGGTGGGTGTTGAACAAAGGGGCTGGTGTGGTCGATGGAAAATGATGCATATCCTTACACGTCGTTGTGCCGAGTGATTGAGGCGGAATGGAATAAACCGGATTTAAAAATATTGGCTGATGTCGACGGCGATAAAATTGTGGTGCCTTCGACGGCTCCCTACAAAAAAATATTTACTCGAAACTGCAGGGTGCCGAAAGATTTTATCGGCATATGGGGCTGGCGAACCGAATCAAATCGGAATCCCAACGGCAGAGATTATATCGCGACGGAGTTTTTTTCCGATAAAGTTCCGCTCGAAGTAATTGTGTTGGACGACTGCAAAAACGAAGATGATTTCAAACGCAAATTGCTCGGCGGTCTCAACGTCACCTTATCGAGCGGCAAGGCGTTGATCGCTTACGCCGTCGACCGCGAAAATTATTGCGGCGTACTCTGCACCAAAGGCGATTTCGATCCGAACGGCAAGATTAAATCGGTAACTCTGAAGCTGTTCGAGTTCGATGAACGGAATGTTATACGCGTCGACGAAAAAATTTTTTACACGCGACTGACTCTCGGCGCTCCGACAAAAACGATTTACCTTCGGGATTTTTCAAAGTTGATTGCGGAAGGAATCGTTTCGCGCGCCAAAAAGTTGACATCGATCGGTCGCAAAGATCGGCGCGTTATCCGCGAAGTCTTGAGCACATTCCGTCCGGCGGATTTTTACGCCGACATTGCCAAGGGCTGTTCTTGTTCCGTTGATGAAGTGCGTTCGCAAGTCGACGCGTTCATAAAAGACGCCCAAAATTTTTTGACGCCCGACACCTTCAACGACGAACTTCTTGCCGACGTGATTCAAAATTGCCCGGCAATCCTCAATCGTTGTCAAACTGTTGTCGAAGAGCGATGGAGTATCGACAACGCCGAAAAATTTTCCGAGGCGAACGAGCAGCTCGATCGGATCAAAAACGAGATCGCCGCCAGAATTGAACGCCGCGCGGGGTTGGCAAATGATATCGAACGCCTTCAAACAAAATTTGATGAACGTCGCGCGACTTTGGAGCAAAAAATGGAGTATCTCCAAGCTAATTTTGATGAACGTCGGCAGAAATTATCTCGTGAGCTCAACCATATTCAGATCGATTTTGAGGAAAGCCGCGCGGAACTCGAGAACGAGATCGAATACCTTCAAGCCGCCCGCGATGAATTTGTCGCGCGTCCGCTCCCGACGCCCGCGCCAAAAAAATTTTATCGCCCCGCTCGTGCGATCAAAGGCGCCGCCTCCGTCGACGACGTTGATGATTTTGTCGACGCCTTCAAAGATATTCTCGATATAAACGGCGCGCCCGTCGAGCAACTTGCAAAATATCTCCGCGCCGCTTTCGACGATAAAATTCCTCTGCTGTTGGCAGGCTCGCGCGCCCACGAGATCGCCGACGCTTTTTCCATAGCTCTGATCGGTCGGACCGCCGCCCTGCTCGATTGCGCCGCCGTCAATTCGCTCGACGATCTCAATATCTGCTCGACCGCCGACGACGATAAAATCATCGCGCTGATCAATCCCTTCGCTCCGAACTTCATCGCATATTTGCCCGAAGTGCTCAACCTCGACGGTAAATTTATCATCGCGCTTCATCCGTTTGCCGAAGACTTACGTATCGAGCCGCGCAGTCTTCGCAATTACTTGCTGCCGATCTTTACCGATCCAATTTTAAACTCCCAAAAGGCGGCGGATAAACGCATCAAAAAATTATTGTCGGCGTTTGACGACGATATCAGAGACCAATTGCGCACGATGTTGGGGGACGACGAATGAACATGCGCAAGCAGTTATTGAACGCAATCGCCGAGGAATATCACATTCGACAAGGCGCAAACGAATCGGCGACGGATTTTAGGGCGCGGCTCATTTACAGCGCGCTGTGTCGAGCGGCGTACGCAAGTCTGTTTGACGAGCCGCGCGACGACAAGTCGACTGTGTCAATCGAGCACTTCAAAGGACGGCTCGACGAGCTGAAAAAAATTTATTCGACGCTTTATCCCGAAGTGCAATTGCCGCCCGAGCTCTCGACAAAAATTTACAAGCTGTATTCGAGCGTCGGCTACGTTTATCATACGCCGTATCGAGTGTCAGCGTCGATGGAGCGCGGCACCGAGCACGACGGCATTTTATTTTTGCGCGGAATCGTTCCGAGCAGAAGAATTTTTATGAGCGGCGCGGGCTTTTATCTGCCGACGGACGCCGCCGATTTTTTTGACGTGCCGAGGCTCGACGGCATTGATGAGATGTTTGCGTTGCCGACGAAGACTTTGCTCGAGACGTGGGACGATCTCATTCACTCCGTCGATTGGCGTCAAGAAAATATTTTCGACGGCGCGGAATATTTGAGGACGACACGGATCGTCGGACAAACATATTGGAGTGATCATCCCGATCGTGACGGCTCGATTTCGATCGCGCGCGTCGGAGCGTCCGAGCCGCGTTTGTATTACTTTTATCGGTTCGACGGAAAAAAATTTTTTTGCAGTCAACAGCCGCATTGGCGAATGATCGGAGCCGCCTGTGCATGCCTCGCGGCACGCGGAACGTTGCCGCCGATCAAATTCATTGTCGACGGAGCGATCGTCCGCGCGGAGTTGGGATATCTGCCGTCGCCGCCCGAATTAAATTTGTTGACGCTTTACAGTTGGTCGGACGCATCGTCGAGCGCCTTCAATCGGACGTTCGACGCAAAAATTTTCTTCGCGCTCAAAAAAATTCTCGAGCGGCGCGGCTATAAATTCATTGGGGAGTGATCGATTAATGTCCTACGGAGTCAACGCGATTCACGACAAACTTTGTTCGGAGCCGGAGAATTATATCAAGGCTCAGTACTTCGGCAAGTCGCCGCTGCTGCTCGACGCGCTCAAAGACAAACTCCGCGCGGAAGGCGTGATGTATCGCGAGCCGTACATCGAATCGTCGCCGGCGTATAAGATTGCGCCCGACGGATTTTCGACGGTCGAGTTGCCGGAGTGGTTGAGGAAATTTTTTTTGCGGCTGATCGACGCGGGCTTGGGCGTGTATCGCTCGCCGTTCGTGCATCAATTACAAGCGTTGGAGGCGGCATCGAAGGGTAGAGATTTATTCGTCGCGACGGGCACGGGCTCGGGCAAAACCGAATGTTTTATGTGGTCGATCCTGGCAAAATTCGCCGTCGAAGCGCACGATTCGCCGTCGACATGGAAACAACGCGGCGTCCGAGTGATGATAATGTATCCGATGAACGCGCTGGTATCGGATCAGATCAGTCGATGGCGGCGATTGATCGGCGATCGAGATCAAAAATTCGCGGCGATTTTTCGAGACGTATGCGGGCAAAATGTTCGTCGTCCGCAGTTCGGAATGTACATCGGTCGAACGCCTTATCCCGGCGCGAAACCCGACAAGGCTCAAGATCGGCAATTGAGCGACACGCTTAGAGCGATCGTCAAGTCCGAGGACAAAGCGTTCGTGGATCGATTGATCGCCGACGGCAAAATTCCCTCGAAAGTTGACATGGATCAATTTCTTGACGCGCTCGAAAACGGTCGGCACATTACGAACGCCGAGGACGCCGAGCTGATCACGCGATTTGAGATGCAAAAAATTTGCCCTGACATTCTGATCACGAATTACTCAATGCTCGAGTACATGCTGATGCGTCCGCGCGAGAAAGAAATTTGGGCGTCGACGCGCGATTGGCTTGCCGCCGATCCGTCGAATAAATTGCTGTTCGTGATCGACGAG
>FLNZ01003327.1_pt1 | contig 11264 bp, 5 predicted proteins | sample 1140391 | NCBI WGS metagenome assembly FLNZ01 (sample SAMEA3878171, study PRJEB12797) | bioreactor metagenome | biome: Moose rumen | place: Sweden | collected 2011-10
ATCCAACAATCACTCCCGAAGGCAAAAGTCGTCGGCATGTCGCTGACGAGTTTCGTCCGACAATACGAAGGCACTCAAGCCGATCTCCATTCAAGCTACGTCGTCGTAAGCATTTTTTATTTCTTCGAGTCCGATGTGACGGTGCTCGAATGCGGCGGCGCTCAACTCGAGTACGGCGACCCGTCGCTCATGCTCAAAGATAAATTGCTCCGCATCCCCGACATCAAAGCCGTCGAGGTGATGTGCGCCGGCAAAAGTCGTTACATGTCGTCGTTCATGGAGACGATCACCGAGGGGCTCGAGGACGTGCCGTTCTTCGGCGCCGAAGCCGGATTGATCGAAGTCGAAGAGCGCGATTGTCGATATCACAGCATTATGAAGGCGATGAACGGCGAAAACACCACGCAATATATCATCGGGCGCGAGTATTATACCAACGGGATTATTTTGATCGTCTACAGCGGCAAAAATCTCAACGTCGAGACCGAATGTCTTCTCGGTTGGAAGCCGCTCGGCAAGGAAATGAAAATTACTCAAACGCTCGGCTCGACCTGCATAGCCACCATCGATGACATGCCCGCCGCGCACATTTACGAGAAATATCTCAACGTCAAGCCCGATAAATTTATGATCTTCAACATTTGCGAGTTCCCGCTGTTGATCGAGCGCAACGGATTTACGATCGCGCGCATCCCGCCGATTTACGACGAGGAAGGTCGATTGTATTTCGGCGCCGACGTGTATCAGGGAGAAAAGTTGAGACTGTCATACGGCAACCCGCAGGAAATTTTGAAGGAAACTTGGGACGCGAGCGAGCGCCTTCGACATTTCGAGCCCGAGGCGGTGATGCTGATCATTTGCGGGAGCCGAACGATTTTTTTGAAGGACAACTCCAACTCCGAGATCAAATATTTTCAACGGTTTCATCCGCACATCGCGTATTGCCACGGCAGCTCCGAAATTTATCGGTATGCAAATTGCGGCGGCGTACTCAACAGTTCGTTCGTGGCGATCGGAATGCGCGAAGGCGCCAAACCCGACGAAGTGATCACCGTCCGAGAGGCACCGATGCCGTCAGACGATCGACCGAAGTTGATCCCGCTTGCCGATCGCATGGCCAATTTTTTGGAAGTCACGACCGAAGAGTTGAAGACGACCAATTACATTCTCAAAAAAATTGCCGTCGAAGCCGAATCCGCCAATCGGGCGAAGTCGCAATTCCTCAGTTCGATTTCGCATGAGCTCCGCACGCCGTTGAATGCGATCCTCGGCATGAATGAAATGATCCTTCGGGAGTGCAACGGCGGACCGATCCTCGAATACGCGGAAAATATTCGGAACGCCGGCAACAGTCTGCTCGGGCTCGTCAATGATATTCTCGACTTCTCGAAAATCGAAGCGGGGAAAATGGAGATCATTCCCGTCGAATACGCGTTGAGTTCGCTGTTGAATGATCTCGTCAACATGATCCAAAAACGCGCCGAAAAAAAATCACTTCAACTGCTCGTCAACGCCGATCAAAATCTGCCGACGATCCTCTACGGCGACGAGATCAGAATCAAGCAGATCGTCACCAACATTTTGACGAACGCCGTCAAGTACACCGAAAAGGGCTCCGTCACGCTCACGGTCGGTTTCAAAAAAATCGCCGACGAAAAAATTTCGCTCCGATTCGAGATAAAAGATACCGGCATCGGCATTAAGCCCGAGGATATTCCGAAGCTCTTCAACGCCTTTGAACGGATCGAGGAAAAACGCAATCGGACGATCGAGGGCACGGGGCTCGGCATGAACATCACTCAAAAGCTCCTACATCTGATGGGCTCGGAGTTGGAAGTGTCAAGCGTCTACGGCTCGGGCTCGACGTTCGCATTTTCGATCGATCAGCCCGTCGTCAATTGGGAGCCGCTCGGCAATTTCGAGGAAACTTATCGAAACATGCTCGGCAAGCATAAACAGTACCACGAAAAATTTACGGCGCCCGACGCAAAAATTTTGGTGGTCGACGACACGCAATTAAATCTCGCGGTCGTCAAGGGGCTGCTCAAGCAGACGCTGATACAAATCGAAACGGCGGAGTCGGGCTATGAATGTTTGCATCTGGTCACGAAAGAGCACTTCGATATAATTTTTTTGGATCACCGCATGCCGGGCATCGACGGTTTAGAGACGCTCGAAAAGATGAAGACGCTGCCGCACAATCTCAACGTCGAGACGCCGGTGATCGCCTTGACTGCAAACGCCGTCAGCGGCGCTCGAGAACAATACATGGCGGCGGGCTTTAATTCCTACATTTCCAAGCCCATTAGTCCGACCGAACTTGAATCGATGATCATAAAATATTTGCCGCCCGACAAAGTTCAACTCGCCGACGCTCCGATCGAAAACGACGACGATGTAAAACTTCCCGAGTGGTTGTCGAACGTCCAAGGGCTCAACGTCGATGAAGGCGTCGAGCATTGCGGCTCGGTCGACGCTTATCTCGACACGCTGAAAATTTTTGCCGACGCTGTCAAGAGCGGCGTCAACGAGATCGCCGACTTCTATAATCAATCCGATTGGAAAAATTTTACAACCAAGGTGCATGCGCTCAAGAGTTCCGCGCGGGTGATCGGAGCCGACGAACTTTCGGAGCGCGCGCGTCGGCTCGAGGACGCGGGCAATTCCGGTTATATCAATGAGATTAAGGACGGAACCGCCGCGCTGCTCGAGCTGTATTTGAGCTACGAATCGAAACTGGCGCCGTTGATCGCAAAGCCGACCGTCGACACATCAGACAAGCCGTTGATCGGCGACGAGGATTTTTCGGACGCGCTCGAGTCGTTGAAGGAAGCGGCGTCGACTTTTGATTACGACTCGGTGAAGTTTGTGCTCGACGAACTTGACGGCTATCGATTGCCCGACGAGCAAGCCGCGCGGATCGAAAAAATTCGTGCGGCGGCGGAGAAATTGAATTGGGACGAGCTGAATAAGTTGCTCGGTGCGGCGTGAGGATCGAATGATGGATAAAAAAAGTGACGGCGCGATAAAAATTTTCGGCAAGGTTGTGCTCGACGAACTTGACGGCTATCGATTGTCGGACGAGCAATCCGCGCGGATCGAAAAAATTCGTGCGGCGGCGGAGAAATTGAATTGGGAAGAATTGGCGCGGGGGTTGAGCGAATGAAAATTTTCGATGGGAAGCTCAATTTTTTTAAGAGCGCGGCGTTCCGCGCGGGCGTCGAGTTCGTGCTCGTGGCGGCGGTGTTGTTCGCGGCGGGCTGGGCGGCGCATTGCTACATCAATCAAATGCTCAACGCGTCGATGGAAGAATCGCTCCGCAAACACATAAAGACGCTCGGATTTTCCGTCGAAAGTCAATTCATGCAAGAGCTCGGCGAAATCAGCGACGGCGCGTTGATGATGAGGCAAAACATTCTCACCGCCGCCGATCTGATCAACGTGGCAAAAATTCAGGGGCAAGGCTCGACGATCGGGATCGTTCGCGACGACGGGACGATGATCGCCGGCGATCCGCTGCCGCATTATGAGTTGGAATATCTCTACGACGTGTTTCGCGGTCAACGGCTGATTTACTATGACAATATTATCGGGTTGCTGTTCGCGGTGCCGACGGAGATCAACGGTCAGCGCTGCGCGTATTACGAGACTTACGATGACAAACTGCTCAAACAAGAATTCGGCGTGTATTTTTACGACGGCGCGGGCATCGTCACGCTCGGATATAAGGAAGGCGATTGGACGGATTTTTCGTTTGACACCGAGGATATCGGGCTTTACCACGAGCAAGCCGAGGACGCCGAGTTCAAAAAAATTTTTCGGCGAGACGTTATCGATGTGCTCAATTCTCATCAAGCCGAGCGCGCCATCGCTCAATACACTTATAAAGGCAAAGATTATTACACGTTCGGGATCAAAATTCTCAACGGCGACTTCGCGCTGTTCGGTTGCGTGCCGCACGAGGCGATCTCCGTCGGCGTCGAATACATTCACTCGATCATGCTCGGCGTCTTCGGACTGTTGATCTTCGTGATGATCATCTTCGGTCGCTATCTTTGGAAGTCGATCGAAAACAAAGAACTGCAACGCGAAAAATCTTTAGCCGATCGCGCCAACAAAACCAAAAGCGAATTCCTCAGTAACGTTTCGCACGAGCTCAGGACGCCCCTCAACGCGATACTCGGCATGGACGAAATGATTTTGCGCGCGACCAATGAGCCGTCGACCGTCGAATACGCCGAAAACATCAGGACGGCGGGCAATAATCTGCTCGGGCTGGTCAATGACATTCTCGACTTCTCGAAGATCGAAGCGGGCAAGATGGAGATCATCAACGTCGATTATCAGCTGAGCTCGGTGCTCAACGATCTCGTCAATATGATTCACACCCGTGCGGAGAAAAAGGGGCTCGAGTTCATTGCCAACGCCAATCAAAAACTGCCGACGATGCTCCACGGCGACGAGATCAGGATCAAGCAGGTCGTGACGAACATTTTGACGAACGCCGTCAAGTACACCGAAAAAGGCTCCGTCACGCTCACGGTCGGCTTTGAAAAAATCGCCGATAATCGCATCAAACTGAAGTTTTCGGTGAAAGATACCGGCATCGGCATAAAGCCCGAAGACATTCCGAAATTGTTCAGCGCGTTCGAGCGGATTGAAGAGGAACGCAATCGGACGATCGAGGGCACGGGGCTTGGCATGAATATTACTCAACGGCTGCTGCAGATGATGAACACCAAGCTCGATGTCGAGAGCGTTTACGGCGAAGGCTCGACGTTCAGTTTTGCGGTCGAACAGGGCGTGGTCGATTGGGAGCCGCTCGGCGATTTTGAAGAGGCGTTCCGTCACTCGCTCACTCAACGAAAAGTGTATCGCGAAAAATTCACGGCGCCGTCGGCAAAAATTTTGGTGGTCGACGATACGGTGATGAATTTGACGGTCGTCAAGGGGCTGCTCAAGCAGACGAAAATCCAAATCACGACGGCGGAGTCGGGCGCGGAGTGCTTAGAGTTGGTCGCTCAACAGAAATTCGATATCATCTTCCTCGATCACAGGATGCCGGGCATGGACGGAATAGAGACTTTGCAGGCGATGCGAAAACTCGAGGGCAATTTCAACGAATTGACGCCGGTGATCGCGTTGACGGCGAACGCAATCAGCGGAGCGCGCGAACAATATTTGGCGGCAACTTTTTCAGATTATTTGTCAAAACCGATCGATCCGATGGCGCTCGAGATGATGATCATGAAATACTTGCCGGAGAATAAAATCGAGGCGGCGTCGGAAGAAACGATCACGATCGCGGAGGCGCCGCCGGACGTGCCGGATTGGTTGTCGATGGTCGACGGGATTGACGTGCGGGAAGGGATAAAGCATTGCGGCTCGGCGGAGGATTATTTGAATGCGTTGACGGTGTTTGTGGAGTCGATCGAATCGAACGCCGACGAGATTGAAAAAATGTTCCGCGCGGAGGATTGGAAGAACTTTACAACGAAGGTGCACGCGTTGAAGTCGACGGCGCGAGTGATCGGCGCGGGTGATCTGTCGGATCGGGCGCGGCGCATGGAAGATGCGGGCAATGCGCTCAACGTCGACGAGATCAAAAAATCGACGGAGCCGCTGTTGGAACTCTATCGATCGTTTGCACAAAAATTGTCGCCGCTGATCAAACGATCGGACGACGACGCGAATGATGATAAGCCGATGATCGGCGAGGACGAATTGACGGAGGCGCTCGAGGCGTTAAACGAGATGGCGGCGTCGTTCGACTACGACAGCGTGATGATGGTGCTCGAGCAGCTTGACGAATATCGATTGCCCGACGAAGCCTCCGCGCGGATCAAAAAAATTCGAGAGGCGGTCGCAAAGTTGGATTGGGAGTCGGTACAAAAGGCGCTGGAATAATTTATTGTGGGCGCCGCCGCCGCTCCCACCCCCAATCGCGGCGCCCAACAGAGGTCGATGTTCCCACCCGCGTCGGCGGCGCCCCGTCCTCTTCATCGAAAGCGAAGTTGGATTGGGAGTCGGTGCAAAAGGCGTTGGCGTAATAAACAGCCGTCAGCGGCATATAACAGTCAAAAAAAATTTTATGGACGGTGTCCGGCAATGAGCGAATTTGACGAGTTAGAGAAAAAATTGCGGGCAGTAAATTTTTCGCGGTTCAGCAAACAAAAAGACGGCTCGTTTCAAGAGCTGTCCGAAATGTATGCCGACAGCACGTCGAGCCTCCGATCGATCGTCGAGCAATCGGACGACGACTGTCGATTGACAGATGACGAGTTAGATTTTGTTGCGGCGGCGGGTCAGTCGATGCCGCCCGATCGCCATCGATAACGGTAACCGTACTCGAACACCTCGATCGAGTCTCGAAAAAACACGTGGTAAAATTTCATCGCGGCAGTGTTGTCGAGCTTGACGAAAAATCGCAACCGCCGACATTTTTCTCCGATGTGTCGAAAGAAATGCATCGATGTTTTCATGCCCGCCGACATGCGCCGAAATTTTTTCACCGCGTACCATCTCAAGCACTCCGCATCGTCGTCCGACAGCCTCTTAAGGATCATCCAACCGCAAACCTCGCCGCGATACAGACCGATCACCGTCAAATCCGCATCACACTCGGGAAAATCCGTCGGCAACCATCGTGTTTTGATCTCGCCGCGCAATCCTTCAAACCGGCGACGCACGCCCTCGTCGCATTCCGCCCAACTTAAAAACGAAAAGCCTTCGCGCTCGAGCCGCGCCGCCGTGTACAGCCGCTCATGATTTTGTCGAGCCGTCGGCGCCGTGCTCACGTAAAATCCTCTCTCGGTTTCTCGACGCTCCACCTTCAAGCCGATCACGAACCGCGCCACCTTCAGCCACGAATCGTTCTCCGCCGCGCGCGGCTCCGCATAACCTTTATACATTTCTATCGACGCGACGCCGAACTCTCGTTGCGTCATTTTTATTGCCTCGAGCATCACGTGCCCCGCCAGCCGCGCCGAGCGCTCTTCAGGCTCAACATGAAATTCTTGGATCGAACATGTACCGTCGTATTTTTTCCGCACGACGACCACGCGCCCGATCGTCCGCTCTTCGAGCAACACCTTCATATCGAGCGTGTCATTCGTTCGCGTCGCCGACATCAATTGCAATCCTTTCATCGAGCAATCCTCCATGTCATCCGTCGAAAAAAAAAAAGTTGAGGTCCCGAGCGCGTGAGGACAGCCCGCCGCGAGACCTCGAGTCATCACTTCTTCACCCTCAGATAATATTGAGCACTCCGGGATCATCTACGGGTGATATGGGAGCTGAGGGATCATCGTTGGGCGATATGGGAGCACTTTTGTCGGTGCCGCCGGCAACCGCATCGAGCTCGTCATCGCTCACGTGCACGTTCGTCAGCTTCACGAAGTACGACTCCGCCTCTTCGTTCGTCAGTTTGATCCCCTCGGATTTCGCCAACGCCTGAAGTGCCGCCGCGCTTTCGCACGCCGCCGCGCGATCTACCTGCTCTTTCGTAAACTGAATAATTCTAACCTCCTTTCGTCGATTGCTCCCGCCCGCCCCTGCCGTCACATGACCTCAAGCCATCACTTCTCATTGCTCACCATCTATGGTGGTGCTTGCCGTCGCCGCCGGCAATCGCGTCGAGCTCGTCATCGCTCACGTGCACGTTCGTCAGCTCCGCGAAGTACGACTCCGCCTTTTCATTTCCTCCTTCAAAAATTTTATGCGGCTTATAATTTTTTTCTTACGAAACCGCCAAAATTTTTTTCAACTTCTCCATCGCGCGTTTCAACGTCACGCCGACGTTCGTCACCGTCAAGCCGGTAAAATCCGCTATCTCCCGATACGTCATATCCGACCAGTAGCGCAGCTCTATCAATTGCCGCTCGCGCTCGGTCAATTTCTCGAGCGCCATCAACAGATCGCACCAACCCTCCGCGCGGAGCAACGCCGACTCGGGCGCCTCCTCATTGCTCGACTCGAAAAATTCTCCCCACGTCTGCTCGCGCCTTCGATACGCCCGACGAAAATACATTTTGATCTCGTTGAGCGCGATCGAAAACAGCCACGTCGAAAACGCCCCGCGACTTTCATCATACTCCGCACGATGCTCGTACGCCTTCAAAAAAGTTTGCGCCGTTACGTCGTCCGCATCGTCCGCATTCTTGATCCGCGCGAACACGAAACTATAAATTCGCGGCTGATAATAGGCGTAGAGCTCCTCAAAAGTTTTTTCCGAGCCGTCAATCATTGTTAAACCTCCTGCCGCTTGACGAGTGCCGTAAAGATGCCGCCGAGCGAAACTAATTCGTCAAAGGTGCCGTGCTCGACGACGCGCCCGCGATCCGTCACGATTATAAATTCGCGGCTGATAACAGGCGTAGAGCTCCTCAAAAATTTTTTTCGAGCCGTCAATCATTGTTAAACCTCCTGCCGCTTGACGAGTGCCGTAAAGATGCCGCCGAGCGAAACTAATTCGTCAAAGGTGCCGTGCTCGACGACGCGTCCGCGATCCGTCACGATTATAAATTCGCGGCTGATGCCGGGCGTAGAGCTCCTCAAAATTTTTTTCCGAGCCGTCAATCATTGTTAAACCTCCTGCCGCTTGACGAGTGCCGTAAAGATGCCGCCCAGCGAAAGTAATTCGTCAAAGGTGCCGTGCTCGACGACGCGCCCGCGATCCATCACGATGATCCGATCCGCATTCCTGATCGTCGAAAGTCGATGGGCGATCACGATCCGCGTGACGTTGAGCCGATCAATGCTCTCGGTGACGATCGCTTGAGATCGATTGTCGAGCGCCGAAGTCGCCTCGTCGAAGATCAATATCGCCGGCTTGTTGACGAGCGCCCGCGCGATCAATATCCGTTGACGTTGCCCGCCGCTGATGTTCGACGAGCCCTCGCTGATGACAGTCTGCATGCCCATCGGCATTTGCGCAATGTCGTCGGCAATGCCCGCCGCCTCCGCCGCCGCCCACGCGTCGTCCTGCGTCAAAGCGCCGGTGCCGATGATATTATTGAAAATGTCGCCCGTCATCAATTGCCCGTTCTGAAGTACGACGCCCATTTGCGACCGCACCGAAGGCAGATTGAGCTCCGACAAATCTTGATCGTCAAAATAAACGGCGCCGTGCTTGGGCGTCTCAAAGCCCAAAATCAATCGGACGAGCGTCGACTTGCCGCAACCGCTCTTGCCGACAATCGCCACGTGCTCACCGGCAGCGATCTTGAAAGTCACGTCGTGAAGAACATCGTCGCCGCTCTCGTAAGCGAAGGTCAGATGATCGATCGAAAGCGCGCCGCTCAATTTGCCCGCGTCGGCTTTGTCGCTCATGATCTCGGGCGTTTCGCTCAGGATCGGTCGAAGGTTTTCGATGTAGGGTTGGAGCGCAAAGAGTTGTCCGATTATCGGAAAAACGGCGCCGAGCGTGGCGTTGAAGGCGGTGTAAGCCGCTTGAAAAGCCATGAATTGCGGCGGAGTGATTATCGAGGCGTCCTTTTCGAGCATGCCGATGGTGATGAAGTAGAGCACCATCGACAGAAACAGCGGCTGCACGGCGGTTATGACGGTGACGAGATTGTTTTGACGGCGGAATTTGAGACGTTGAAGGCTCTGCGCGCCGAAAGGTTTTGCCCAAAGATGGTACGCCTGCTCTTCGGCGCCTTGAATGCGGAACTTCGCAAGCCCCGCGAAAATTTGTTGGACGATGCCCGAGACGGAGTTTGCGAGCGCGATCAGTTCGCGTTGCGTGCCGATCATTTGTCGGTAGATGATGATCATGACGAGCGACCAGATGAGCCACAGCCCGACCGCGACCGCCGTCAATTGCAGGCTATAGCTGCCCATCAGCAGGATGCTCCAGAATGAAAATATGAGATTGCAGAGCACGCCGACGTAGGCGACGGAGAGAATTTGTTTAATCCTGTCGAGCCCGATCATTCGATTGGTGAGATCGCCGACGGTGAATCGACGGAAAAAAGCGGTCGGGAGTGAGGGCAATCGACTCCAGAGCGCCGCCTCGACGGACATGCCGATACGAGAAGTGATGCGGACGACGGCGATCGCGCGGATCATGTGTAGGATGGCGAGAGAAAAACTCGAGACGAGTATGACTTGAGTGACGGTGGCGAGCCCGCGTCGGTCGAGGATTGGAACGATGTCGGCAAAAATGGTTTCGGTGATGATCGGCGTGATGAGCGGAAGGAGTCCGGCGATCAAACTGACGCCGATCACGGTCGAGTAGTCGAGCGTCCAACATTGCTTGACGGTGAATTTGAGCAGGTCGAGAAGTTTAAGCGGGCGATTGGGCAGTCCGGCATAACATGCAAAGGCGTCGGTCGAAATGTCGGCGGCGACGGCATCATCGACGCGTCGACCGTCGGGAAAATTTTTCGTGACGACGCGATATCGATCGGGCGCGTCGGGAATGAGCGCGGCAAGTTCTTTATCGGCGCCGTAATAACCGATCATCACGCCGCTGTCTTTTTTATGCCAACCGTTTTCGAGAGTGATGAAGCGCATCTGCATATTGCCCTTCTGCATGAGGCGGCGGAGCAAACCGATTTGATCTAATTTATCGGTGAGCTCGGGCGCGATCGAAATGTTATCGCCGGGCATTTTGAGAGCGCGGGCGACGCAACGGACGATGAAGGTCGACTGCTCGAGGCGTTGATCGTAAGACGTACTTTCCTCGTAGAGGAGATCGTCTTCGCCGAGCAGGTTGCCGACGGAGTTATCGATGAGTTTGCGTTTGTTTCGCGCGCGCACCTTCAACCGTTGAGACAACCGTTTGTCCTCCGATTGGAACCGCACGCCGAGCATCATTGAAAACAACTGTTCGTGTTCGGCGAACTCCGCGCGGAGCTCGTCGAGAGTGTCCGATTGAGAGAAAAGTGATCCGTCGCGCCATTGAATGAGCATGTCATCGCCGCTGTCGGCAAGGAATTTAACCCACGGCAGCTCGATCAAGCCGCCGAACCAATCTTTCATGAGCGCCTTCAACTCGTCGGGCTTGCATTGATCAAACGGAATGAGCTCGAGCTCGGCGTCGTCGGTGCAGTAGAGAATGATGTCGATCATTTCAAAGTCGTCGAGCGAAGGGAAGGCGGCGGCACCCGCTTGAACGTCGCGCAAAAAAATTTGTCGGAAGGAGGCGGCGTCGCGAGTGACGGCATAAGCCTCGACCTTGCCGGAGATTATACGCGCAAACATTTCGTCCGACTCCAAGCGGAGCCGCTGTCCGATCAATAATTTCATTATGAGTTCCT